>Ga0102594_1001097_pt1 | contig 18498 bp, 17 predicted proteins | sample AraplaCol_mLB_r2_2_FD_76863 | JGI IMG/M metagenome (GOLD analysis project Ga0102594, IMG submission 76863) | Arabidopsis root microbial communities from North Carolina, USA - plate scrape MF_Col_mLB_r2 (SPADES assembly) (version 2) | ecosystem: Host-associated > Plants > Roots > Endosphere...
CAGCGGGATGCCGTTGACGGTGATCTCGCCCTTCTGGAAGGGCTCGAGCGCGTTCACGGTCTTGATGAGCGTGGACTTGCCGGAACCCGACGGGCCGCACACCACCACCACGTCGCCCTTGGCGATGTTCACGGAGCAGTCGTTGAGCACCTGCACCGGGCCGTACCACTTCGATACGTTCTTGATTTCGATCATTTTTTCGGACATTTCTTTCTCTCCGGTTCAGCCACTCGGTCAGCGAATGATGGCGATTTTCTTGTGCAGGCGCTTCACGAGCCAGGACAAGGCGTAACACATGACGAAGTAGACGACAGCGGCCAGCAGGTAGGCCTCGATCGGACGGCCGAAGTTCTTGCCGGCGGTCTCGAAGCCCTTGAGCATGTCGTAGGCACCGATGGCGTAGACCAGCGAGGTATCCTGGAACAGGATGATGGTCTGCGTGAGCAGCACGGGCAGCATGTTGCGGAAGGCCTGCGGCAGCACCACCAGGCGCATGTTCTGGCCGTAGGTCATACCCACGGCCTGGCCGGCGTTGACCTGGCCGCGCGGGATCGACTGTATGCCCGCGCGCATGATCTCGCTGAAATAGGCGGCCTCGAACGCGACGAAGGTGATCACCGCCGAGATTTCGGAACGGTAGTTGGAGCCCACCGAGCCGAACAGCGAATAGAACGACGCCGGCACCAGCAGGAAGAACCACAGGATCACCATCACCAGCGGGATGCTTCGCATGCCGTTGACGTACAGGGCCGCGGGCGCATCGAGCCACTTCTTGCCCGACAGGCGCATGAGCGCCAGCAGGGTGCCGAAGATCACGCCGCCGATCGTGGCCACCACCGTCAGCGTGACGCTGAAGTAGAAGCCCTTGACGACGAAGTTGCTGATGACGTCCCAGTTGTAGAAGGACAGGTCGAGATTCATCATTTCAGTGTCCTCCGCCACCGCCGGCCGAGACGATGAAGCCCGGCACGCGGGTCTTCTTCTCGATGAACGCCATGAGGCGGTTGATGATGAGCGCCGAGACCACGTAGCACGCCGTCACCGCAAGGTAGACCTCGATGCCGCGCGAGGTTTCTTCCTGCGCCTGCATCGCGAACATGGTGAGTTCGGCGACCGACACGGCAAACGCGACGGACGAGTTCTTGAAGATGTTCATCGTCTCGCTCGTGAGCGGCGGGATGATGATGCGGTAGGCCATCGGCAGGATCACGTAGCGGTAATACTGCGCGGTGGTGAAGCCCACCGCCATGCCCGCGTAGCGCTGGCCCTTGGGCAGCGCCTGGATGCCCGAGCGCACCTGCTCGGCGATACGCGCCGAGGTGAAGAAGCCCAGCGCCAGCACCACGAGGATGAAGCTCGGCACGCCCTTCATGACGGGAATGAGCGCCGGGATCACGTGGTACCAGAGGAAGATCTGCACCAGCAGCGGAATGTTGCGGAACAGCTCGACCCAGGCATTGCCCAGCCGCACCAGCCACGGGTTGTCGGGCAGCGTGCGGATGATGCCGATCAGCGAGCCCAGCACCAGTGCCACCACCAGCGCCAGCAGCGCGACCGACACGGTCCAGCCCCACGCCGAGAGCATCCATTGCAGGTAGCTCGGATATTCCCCCCCGGGGTCCTGCAGGAAAACCTGCCAATCCCAGTTGCCCATTTGTCTTTACTCCTTCTTCACCGTCTCTTGCGAAAGCCAGTCCCTTGAAAAGAAACGCCCACCGCGAAAGGTGGGCGTCATCACGCAGCGACGCCGCGCTTATTCCTTGGTGACGTACTCTTCGGCGGGCTTGTCGTTCGGGTTGGCCCAGGCGTTCTTGGTGGCTTCACCCAGCGGCAGGCCGATGGTCACGCCAGCCGGGGGAATCGGCTTCAGGAACCACTTGTCGTACAGCTTGGCGAGTTCGCCCGACTTGGCCTGTGCCTTGATGCTGTCGTCCACGGCCTTCTTGAAGGCGGGGTCGTCCTTGCGGATCATGATGGCGATGGGTTCCACGGCCAGCACGTCGGGCAGGATCTTGTAGTCCTTGGGCGACTTCGACTTGGCGGCCAGGGCTGCCAGGATGGAGCCGTCCATCACGAAGGCGTCGGCACGGCCGGTTTCGAGCAGCAGGAAGCTGTCGGAGTGGTCCTTGCCGTAGACCTCCTTGAAGGTCAGGTTCTCGGCGCGCTTCTGCTTGCGCACGGTCTGCAGCGGCGTGGTGCCGGTGGTTGTGGCAACCGTCTTGTCCTTCAGGTCGGCCAGCGAGTTGATGCCCGAGTTGGCCTTGACGACGATCTTGGTTTCCTCGACGTAGGTGGTCACGCCGAAGGCCACGTCCTTCTGGCGGGTGGCATTGTTGGTGGTGGAGCCGCACTCGATGTCCACGGTGCCGTTCTGCACGAGCGGAATGCGGTTCTGCGAGGTCACAGGTTGGTACTTGACTTCGAGCTTCTTGCCGGCCGCCTTCTCGAGGTCCTTGATGATGTTGGCGCAGACGTCGTAGTGGAAGCCGGTGTATTGGCCATTGCCCAGCGTGTACGACAGACCGGAAGATTCACGCACGCCTTCGGTGATGACGCCCGAAGCCTTGATCTTGGCCAGCGTGTCGTTGGCCTGCGCCATCGCGCCGCCAGCGGCCAGTGCCGCAACCGCCAATGCCAATACTTGTTTTTTCATGAGGAAAACTCCTGAGGGTGACTGAAACAGATACAACTAAATTCTAGACACTCGCATTTTGCGTGATACCCGGACCAACCCGGTGCATACACACACAGCCTGCACCGGCCATGCGCATCTCAGCGCCAGCATGGTGCGATCCTGCCTCCTGGCATTGTCCGATTTTCACTAAGCAGCCTTTGTGCCCGGATTGTTGACCGTCGGCTCGGCCGCTGCCGGCACCGGTGCCGTCGACAGCCGCACCGGCTGCGTGAGGTTCTCGGGCACCAGCAGCGCGTCCATCTCGGCGCGGGTCATGATGCCCAGCGACTCGGCCACCAGGTCGATCGGCCCGCCGGTGGCCAGCGCGGTCTTGGCGATGAGCGCGGCCTTCTCGTAGCCGATGAGCGGGTTGAGCGCCGTGACCAGCGTGACCGACTCCCGCACCCGCTTCGCCAGGAACTCGCGGTTCGCCTCGATGCCCTCCACGCAGTTGTGCTGCAGCGTGGTGCAGGCCCGGCTCAGGTGCTGGATGCTCTTGAACAGGCTCCAGCCCATGATCGGCTCGAAGGCGTTGAGCTGCAGCTGGCCGGCTTCGGACGCCAGCGTCACGGTGATGTCGTTGCCGATGACCTCGAAGGCCACCTGGTTCATGACTTCCGGGATCACCGGGTTGACCTTGCCCGGCATGATCGACGAGCCCGCCTGCCGCGCCGGCAGCCGGATCTCGCCGAAGCCGGCCTGCGGGCCGCTGGAGAGCAGGCGCAGGTCGTTGCAGGTCTTGCTGAGCTTGGTCGCCACGCGCTTGAGCACGCCCGACAGCTGCACGAAGGCGCCTGTGTCCTGCGTGGCCTCGATGAGGTTGGCCGCCTGCTTCAGCGGCACGCCGGTCTGCTCGGCGAGGTACTGGCAGGCGAGGTTGGCGTAGCCGTGCGGCGCGTTGATGCCGGTGCCGATGGCCGTGGCGCCGAGGTTGATTTCCTCGATGAGCGCGCGCGCCTCGCGCAGGCGGGCCTCGTCCTCCTCGATCATGATCGCGTAGGTCAGGAACTCCTGGCCCAGCGTCATGGGCACGGCGTCCTGCAGCTGGGTGCGGCCGATCTTGAGGATGTCCTTGAACTCCAGCGCCTTGGCCTCGAAGGCGCGGCGCAGCGAAGCCATCGACTCCAGCAGCCGGCCGATGGCGAACCACAGCGCCAGGCGCACCGCCGTGGGGTACACGTCGTTGGTGCTCTGCGAGGCGTTGACGTGGTCGTTGGGGTGGAGCACGTCGTAGCGCGCCTTCTCGTGGCCCAGTTTTTCCAGCGCGAGGTTGCAGATGACCTCGTTGGCGTTCATGTTGGTCGAGGTGCCGGCGCCGCCCTGGATGACGTCGACCACGAACTCGTCGAGCAGCTTGCCGTCGACGATGTCGTCGCAGGCCAGGATGATCGCCGCGGCGCGGTCACGGTCGATGGCGCCGAGGTCGGCGTTGGCCCGGGTGGCGGCCTTCTTCACGTAGGCCAGCGCGCGCACCAGGTCGGGCATGGCCGAGATGCGGGTGCCCGAGATGGGGAAGTTCTCGACCGCGCGCGCCGTATGCACGCCCCAGTAGGCAATGGCGGGGATCTGCTTCTCGCCGAGGAAGTCGTGTTCCGTCCTGAAGTTGGAGCTCATCTGCGGTTCCTCGGCTTAAAAAAAAGCACGCGTAGGGCGCGTGCCGTGGGTTGGGGGCGTGACAGCGAAAAGCAGCCGCGACTGTAGTGGCGCCGGATTCGGTGCGCCAATGCCTTTTGCGGGAGGGCCTATGCGCGGCATTTATAGATTGTGCGATGCACAAATTCCGGTGAGGCCGCCATGCCGTCAGCGCTGCGGCTGGGTGCCGACCAGGTAGGACCACAGCGCATCGGCCGTGCGCTTGGGCTGCAGGGTGTCGGCCGCCTTCAGCGCCGCACGGCCGGCGCCGGCCTTGACCGGGGCCGGCGTGCCCGGGCGCTCGCGGTACGCACGGATTTCCATGGTGGCTTCCAGGCTGTCGATCTCGGGCGGCAGCGCGCTCACCAGCTTGCGGGCCTTGATCTCCTTGCGCACCGCGCTCTGCGGCAGGAAGGCGATGCCGTGCCCTTCGAGCGCCATGACCTTCAGGCCCTCGGCCATGTCGGTCTCGTACACGCGGTCGAGGTGGATGGCGGTGCCCGATTCCTTCAGCAGCTGGTCGACCACGCGGCCCAGATAGGCGCCCGGCGCATAGCCCAGGTAGGGCAGCGGCTGGCCGGGCCGGCCCGGCAGGCGGTAGCGCGGAGCGCCCTCGGCGTCGGCCTTGACCCAGGGGGCCACGGTTTCCTCGCCGAGGCTGACCATCTCGTACTTGTTGGCGTCGAGCTGCAGCGGCTGCGAGGGGTGGTGGTAGGCGATCAGCAGGTCGCAGCTGCCTTCGACGAGGCGCAGCACCGCGTCATGCACATTGAGCGCGATCAGGCGGCTCTTGATGGGCCCGAAGTGCTCCCTGAGGCTGGTCACCCACGAGGGAAAGAAGGTGAAGGCCAGCGTGTGCGGCACCGCGATCTCGATCACGTCCTGCCCGGCGGCCGAGTGGCCGCGCAGCATGGCGCGGGTGCTCTGCAGCGACTGCAGCATCTCGATGGCCTGGCTGTAGAGCGTCTGGCCCGCGGGCGTGAGCCGCGTGGGGTACGAGCTGCGGTCCACCAGGTCGGTGCCGGCCCAGCCTTCGAGCGCCTGGATGCGGCGGGAGAACGCCGGCTGCGTCACGTGCCTCAATTGGGCCGAGCGGCTGAAGCTGCGCGTTTCCGCAAGGCTGATGAAGTCTTCGAGCCACTTTGTTTCCATACGCGGCGATTATGCGAGCGCCGCGCCATACTGGGCTCCCCCTCCTTTTCCCTCATCCGCCATGCCCCAAGCCGACCTGCTCGACCTCAGCGCCACCGAACTCTCCCGCCGCATCGCCGCGCGCGAGCTGTCCTGCCGGGAGCTGATGCAGGCCTCGCTGGCCCGCGTCGAGGCGCTGAACCCGCGCTTCAACGCCATCGTGTCGCTGCGCGATCCGGTGCAGTCGCTGGCCGAGGCCGACGAGCGCGATGCCGAGCTGGCGCGCGGCGAACGGCGCGGCTGGATGCACGGCTTTCCGTTGGCGGTGAAGGACCTGAGCCATGCCGCCGGCCTGCCGACATCGATGGGCTCGCCGCTGTCGCCGCGCTCGCCGGCCCGCAACGACAGCCTGCACGTGGCGCGCGCCAGGGCGGCCGGCGCCGTCGTCATCGGCAAGACCAACACGCCCGAATTCGGCCTCGGCTCGCACACCTACAACACCGTGTTCGGCATCACCCGCAACGCCTATGCGCCCGACCGCAGCGCGGGCGGCAGCAGCGGCGGCGCCGCGGTGGCGCTGGCCCTGGGCATGCTGCCGGTGGCCGACGGCAGCGACATGATGGGCTCGCTGCGCAACCCGGCGGCCTTCAACAACGTGATCGGCATGCGGCCCTCGCGCGGGCGCGTGCCGGGCAACCCCGACGAGGAACTCTTCTTCCAGCAGCTGGGCTGCGAGGGCCCGATGGCGCGCACGGTGGAAGACGCGGCGCGGCTGCTGGCCGTGCAGGCGGGCTTCGACACGCGCGTGCCGCTGTCGTCGCCGCACGCCCTGCCCTCGCCCGACGAACTGCGGCTGGAGGGCGACGGCAAGGGCCTGCGCATCGGCTGGCTCGGCAGCATCTGGCCCGACCTGCCGCTGGAGCCCGGCATCCGCGAACTCGGAGAGAAGGCGCTAGTCACCTTCCGCGACATCGGCTGCGAGGTCGAGCCCTGCACGCTCGACGTGCCGCGCGAGCACAACTGGAGCGCCTGGTTGCGCCTGCGGCAACTGCTGGTGGGCGGCAAGCTGGGCGCCTACCTGAGCGACCCGAAGCTGTTCGCGCAGCTCAAGCCCGAGGCGCAATGGGAGATCGAGCAGAGCCGGCATCTCGACGCGGCCTCGCTCTATCAGGCTTCCGTGTACCGCTCGAACGTGTACCGCGCCTTCCTCAAGCTCTTCGAGCGCTTCGACTTCGTGCTCGCACCGACCGCGCAGGTCTTTCCCTTCGATGCCGAGCTGCACTGGCCGGCCGGGGTGGCCGGCGTGAAGAGCGACACCTACCACCGCTGGATGGAGATCGTCACGCCGTTCACGCTGGCGGGGCTGCCGACGCTGAACGTGCGCGCGGGCTTCGGTGAAGGCGGGCTGCCGATGGGGCTGCAGCTGGCGGGGCCGATCCATTCGGATCTCGACGTGCTGCGGCTGGGGCATGCGTATGACCAGGCATGCGGCTGGGCGGCGCGCCGGCCCTCGGTATTGGCTTGACCCCCTCCCCCTCTGGGGGAGGGCGGGGGTGGGGGCAAGCGGCGCTCATTGCGGGCGCCCTGCCCGCCCCCATCCCAACCTTCCCCCAGAGGGGGAAGGAGCAAGACATCAAATGGGTGTAACGACGCCACGCCCCGCGAAATGCCCTTCGGCATTCGCGAGGAAGTGGTCCACCGACTTCTGCGTCGCCTCGGGCGACCAGCCCGCCATGTGCGGTGTGAGCAGAACGTTGTCCAAGCCGATCAGCTGCTCGGGCCGCTTCGGCTCGCTCTCGTACACGTCGAGGCCTGCACCGGCGATGCGGTTCTCGCGCAGCGCAGCCGCCAGCGCCTCGGTGTCGACCACGCTGCCGCGCCCGATGCTCACCAGGTAGCCCTGCGGCCCCAGCGCGTCGAGCACTTCGGCATTGACCAGGTGCTTCGTCGCCGGGCCGCCCGGAGCCGCCAGCACCAGGAAGTCAGCCCATGCGGCCAGCGACTTCAGGTCGTCGAAGTAGCGCTGCGCTACGCCTTCCTTCGGCTTGCGGTTGTGATAGCCCACTTCCATGTCGAAGGCCGCCGCGCGCTTCGCGATCTTCTGGCCGATGGTGCCCATCCCCAGGATGCCCAGCTTCTTGCCCGACACGTTCGGCGGCTGCGGAATGGCTTCGCGCCACACGCCCTCGCGGCACAGCCGGTCGAGCTTGCGGAACTCACGAACGATGCCGATCAGGAGGCCGAAGGCGTGGTCGGCCACGCAGTCGTCGTTGGTACCGGCGCCGTTGGCGGTGGCGATGCCGCGGGCGCGCGTCACCTCGAGCGGCACGCCTTCGTAGCCGGCGCCCATGCAGCAGATCAGCTCCACCGCCGGCATCGCGTCGATCTCCTCGGGCGTGATGCCGATCACGCCGATGGTCAACACCGCACGAAACTTCTTGCCATGCTCGACGATGGCAGCCGCGCGCTGCTCGGGGCCGAAGGCGTAGGTCATGTCGTAGACCTCGGCGATCTGGGCCTGGTGGGCGCTCGAGAGGCTGTTGAGCACCAGCAGGGGGATCTTGTTCGACACGTCTGAACTCCTGGAATCGATAAAAAAGAAGGAACGGATGATCGCGCTACATCAGCGGTGCTGCTTCGCTCTTCTGCAAAGCCCACATCTGCGCGTAGCGCCCCTGCTTCGCGAGCAACTGCGCATGCGTGCCGCGCTCGACGATCACGCCGCTTTCAAGCACCAGGATCTCGTGCGCGTCGACCACCGTCGACAGCCGGTGTGCGATGACCAGCGTGGTCTTGCCTTGCGCGGCATTCTTGAGCTCCGACTGGATGGCACGCTCGTTGGCCGAGTCCAGTGCCGAGGTGGCTTCGTCGAAGATCACGATCGGCGGATTCTTCAGCAGCGTGCGCGCGATGGCCACGCGCTGCTTCTCGCCGCCCGAGAGCTTCAGTCCGCGCTCGCCCACGGTCGTTTCGTAGCCCTTGGGCGTGGCGACGATGAAGTCGTGGATGCGCGCGGCGCGGGCGGCGGCCTCCACTTCCTCGCGCGTGGCGCCGGGGCGGCCGTAGGCGATGTTGTATTCGACGGTGTCGTTGAACAGCACCGTGTCCTGCGGAACGATGCCGATGGCGTGGCGCACGCTCGACTGCGTCACCTCGCGGATGTCCTCGCCGCCGAGGGTGATGCGGCCTTGCTGCACATCGTAGAAGCGGTAGAGCAGCCGCGCCAGCGTCGACTTGCCCGAGCCGGAGGGGCCGACCACGGCCACCGTCTTGCCCGCCGGGATCTCGAAGCTCACGTGCTTGAGGATGGGCCGCGCGGGCTCGTAGGCGAAGCTCACGTCCTCGAAGCGCACCGTGGCATCCACGCCGGCCAGCGGCTGCGCGCCGGGCGCGTCGCGCACCTCGCGCTCCTTTTCCATCAGCACGAACATCTTGTCGAGGTCGGTCAGGCTCTGCTTGATCTCGCGGTAGATCACGCCCAGAAAATTGAGCGGAATGTAGAGCTGGATCATGAAGGCGTTGACCATCACCAGGTCGCCCAGCGTCATGCGCCCGTCGACCACGCCCGAGGTGGCGCGCCACAGCATCAGCACCAGGCTGATGGCAATGAGCGCCTGCTGGCCGGTGTTGAGCATGCTCAGCGTGCGCTGGCTCTTGATGGCGGCCTTGCGGTAGCGGTCGAGGCTGGCGTCGTAGCGGCCGGCCTCGAATTCCTCGTTGTTGAAGTACTTGACGGTCTCGTAGTTCAGCAGCGAATCGACCGCGCGGCTCTGGGCCACCGAGTCGAGCTCGTTCATGGTCTTGCGGAACTGCGTGCGCCATTCGGTCACCGTGACGGTGAAGGTGATGTACAGCACCAGCGCCGCCGCCGTGATCCAGACGAACAGCGAGTCGAACTTCACGCCCAGGATGGTGAGCACCAGCACCAGCTCGATGATGGTCGGCACGATGCTGTAGAGCGACATCGAGATGAGCGAATGCACGCCGCGCGTGCCGCGCTCGATGTCGCGCGTCATGCCGCCGGTCTGGCGCTCCAGGTGGAAGCGCAGGCTCAGCGAATGCAGGTGGCGGAACACCTCCAGCGCGATCTGCCGGGCGGTGCCCTCGGTGGCCTTGGCGAAGATCAGCTCGCGCAGTTCGCCGAAGAGCGAGGTCGAGAAGCGCAGGAGCCCGTAGGCCAGCAGCAGCCCGATGGGCACGATGAGCAGCGCCTGGGCCATGTCTGGCTTGGGCGTCATCGTGTCGACCAGGTTCTTCAGCAGCACCGGCACGCCGACGTTGGCCACCTTGGCGCCGACCATGAAGGCCAGCGCCGCGGCCACGCGCCACTTGTACTGCCAGAGATAGGGGAACAGCCGGCGCAGGGTCGCCCAGTCGGAGCGATCGCCTGCGGGTGCCGGCGCCTGGCCGCCGGCGGCGTGGGAGGAAGGAAGGGCTTCGCCGCTGCGGCGCATGGAGGACAATCGTGGTTGCTTGTTTGTTCCAGATTGTGCCCATGTCAGATACTTCCAGTGCCGCCGCCGCTGCCACCCTCAAGAGCCTGCCCACCGACATGGAGCTGGTGCTCAAGGTCATCCCGATGCCCGCGGACTGCAACGTCAACGGCGACATCTTCGGCGGCTGGGTCATGGCGCAGTGCGACCTGGCCGGCTCGGTGATCCCCGCGCGCTACGCCAAGGGCCGCCAGGCCACGGTGGCGGTCAACGAGTTCATCTTCAAGCAGCCGGTTCGGCTGGGCGACATCCTGTCCTTCTACTCGAAGCTGGTGCGCGTGGGGCGCACCTCGGTCACCGTCATGGTCGAGGTCTTCGCGGAACGCTTCCGCGCGCAGGGCGAGTACATCAAGGTGACGCAGGCCACCTTCACCTACGTGGCCATCGACGACAACGGCCGCCCGCGGCCGATCGAGCAGCCGGCCGCGTAGCAGGGCAAAGGCTCAGACGCCCGGGTCGCGCACCCGCTCGAAGCGCTCGAACTCCCGATTGATCCAGCGCCCCTCGCGGCGTTCGACGCGGCGGATGTATACCGTCTGCACGATGTCGCGCGTGTGCGCGTCGATCTCGATCGGACCGCGCGGGCTGTCGAGCCGAACGCCGCGGAACGCATCCACCAGCCGCTCCCCGGCGGGCGCGCTGCCCGCTCCTGCATTCGGGCCGCTGCGCGCCGCCGGCGAACTCATCGCCGCGTCGATGGCCGCGAGCGCATCGTGCGCCGCCACCGCGAAATAGCCCGGGCGCAGGTGATCTCCGTATTCGGTCTGGAAGGCGGCGGTGAAGCGCCGGTTGGCGGGCGTGTCGTGCGCGAACGAATAGTGGTGGCTGGTGACGAGCCCGTCGGCCAGTTCGCCGATGCCTTCGAGGTAGTTGTCGTCGGTGGCATCGCCCGTCGCCAGCAGGCGGATGCCGGTCTCGGCCATGCCGCGGTCGCGCCAGAACTTCAGGAAGCCGGCCGGCATCTGCCCCGAGGGCAGGAAGAAGAACACCGCCTGCGGCCTGAGCTCGCGCAGCCGCAGCATGTAGGCGGAGTAGTCGAGCGTGGCCAGCGGCACCCGCAGCATCGCGCCGACCCGGCCGCCACCCGCGGTGATGCCCGAGACGAAAGCGCTTTCGGCATCGACGCCCGAGGCGTAGTCGGCCACCACGGTGCAGACGTCGCGCAGGCCCTGCTGCAGCGCCCAGCGCGCCAGCGGCAAGGTGACCTGGCCGATGGTGAAAGACACCCGCACCGCGAACGGGCAGCGCGCCGTGATGCCCGAGGAGGCCGCGTTCATCACCACCAGCGGTAGCCGGGCCTGCGTGGCGACGGTGCCGACGGCGTAGGCGTTGGAACTGAAGTCGAGACCGGCGAGCAGGTCGACGCGCTCGCCTTCGGCAAGCTCCTGCGCATGGCGGCGCGCCAGTTCGGGCGCGCTGCCGGGAACGTCGCGCCGCAGCAGCTCGACGGGGCGTCCTGCCACATGCTGGTTGTGCGCCGCCAGCCACACGGCCATGCCGGCATCGAACTGCCGCCCTCCGCCTGCATAAGGCCCCGACCAGGAGCCGATGACGCCGATGCGCAACGGGCGCACACGTGCCAGCGACAGCGCCGGCACCGAAGCGGCGCCCGCAAGAAAACCCAGCGCACGCCGGCGCGTGAGGCCGCTCGCTACCTTTTCAGTAGCATCGCTCGCCCGTTCGATGGGCGTTGCAGGCGTCTTGATCTCTGAAACTGGCACGCCGGCCAGTGTAAGCGCGCGAGCTTGCACTCGCTTCCCAGAGTGGAACGCTCAGACCTTGCTGAAGTCCGGCTTGCGTTTCTCCATGAACGCGCCGAAGGCCTCGCGGGCCGCAGGTTCGCGCAGCATGCGCCCGAAGCTCGCGCCCTCCTCGCCCATGCGTTCGAGCACGGCGGGCATCTGCGTCTTCTTCAGCAGGCGCTTGGTCTCGACCAGCGCGCTCAACGGCTTGGCGGCCAGCTTGCGGGCCTGGCTCTGGGCGATGGCGTTCGCCTCGGTCGGCGGCACGACGCGGTTGACCAGGCCGACCTCGAGCGCGGCCTCAGCCATGAAAGGCTCGCCCAGCAGCAATGCCTCGGCCGCACGGTGATAGCCCAGCATCTGCGGCACCAGCAGGCTCGACGCCGCTTCGGGGCACAGGCCCAGGTTCACGAACGGCATCGAGAAGGCCGCGTTGTCGCCCGCATAGACCAGGTCGCAATGGAACAGCATCGTGGTGCCGATGCCCACTGCGGGGCCGCACACGGCCGCCACGATGGGCTTGGGAAAGGTCGCGATGCCGCGCAGGAAGCGGAACACCGGCGAGTCCTGCGTGGCAGGCGGCGCATTGAGGAAGTCGCCGATGTCGTTGCCGGCGCTGAAGATGGTCGGGTCGCCCTGCAGCAGCACGCAGCGCACGGCCGCGTCGCCCTCGGCGGTGGCCAGCGCGTCGGCGAGTTCGCCGTACATGCTGCTGGTGATCGAGTTCTTCTTGTCGACGCGGTTGAAGGTGATGGTCATCACACCGGCTTCGGTGTGGACGAGGATGTCGCTCATGGCATTTCCTTGAAACAAAAAACACAATGCCGCGCTCTCCGAGCGCGGCTCCTTCGGGGGACACCGCGGAACCGGCTTTGCCGGGCCGCCGGTGTCGCCCCCTGCAAGGGGGTGGACGGCCACACGAAGTGGGCAAGCCTGGGGGTGTACGTCAACCCAGTGCTTCGCGCACGAAATCGAGGCGGTCCTGGCCCCAGAACATCTGGTCGCCGACGAACATGGTGGGCGCGCCGAACACGCCGCGCTCCACGGCTTCCTGGGTGACGGCCTTCAGGCGGTCCTTGGTTTCCTGCGCCCCGGCCAGCGCGAGCAGGCCGGCAGCATCGAAGCCCGCATTCTGCAAGACCGCGCCGACGGTGGCCGGGTCGTTGAGGTTCTCCGGCGTCACCCACATCGCGTGGAACACCGCATCGACGTACGCACCGAAGCGCGCCGGCTCGTGCATCTGCACGCCGGTGGCGCCGCGCATCAGCAGCAGCGTGTTGATCGGGAAGAACGGGTTGTGCTCGTACGGCACCCCGTAGCGCTTCGCGAAGCGCTGCAGGTCGGCCGTCATGTACGGGCCCTTGGGCTTGATCTCTGCGGGCGAATGATTGCCCGTGGCCTGGAACACGCCGCCCAGCAGCATGGGCTTCCAGACCAGCTCGGCGCCGGTGTCGGCACACACGTGCGGCAGTTGCGTCGCGGCCAGGTAGGCGGCGGGGCTGCCGAAGTCGAAATAGAAGTCGACGGATTTGGTCATGGGCGTTGTCTCCTGTTCGCTGCGTGTTTCTTCTTCAGAATTTCTCGGACCACGGGCGCAGGTCGATCTCGTGCGTCCAGGCGTCGCGCGGCTGCGCGTGCAGCATCCAGTAGGTGTCGGCGATGTGGTCGGGGTTCAGGATGCCGTCGCTGTCCTTCAGCGCATAGCGCTCGGGAAAGTTGCTGCGGATGAATTCGGTGTCGATGGCGCCGTCGACCACCACGTGCGCCACGTGCACGCCGCGCGGACCGAGCTCCCGCGCCATCGACTGGGCCAGCGCGCGCAGCGCCATCTTCGCGCCCGAGAACGCGCCGAAGTTCGCCGCGCCGCGCAGCGAGGCGGTGGCGCCGGTGAAGACGATGGTGCCGCGCCCGCGCGCCACCATCCGCCTGGCCACCTCGCGCCCGTTGAGAAAGCCCGAGAAGCAGGCCATCTCCCACACCTTGAAGTACTTGCGCGCGGTCTCGTCGAGGATGCTCTCGGGCACGTTGGCGCCGATGTTGAACACCAGCACCTCGATGGGCCCGATGGTCGACTCGATCTGCTCGACCAGCGCCACCACCTCTTCTTCCTTGCGCGCATCGCAGGCAAAGGCATGCGCGGTGCCGCCGTCGGCTTCGATCTGCGCCACCAGCGGCTGCAGCTTGTCGAGGCTGCGCCGCGTGACGCAGGCAGCGAAGCCTTCGCGCGCGAAGCGGCGGGCGATCGCGCCGCCGGTGGCATCGCCCGCGCCGACGATGAGTGCGGCCTTGGCCGATGGCATGGTCACGAGCGCCACCTTTGGGGGAAGAGAGGACGCGAAGTGCCGAACGTGGGGGCCATGTTCATTCCTTGTAATAGACGATCTGGTTCGACGTGGCCAGCAGCACGCCGCTCTCGCTCCACAACTGCGCCGCCTGGTCGAAGAAGCCGTTGCTGAACTGCTGCCCCGTCGCACTGCCCAGCAGGTAGCCGGTGCCGACCTCGGCCAGCTGCGCCGCGTTGGCATGGAAGTAGGTGGTGATCGACACCGTGCCCGCCGGCACCGGCTTGGCACGGCGCAGCCACACGCGCGGATAGAACAGGTCGCTCATGGCCGCGAGCGAGGGAAAGTCGAGCGCCCGGGGCTGCGCGTCGCGCAGCCAGAGCCGGCTCTCGCTGTGGTGGCCGCTGCCGTCCCACTGCGCGGGAATGCCGCCGCTGATGGGCCGCATCTCGTACTGGCGCACCCATGCCACGCCGGACGGGCCGATGGTGATGCGATCGACCGCCCCGGGCTTCGGCACTTCGGGCATCGGCAGGTCGTTCTCGCCCCAGGTCTCGCGGCGCACCGCCGTCACCACGGTGGCGGTGGTGGTCATGTTCGGCGCACCGCTCGCGCCGGCCTGCGTGATCTGCACTGTCCAGTGCTGCGTCGAGCGGTTGGTGCGCACGGCTGTGGCCTGGATGTCGAACGCGCCGGCCTCGAGCGCCGCGGCGTAGTTGACCGTGAGCGCGATCGGAGCGCCCAGCAGGTCGGGATGCTTCAGCACCGCCTGCAGCGCGAGCGCCGCCGTGGTGCCGCCGAAGGGCCCAACCATGTTCCAGTAGTCGGGGCTGGTCATGCCCGTGAAATGCCCCACGCGGATGTCGCTGTGGTGGATCTCCAGGGCCTTGTCGAAGGGGTGCTGCGTGGTCATGGTCGGCAGTGTGCACGCGCCGTGCGCGCTCAGGCAGTCGTGTGCGGGACGCCGGCGTGCTGCACTGCAGTATGGCCCGGCTGCGCGGCCAGCGTCGTCAATGCGCCGAGCCGATGCAGTTTGTCGAGCGTGCTCGGCCACAGGCTCCGGCTGAACTGCTCGCGAAAGAAGCCGAAGTGTCCGATGCGCTGCGCGTGCACATCGGCCGGCGCGATGCGCTCGAGCGCGCTGGGCGCACCGGCATAGAAGCCCAGCAGGCTCTGCGTGCCGGCCAGCGTCATGAGTTCGTCGTCGGTCATCGACAGCGCGAGCACCGGGAACCGCACGCGCGCGTAGCTCTGCCGCGCGGCATCGCCCTCGGCGCCCACGCTGTAGCGCGGGTCGAGGCACCAGCGCCGCCATTGCAGGATCACGCCGCGCGGCAGGTCGCCCACCTTGCGGAGCCTGCGGCCCGGAAAGTAGCCGCACAGCCGAGTGACCAGCGGCACCAGCACGAACCAGAAGTAGAGGATGCTGCGCTTCAGCCTGGGTGCGTTCTCGCGCCAGTAGCCGCTGCCCGCCGCGATGCTGACGAGCCCGTCGACCTGCTCGGGCCGCTGCAGGAAACCCGGCAGCTGCGCACCGAGGCTGTGGCCCAGAAGGTAGAGCGGTTGGCCGGGCAGCGCGGCCCTGGCGATGTCGATGACCGCCTCGTAATCGCGAGCCCAGTCGAAGAGATCGGCATCGACATCGCGAAGCGGCACGTCGCCGCGCGAATCGCCCGAGCCCCGGTAGTCGAAGGTCCAGACGCGCAGGCCCTGCTGCGAGAGCCATCGCGCGAAGGGCTCGTAGAACGACTGGCGCACGCCCATCGCGCCCCCGATCACGATGCTGGCGCGCGGCGCGCCGGCGGGCTCGTAGCGGCGCACTGCCAGTGGCATGCCGCCGTCGACTCGCAGAACTTCCTGTTGCATGCCCGTCTCCTCGATCCAGTGACAGTCCCTTCGCGAGACACCGCGGAACCGGCTCTGCCGGGCCGTTGGTGTCGCCCCCTGTTGGTGCCGCCCACTGCAAGGGGTTGGCGAAGCGACACGAAGTGCGTGCAGCCTGGGGGTTGCTCAGACCCTTTCGAAGATGCCCGCCGCGCCCTGCCCCATGCCCACGCACATCGTGACCATGCCGTACTTGAGGTTCTCGCGGCGCAGCGCATGCACCACGGTGGCGGAGCGGATGGCACCGGTCGCGCCCAGCGGGTGGCCCAGCGCGATGGCGCCGCCCATCGGGTTGACCTTCGACGGATCGAGGCCCAGCGTGTTGATGACCGCGAGCGACTGCGCGGCGAAGGCCTCGTTCAGCTCGAACCAGTCGATGTCCTCGTGCTTCAAACCGGCGTAGCGCAGCGCTGCCGGAATGGCCTCGATGGGGCCGATGCCCATGATGTGCGGCGGCACGCCCTTGCTGGCGAAGCTCACGAAGCGCGCGAGCGGCGTGAGGCCGTACTGCTTCACGGCCTTCTCGCTCGCCAGGATGAGCGCACCCGCGCCGTCCGAGGTCTGCGAGCTGTTGCCGGCCGTCACCGTGCCGCGTGCCGCGAACACCGTGCGCAGCTTGGCCAGGCCTTCGATGCTGGTGTCTGGGCGCGCGCCCTCGTCGAGGGTCACGGTGCGGGTCTTCGCGATCGACTCGCCGGTCTCCAGGTTCGGCGTGCGGTCGGTCACCTCGATGGGCGTGATCTCGTCGGCGAACTTGCCGGCCTTCTGCGCGGCCAGCGCCTTCTGGTGCGAGGCCAGCGCGAACTCGTCCTGCGCCTCGCGGCTGACCTTCCACTGCTGCGCGACCTTCTCCGCCGTGAGGCCCATGCCGTAGGCGATGCCGACATCGCCTTCGCGTTCGAAGATGGAGGGCGAGAGCGAAGGCGAGTTGCCCATCATCGGCACCATGCTCATGCTTTCGACACCGGCCGCGATCATCACGTCGGCCTCGCCGACGCGGATGCGGTCGGCGGCCATCTGCACGGCCGACAGGCCCGATGCGCAGAAGCGGTTGACGGTGATGCCGCCCACGCTGGTCGGCAGGCCGGCGAGCACGGCGCCGATGCGCGCGACGTTCAGGCCTTGTTGCGACTCGGGAATGGCGCAGCCGCAGATGATGTCTTCGATGGCCTTCGGGTCGAGGCTCGGCACCGCCGCCAGCGCGGCGCGCAGCGTGGTGGCCAGCAGGTCGTCGGGGCGGTAGTTGCGGAAGTAGCCGCGGTGCGACTTGCCGATGGGGGTGCGGGTGGCGGAGACGATGTAGGCGTCTTGGACTTGTTTCATGGAAGGCTCCTGGATTTGGCTCCTTCCCCCTCTGGGGGAAGGTTGGGATGGGGGCACGCGGCGCTCAAGTCATCGAGTCGATTGATGATTGCCTGAAGTACGCCATCCAGATTGATAAACGGATCGTTCGAACCGAAGCGCAAGACATCGAAGCCTTGAACGCGAAAAAAGCTGTCACGCCGAGCGTCGTAGTCTTCTTGCAACTGATGCTGAGAGCCATCGAGCTCGACGATCAGCCTCGGTCCGAGACATGCGAAATCGGCGATGTAGTTTCCGATCGGATGTTGCCTGCGGAACTTCACTCCCAATTGCTCGCCGCGCAGGCCGCTCCAGAGCTTGCGTTCGGAGTCGGTCAACTCGCGCCGCAGGGCGCGGGCGTTCTGCTGCGCATCGGGAGAGGATTGGTTCTGCATAGGCTGCTTGCCCCCATCCCCACCTTCCCCCAGAGGGGGAAGGAGCAAGACGGAAGCCATCGTTCAGTTCCGCACCGGCTTCCCCGTACTCAGCATCCCCATGATCCGCTCCTGCGTCTTCGGATGCACGATCAGCGAGCAGAACGCCTTGCGTTCCAGCGTCATCAGGTACTCCTCGGTCACGAGCGACCCGGCGTCCACATCGCCGCCGGTGACCACATTCGCGATCAGGCTGGCGATGTGGAAGTCGTGCGCGCTGATGAAGCCGCCGTCGCGCATGTTCACGAGCTGGCCCTTGATGGTGGCGGCGCCGCTGCGGCCCGCCACGCGGAAGGTGCGGCGCAGCGGCGGGCGGTAGCCGGCGTCGGCCATGGCCTTCGCCTGCTGCAGCGCCACGTACAGCAGCTCGTCCTTGTTGGGCACGATCACGTCGCTGTCGAGCAGGTAGCCCAGCTTCTTCGAGTCGAGCGCGCCCGTGCCCACCTTCGCCATCGCCGCAGCGGTGAAGCCTTCGGTGAGGAACGGTAGCAGGTCGGTGCCGGTCGAGGCCGATGCGTTCTCCGCCGCACGGCGTGCGATGTAGGTCAGGCCGCCGGCGCCGGGGATCAGGCCCACACCCACTTCGACCAGCCCGATGTAGCTTTCCATCGCCGCCACGCGCTTGGCCGAATGAACGGCCAGTTCGCAGCCACCGCCCAGCGCCATGCCGCGCACCGCCGAGATCACCGGCACGTTGGCATAGCGGATCTTGAGCATCACGTTCTGCAGCTCTTCTTCCGCGCCTTCGACCGCGCCGATGCCCGCGACCACGAAGGCCGGCAGCATCGCCTGCAGGTCGGCGCCGACCGAGAAGACCTCGTCGGGCGACCAGATCACCAGGCCCTTGTATTCGGCTTCAGCCAGGTCGACCGCGGCGCCGAGCGC
>Ga0102594_1001105_pt1 | contig 18383 bp, 13 predicted proteins | sample AraplaCol_mLB_r2_2_FD_76863 | JGI IMG/M metagenome (GOLD analysis project Ga0102594, IMG submission 76863) | Arabidopsis root microbial communities from North Carolina, USA - plate scrape MF_Col_mLB_r2 (SPADES assembly) (version 2) | ecosystem: Host-associated > Plants > Roots > Endosphere...
CCATCGGCTCCGACGGCCAAGTCGTCGCCCGCATTGTTCTGCAATACCAGCCCGCCGCCTGCCAGGCCGGTGACGGAGCCGCCGACGGTGAACTTGGGCGCGGGCGGAGGAGGAGGTGGTGGTGGCAACGGTGTATCGCCTCCGCCGCCGTTGGACGGAGGAACGGGCCCGAAGGAGAAGCCGCCGCCCCCGCCCCCGCCCCCGCCGCACGATGCAAGCATCAAGGGCACGGCGATGGCCAGGGCGAGATGTAGGCGGGTGCGAGCGAGCAGTGGCGGCATCGTGTAATTGCGAAACAAATGTGGTCGCAATGTTATCGAGGCGCGCAGCTGGTTGCAGGTGCCCGCACCGGCGCCCGCTTGGCGACCGATCTCATGCTCTTGGTCGGAGGTGCTCGCACCCGGTGAGTCGAGGCCAGGCGCCGGCGGCATCCCTACCCGTTCGGCAGGTTCTTCGGATGACAGAAAGGACCGTCCGCCATGCGCGGCGAAACCGGGCTTGAACCGCCAATGACAGGTTCCGGCCGACAGCGGAAGTCCGGTCTGTTCTTCTCGACGCCTCCCAACGTGGCCGCCTTGTTCGCGGCCTGGTTCCCCGCTGCCGACGCTCGAGATATGGAGCGAATCAGGTCATGTCCGAATCAGGCAGCGCCGATCTTTGCCGGCTCGGGTTCGGCCGCGATCGCTTTGACCATGTGATCGGCGAGCGCCTCATAGAGCGGCCGGCTGATCATGCGCGACACCAGGCTGGCAAGCATCGCGCACGCCATCAGACTCAACACCATCGAATGGCCATCCACCATTTCCATCACGATGATGAAAGCGGTGAGCGGTGCCTGTGTCACTGCGGCAAGAAATCCCGCCATGCCCAATGCAATGAGCGCCGGCCCAAGGTCAGAAGCCACAAACTGCGCCACGCTGTTCCCGATCCCTGCGCCAACCGACAGGGACGGCGCGAAGATTCCGCCGGGCACACCGCACCAAGCGGTGATCCAGGTGGAGATCAACTTCAGCACCGAGTACAGCGGAGCCAACTCATACTTGCCGACCAGCATGTGTTTGACCGTCTCCGAGCCCGCACCGAAAGTGGCACCACCACTTGCGAGGCCGATCACAGCGACGACCAGCCCTCCGGCAGCGGCGAAGCGTATCGGCCAGCGCGCCCGCCAGCGGTTCAGCCGCTGCGGCGCGCCTGTCAGCGACGCGATCATCAGCCGCGCAAAGACGCCACCGGCGACGCCCGTGACGAGTGCGACAAGCAAGCCGGGCCCCACAATGTCCCAGCCCAGGCGCGGCACCTTGATGACGCCGAAGTAGCTCAAGTTGCCGAACGCCGAGACGGCGACGAGGCCGGCCAGCACGATGGCGGTGATGATCACGCCGCTGGAGCGAGCCTCCAGGCGGCCCGAGAGCTCCTCGATCGCGAACACCACGCCGGCAAGGGGTGCATTGAAGGCAGCGGCGATACCTGCCGCACCTCCCGCCACCAGCAGCGAACGCATATCGATCGTCGAATGGGGAGAGAGCCAGCGACGCGCGTGCTGCATCACACCGGCAGCGACCTGGACGGATGGCCCTTCGCGTCCGATGGACAGGCCCGCGGCGAATCCGCCGACCCCCAGAACCACCTTGGCGACCGTCAATCTCAGCGAAGCGAATCGACCACGCCTGGAGGGGGGAAGGTCGGGATCGAGGGCCGCCTTGATCTGCGGGATTCCCGAGCCTGAGGCGCCGGGAAACCAGCGCCTCGTGACCCAGACGATGCCGGCGGTGAGCGCGGGGGTCCACAGAAGCACCAGCCAACCATGGACAGAATAGATGTGCTCGAAGAGAGCGAATGCCCAATCGGCTGCAATCGTGAAGCCCACCACGAACAGCCCGGCAAAGATCGCGTACCCCAGCACGATGGCGCGATCCACCCACAGGCGCCAACTCGACAGCTCGCCGCGCAGGTTGGCAAAAAAGTCCGGTTCCCCATGTGACATGTGGGAGACATGTTACCGCTGCGCCCCGGCGGTGGGCGCCGGACCGGCGGGGCTCGAACACCGGTCAGCGCGATCTGCGGACGATGTCCTTCGTGCGCCGCGGCTTCGGTCCCGCCACCGGGAGCGTCCGCTGACGGTCGCGACGGCCACGCTGGTTCGCTGGAAGTCCCGGTCGGAGCATGGCGTTCAGCCGTTCCGGGCTCGCCTAAACTTGCCGGGTTCGACCGGACAGCGACCCCTCACAAACCAATTCCAACACGGAGAAGCAGCATATGAGCAGTGGACAGTTCGTCACCACCGAGCCCGATGTCGTAGTCATCGGCGGAGGTCCCTCTGGCTCCACAGTGGCGGCATTGCTTGCGGACAAGGGGCATGACGTGGTGTTGATCGAGAAGGCGCAGCACCCGCGCTTCCACATCGGGGAGTCGCTGCTGCCGATGAACATGCCGCTTTTCGACCGGCTGGGCGTGCGTACCGAGGTCGAGGCCATCGGCATCAGGAAGCACGGCGCGGAGTTCGTCTCGCCGTGGCACGACCACAGCAGCCACTTCGACTTCGGTGAGGCGATGGACAAGAGCTTCCCTTACGCAGTGCACGTGCGCCGCTCGGAATTCGACGAACTCCTGTTCCGCCATGCCGGCAAGCGCGGCGCGCGCACCTTCGAGCAGCACCGCGTGACGGGCGTGGACATGGACGCCGGCAAGGGCACGCCCGACAACCGGCCACTGGTCAAGGTCAAGGCCGACGACGGCACCGAAACCGCCTGGCGCCCGCGCTTCGTGATCGACGCCAGCGGCCGCGACACGCTGCTGTCGAACCAGTTCGACGCCAAGCGCCGCAACCGCAAGCACGCGAGCGCGGCGCTGTTCGGCCACTTCGCCAACGCCGAGCGGCGGCCGGGCCGCTTCGAGGGCAACATCTCGCTGTTCTGGTTCGACCATGGCTGGTTCTGGTACATCCCGCTGAAAGACGGCACCGTGAGTGTCGGCGCGGTGGCCTCGCCGGCCTACTTCAAGAACCGCAAGGGCTCGCTCGAGGAGTTCCTGATGGAAACCATCGCGCTCGCACCCAAGCTGGCGGCCCGCCTGAAGAACGCCACGCTGATGGAGGGCGCCACCTCCACCGGCAACTACGCCTACGACTCCGCGTTCTGCCGCGGCGACCGCTTCATGATGGTGGGCGACGCCTACGCCTTCGTCGACCCGATGTTCTCCTCGGGCGTGTACCTGGCGATGAACAGCGGTTTCGAGGCCGCCACGGCGGCCGACTTCTGGCTCAAGGGCGAGATGAAGGAGGCCGAGCGTGCCTTCCGTCACTACGAGAAGGTCATGAAGCACGGCCCGAAGATGTTCTCGTGGTTCATCTACCGCATCACCTCGCCGGCCATTCGCCGCCTGTTCATGGCGCCGCGCAACATCTGGCGCATGCAGGAGGCGCTGCTGTCCATCCTGGCCGGCGACCTGTTCCGCGACACGCCCATCGGACCGCGCTTCTGGGGCTTCAAGGTGACGTATTACGCGTCTTGCCTGGGCATCCTGCCGCAGGCCGTGAAGACCTGGGCCTGGCGCCGACGCAACCTCAAGGAATCGCTCGCGGCTGCGAAGGGTTGATCTGGCGGACGTGGTCCTTGCGGATCACTCCGCCTTCATGATCGTTTCGCCGTTCAGGGCACCCGTGTCGCGAATGTTGAAGCGATGCCGCTTCCAGCCGGCATAGGTTCGTCGCCAGTTGAGGATGGAGACGAAGTAGTACACCACCTTGAACATGAGCAGGGAGCGCCGGTACCGGGCGCCATGGTGGATGTCGGCCGCCAGCAATGACATCAGACCCTTCTTCACGTTGAAGATGTCCTGCGGGTGCATGAACATGTCCCGGATCGTCGGATTGGTGACCCGGTAGATGAACCAGGAGTAGTCGCGCGGCCCGGTGCGCATGCGCTTCTCGAGCTCATGGCGCGCCAGTGGCAGTCTTTCGGGCTGGTCGAGCGCCGTCGCGACCAGTTGGGCCCCGTCGAAGGCGCTCTGCATGGCAAGGTAGACGCCCGAGGAGAACATCGGGTCGATGAAGGTGAAGGCGTCGCCGATCATCAGATAGCGGTCGCCCGTCGCGTGGGTGCTCGAGTAGGAAAAGTTGCCCGTCGCATGCACCTTGTCATCGACCAGGGTCGCGCCTTTGAGCCGGTCGGCCAGTTCCGGGCACAGCGCGATCGTGTCGTAGAAGTAGTCCTTGAGCGGCTTGTCGCGCGCCTTCAGGTAGTAGGCCCAGCACACGGCGCCGACGCTGGTCGTGCCATCGGCCAGCGGAATGAACCAGAACCAGCCATGCTCGAACCAGCAGATGCTGATGTTGCCTTCGCGCTTGCCCTCGAGTCGGCGGGCCCCAGTGAAGTGACCGAACAAGGCCGTGCTGTTGTGGTCCGGATTCTTCTGCTTGCTCTTGAACTTCGTGGCGAGCATGGTGTCGCGGCCGCTGGCATCGACCACGAAACTGGTTCGCCAGGTCTGCTCGACGCCATCGTCGGACCGACTGCGCACGGTGGCCCCTGCCTGATCGAAGTCCAGCGCGGTGACCTTCGTTCCTTCATGGGTCTGCGCGCCGGATCGCGCTGCGTTGCGAAACAGCAGTTCATCCAGTTCCGAACGCCTGACCTGCCATGCCGACCCCTTCGATGGGTCCCAGCCTTCTGCGAAGTCGACGTAGCTGCAATAGTCGAGGTCGGGCGGCACGAACTCGATGCCGAACTTCGGCATGCCGATCTTCTCGACCTCCTCACGCACACCGAGCCGCTCGAAGAGCTCCACGTTTCCGGGCAACAGCGATTCCCCGATGTGGAATCTCGGGTGGTGCGCCTTCTCGAGCAGGACCACCTTGCGCCCCTGCTTCGCGAGCAATGCCGCGGCCGTGGAGCCCGCAGGACCGCCGCCGATCACGAGGACGTCGCATGTCTGCTCGATGTTCATCATGTTCCTCTCGGCATGGAGCTCGCCATGACATTTGTAAACGAGGGATATTAGTCGTTCGAAGCCGGCATGGCGGCTTTTGCCGACCCGCCCTTCGAGGGCTGGAGACTCAGGATCGCATCGCATTTGCCGCGCCGTGACGGCAGTAACGAACGCTGACCGGGCGCCCCTTCGCGCAGGATGACCCGACGGGCAGGCATGACCGACGTTCGAAGCTGACCCCGCTCGTGCGCGAAGCTCGGCACGCCTACTGGCGCTGGCGGGCCGCTCCCAGAATGCTTGCGGCGCCCGAAATGGCGGCGGCTGCCTTCATGCCGCATCGGGCGCAGCAGCGCGTGCAGACGGAAAAGATCGCCTACTGCGGCACCAGTTCCACGCGCCGGTTCTTGGCGCGGCCCTCCTCGGCCGCGTTGCTGGCGACAGGCGCCAGGTCCGCGACGCCATACGCGCCAAGCCGGCTGGCGGCGATCGCGTACTGGCCGACCAGGGCCGCATTGACCGCCTCCGCCCGGCGCTTCGACAAGGCGATGTTGCTCTCCAGCGCGCCCTGGTTGTCGGTGTGCCCGACCACGCGCAGCTTGAGCGCGGGCTCGGCCTTGAGCAGCTTGGCGATCTCGTCCAGGGCAGGCTTCGAATCGGGCTTGATGTCGGCCTTGGCGGTGTCGAACAGGATGCCGTAGAGCGCCACGCGCCCGTTGGCGGCGATGTCCTTGGACATGTCGCCGGCGCTGACGGTGACCATGTTCTGCTTCATGGCGCCGACCTCGACGATGTCGACCGCCGCATAGGCGCCCTTGACTGCCTTGTAGTCCTTGCTGTCCTTGGCCCACTGCACCGCCTCGACGACGACGTAGAGGTCGCCCTGCGGCCGCGGAATCCTGAAGCTGGCCAGGCGCGCCGTCCCGACATCGGCCGTCGAGAAGGTGTACGTGCTGCGGCTGGTCTTGATCTCGTTCCAGCTGTAGGCACAGAGGAAGCAGCTGCGGCTCTTGAAGTTGTCGTCGCGGCCCGAGTCGTAGAGCGTGACGCCGCCGGCGGCCTGCACTTCGTTCTGGTAGTTGCGGATCAGCTCCGCCGTGGAGGTGTCCCCTGGCGATTCGTACCAGAGCCGGGTCAGTGCCCCTTCGACCGGCACGCTGCTCGTCCAGCTGCGCTTGCGGGACATGGTGTCGTAGCCCTTGTAGGTGCCCGTGGGCACCAGGTATTCGTCGAAGCGCTTGAAGTCGTAGCCGACGATGGTCGAGCCTGCGAAGCGCTTGAGCAGCGGGTTGTCCTTGGCGCCGGGAAGGTCCTGGCCGGATGCGACGGTCGAGAGGAACAGCAGGCCGGCGAGTGCAGGACCGGCGAGCAGCCGGGCAAGAGCGGGGACGGAACGCACGAGCATGAATGACTCCAGAATTGGACGGCGCGATTGTGTCGATTTCCGGTCGCCGTGGCTGCACGGCCGTTCGGCCTATGAAGAACGTCCGTACCGGCTGCGGCGTGCCGCGCCTGTCCATGTACGGCAAGGCGCCTACATCCGGCTGCGCAAAAAGCACTACGCGGACCGGGCCCCGGCATGCGGAGACTACGGCGGCCCCTCGCCTAAAACACCGTCAACCACCGGAGCCCTGCCCCATGTCCGTTTCCTCATCCTCTCCCCTCCCTCTGGAAGTGCTGGAGGGCGTGTCGCACCCGCTGGGGGCGACCTTCACCGGCGACGGCGTGAACTTTGCCGTGTTCTCGGCCCATGCCACGAAGGTGCAGGTCTGCATCTTCGACGAGGCCGGCACCACGCAGGTCGGATGCGTGACGCTGCCCGAGTACACCGACGAGATCTGGCACGGCTTCGTGCCGGGCCTGCAGCCGGGCGCGCGCTACGGCCTGCGCGTGCACGGCCCCTACGAACCGGCGAAGGGCCATCGCTTCAACCACCACAAGCTGCTGCTCGACCCCTATGCCAAGGCCTACATGGGCGAGCTGCGCTGGGGTCCGGAGCTGTTCGGCTACACCGTGGGCCACGCCGACGCCGACCTCAGCTTCGACGAGCGGGACAGCGCGCCGCTCATGCCCAAGTGCGTGGTGGTCGATTCGCGCTTCGAGTGGACGCAGACCGATGCGCCGCGCGTGCCGTGGAAGGACACCGTCTTCTACGAGACCCACGTGCGCGGCTTCACCATGCAGCACCCCGCGGTGCCGGAACACTTCCGCGGCACCTTCGCCGGCATGGCGCGCGACGAGGTGCTGGCGCCCATCCGCGCGCTCGGCGTCACCAGCGTCGAGCTGCTGCCGGTGCAGATGTTCCTCAACCAGTCTTCGCTGCTCGAGAAGGGCCTGACCAACTTCTGGGGCTACGACACCATCGGCTTCTTCGCGCTCGACCCGCGCTACATGGACGGGCCGCACATCGACGAGTTCAAGCACATGGTCGACCGCTTCCACGCGCACGGGCTCGAGGTGATCCTCGACGTGGTCTACAACCACACGCCCGAGGGCAACGAACTGGGCCCGACGATCTCGTTCAAGGGCATCGACAACGCCAGCTACTACCGCCTGATGCCCGACGGCGACGGGCCCGGGCCGCGCTACTACATCAACGATACGGGCACCGGCAACACCGTGAACCTGAGCCACCCTCGCGTGTTGCAGATGGTGATGGACAGCCTGCGCTACTGGGTCACCGAGATGCGCGTGGACGGCTTCCGCTTCGACCTCGCGACCATCCTGGCACGCGAGCCGCACGGCTTCGACGAAGGCGGCGGCTTTCTCAAGAGCTGCCGGCAGGACCCGGTGCTCTCCAGCGTGAAGCTGATCGCCGAACCCTGGGACATCGGCCCCGGCGGCTACCAGGTCGGCGGCTTCCCGCCCGGCTGGGCCGAGTGGAACGACCAGTTCCGCGACACCGTGCGCGCTTACTGGAAAGGCGACGAAGGCATGGCCGGCAAGCTCGCCCAATGCCTGACCGCGAGCGGCGACCGCTTCAACCAGCGCGGGCGCCGGCCGTGGGCCAGCGTCAATTTCATCAGCGCGCACGACGGCTTCACGCTGGCGGACACCGTGAGCTACAACGACAAGCACAACGAGGCCAACGGCGAGGACAACCGCGACGGCCATTCGGACAACCGCTCATGGAACTGCGGGGTGGAAGGCCCCACCGACGACGAAGCCGTGCTGGCGCTCCGGGCACGCCAGCAGCGCAACCTGCTCGCGACGCTGCTGCTGTCGCAGGGCACGCCGATGCTGCTGGCAGGCGACGAGTTCGGCCGCTCGCAGCAGGGCAACAACAACGCCTACTGCCAGGACAACGCCATCTCGTGGGTCGACTGGACCGCCGCGAAGGGCGAGGCCGGGCAGGCACTGGCCGGCTTCGCATCGCGACTGCTGGCCTTGCGCCACGAACTGCCTGCACTGCGGCGCAACCGCTTCCTGGCTGGCGCCTACTACGAAGGCATCGGCGCGAAGGATGCCACCTGGTTCACGCCGGCAGGCGAGGAAATGCAGGCGCCGCAGTGGGAAGACCCGCAGACGCGCTCGTTCGCACTGCTGCTCGACGGCCGAGCGCCCGCATCGGCGCTTCCGGTCGAAGCGCATGACGCGAGCGTGCTGCTGGTGTTCAACGCCTGGCACGACCCGGTGCCCTTCGTGCTGCCGACCCCGCCCGCGGGCGCGTGGACGCTGCGGCTCGACACGGCCGATCCGGCGCTCGGCACCGGCGATGCACCGGGCGTCGCCGACTACCTGGTGACGGGACGCTCGGTCCTCGTGTTCACGAGTTCCTAGGCACGGCAGGCACCTGGCATCGCGCCCCGCGACCCTGCGTGCGTTCGCGGCACGCGACGCCAGCCCGCGCCGCTCACCAGGAAATCAGGGGCGAGCGATGCAGCCAGGCGTTGCCTTCGACCTGGTCGAGGACGAATGCCGCTGCGTCTGCCCTCGCGATGGTTCCCCCATGGAAACCCGACAGGTCCGTGAGCGCGCGCACGGCGGGGCCGGGTGCCTTGTCGTTCAGCACCGAGGGCCGCACGAGCACCCAGTCCAGGCCGCTCTCCCGGACGAGGGTCTCCTGCCGGTCCTTGTCGGCGTAGACCTTGCGCAGCAGGAGAGGAAGGATCAGCCGGTCGAACACGAACCCGCCATGGCCGGCGCTGTCGCCCGCGCCCATGCCGGTGACGCAAACCAGCCGCCTGACGCCTTCGGCCTGCATGGCTGCGACAAGGGACCGCGTGGCGGATGAAAGCACGGTCACATCCCGCCAGGGGCTGACGGGCGTTCCGAGCGCACTCACCACGGCGTCCCTGCCCTGAAGGGCGCGGCGCAGGGCGCGTTCGTCACGCGCGTCGGCGACGCTGATCGATGCGCCCTCCAGGCCGGCCGCCTTGTCCGGCGAGCGCACCAGCGCATGGACGTCGTGGCCGCGTGCGCGCGCCTGCCGGACGATCAGGCGCCCCATGCCGCCGGTGGCGCCGAGCACGAGGATCCTGCTTCGCCTCGGCCCTGCGCCGCCGGTGCGAGCGTTGCCGCTGTTGTTGCCGTTGCCGGCGGTGTCGTGTGCGTTCATGGCATCGCACTCACAGCTTGCCCTGGGCGAGCAGTTCGCGCGTGCGCGCGAGCGTCGACAGCAGCGCGCTCCGGTAGCCCCGATCCGCGCTGTCGAACTGCGCCTGCTCGGCCTGCTCCTCGGGGCCGCCCGGCGCCTTGCCGCGCAGGCCGAGGAGGCAATAGAACCGCAGCTGCAGTTCACCGGCCGCGTCCTCGAACAGCTCGTTGACGATCGCGCCTTCGCGCGGGCCCGTCGCCTGGGAGAAGGTGACCTTGCGCTGCGGCTCGAGCGTGATGATCTCGCGCAGGTCTGCGCCTGCGATGGTGGCTTCGCGCACGAAGTGGGTCGTGCTCTCTTCCACAACGTCGCAGCGCGTGCAAAGGCCCGGCGGGAGAAAGAGGCGTGCATCGCGCGCCTTCAGTTCAAGGCCCTTCCAGGCCTGCGCGCGGGTGAGCGGTGTCTGGCCGTGGGGGTTCACGGCCACGGTGGCGGTCGAATGGATCATGTGGAATCCTTGTCTTGCGTCGCGGGTGCCGGCGCTCAGGCCGAGGCGGAAAGCTCGGCAGCGAAGTCGCGGTAGGTGCGCAGCGGGCGTCCCAGCAGCGCCACCAGGCGTTCCACGTCGCCGGCCTCGGGATTCATGCCATCCGACAGGAAGCGTTCGCTCATGAGGCGCATGTCGTAGGCCATCCAGCCCGGCATGAAGTTCTGCAGGTTCTTCTCGAAGCCTGCGGTGTCGTCGCCGCCGTAGACGACCGGGCGGCCCAGCACCGCCGACCAGGCCTCGGCAACGTCGGCGCCCGTCAGCGTGTCGGGGCCGACCAGGTTCATGCGCTGCAGCGGCAGCGGCGCGGATGCGTCGCGGCGCATCAGCTCGAGGGCGGCGATCTCCGCGATGTCGCGCGTGTCGATCATCGCGAGCCCCTTGCTGCCGACCGGCATCGGATAGACGCCGTGCCCGAGCACGACATCCTTGATGGTGAGGTCGTTTTGCATGAAGTAGGCCGGCCGCAGGATGGTCGCCCCGAAACCCATCTGCTCGAGCATGCGCTCCACGCCGAACTTGCCTGCGAAGTGGGGCACGTTCAGGTACCTGTCGCTGTGGATCACGGACAGGTAGACGACCCGCTCGACACCCGCGTCGCGCGCCAGGTTGAGCGTGATGAGGGCCTGAGTGAACTCGTCCGGCACGACGCCGTTGAGCAGGAACAGGGTCGACACCCCCGCCATGGCGCGGCGAAGGGCCTCGACATCGAGCAGGTCGCCCTGCACGACCTCGACTCCCTCGGGAAATTCGGCTTTCGACGGATCGCGCACGAGGGCGCGCACAGCCGCGCCGCGGCTGGAGAGTTGCTGGACGACCTGGCGGCCGATGTTGCCGCTGGCGCCGGTGATGAGGATGGTCATGGAATTGCTCCGGTTCGTTGAAGGAGCCTCGATCTTCAAAGTTCCAACTGCGGTCCGATAGCCTCTATATTTGGACACCTCGTCTCACTGCTGGAACACATGGACCTGCTTGCCCTCACCGACTTCAACCTCGTGGCGCGCCACGGCGGCTTCGGACGCGCTGCCCGGGAGTCCTGCCGGCCCAAGGCGACCTTGTCGCGCCGGGTCGCCGACCTGGAAAGCGGCCTCGACCTGCGCCTGTTCGAACGCGGCGCGCGCACGCTGAAGCTCACCGAGGAAGGCCGCGCGCTTCACGAGCGAACCTCGGTGCTGCTGACGGAACTCGAGGAGACCACGGCCGCGATCGCATCGGGCGGCGCTGCGCCCCGCGGCAGGTTGAGGGTGAGCGCGCCGCTGCTGTTCTCGCAGGCCGCGATGGGCAAGCTGGCCGCGCGGTTCGCACTGAAGTACCGCGACGTCCGCCTCGAGGTCACCACCGAGGATCGCACCGTCGACATGGTCGAGGAGGGCTACGACCTCGTGATCCGCGTCAACCCGGACCCCGATGCGCGGCTGATCGGACGTATCTTCCTGAGGGACCGGCTCCTGGTGGTTGCAAGCCCGGATCTCAAGCGGCCCGCAGGCCTTGCACCGGTGCCCGCCGTGCTGCGTGGAGGCACAGGCGACACGCCTCCGGCATGGACCGTGACCCGCGCATCCCGCACGAGGCGCATCGCCGTGGAGCCCGTGCTGCGCCTGTCCTCGCTGTTCATGGTGCGCGACGCGGTCAGGGCGGGCGTCGGTGCCGCGCAATTGCCCCTGTCGCTGGTCAGCGGGGACCTGGCAGCAGGAACCTTGCAGAACTGGGGCGATGTCGAGGGGCCGGAGATTGCCCTCTGGGCGCTCTATCCCTCGCGCAGGCTGCTCAACAGCCGCGTTTCCGCATTCCTGGACGTGCTGAAGGAGACCTTTCCGATGGGCTCACCCGAAGAACTGGCGTCCTTCATCGACTGAACGAAGGACAGCGAAGCGCGGCGAAAGACAGGCACGGCGCGTCCGCCACGAGACCCGTCTTCGCGCAGGCGCGCGTTGCGCGCCGTGGCCGTCATTGCGGGCTGGGTGTCTGCCCCTGGCCGGTTCCCTGGGTGTTGTTGCCCGCTCCCTTGTTCGACTTCATGTCGCGGCTCTTGCCGGCATCCATGCCGTTCGTGTCCGACGACCTCGGGCTCGCCATGTTGCCGCCCGATGCGCGGCCACCCTGGTTGGCGGTCGTCGGCGCGGTCGTGCCGCTGGTGGGACCGGTGGAGGTGCCGGGCTTCTGCTGCATGGCGCCGCTGTCCGGGCTGTTGAGGCCGGGGCCGCCTCCTCCACCGCTGCCGCTGCCGCCTCCGCCTCCCGCCTGGGCCATGGCAGACGCAGCGCCCAGTGCGATGCAGCTCGAAAGAAATACGGTGGCGATACGGTTCATGTCGGGTCCTTGAAAAAACAAAGTGATCGAAGAACCCAATGAAGTCGGCTCGCGGCGTTGCCCGGGTGGGGCGGCATCGACCGTCCTTGTCAGCGAAGACGCTCCATGTGCCGGCACGCGTGCGCAGTGATGCGCCGGCTTACGCGCCCGGAAGGCCGAACATCCGGCGGCTGTTCGCGCTGCAGGCGCGGATGATGTCCTCGACGTCGCGTTGCATGAGTTCCGCCACGCTGGCAGCCACCCACGGAAGGTTCGCCGGTTCGTTGTGCCCGCGGCGCGCGCCCGTGTTCTTGGGAAACAGGTAGGGCGCATCGGTTTCGAGGTGCAGGCGGTCCAGCGGCATGGCCGGCACGGCTTCGCGAAGTGCCTGGCCACGCTGGAGGTCCGTGACCCAGCCGGTGATGCCGATGTCGACGCCCATCTCGAGGAAAGCCTCCGCCTCGGCGCGGTTGCCGGTGAAGCAATGCACGACGCCGCGCGCACCGGCAGCCACCACGGGCGCGAGCATGTCGTGGAAATCGGCGAACGCGTCGCGGCAGTGGAGAAAGAGCGGCTTGCGCGTTTCGACGGCCATCGACAGCTGCTGCTCGAATGCGGCGCGCTGCGCCTGCGGCGTCGAGAAGTTGCGGTTGTAGTCGAGGCCGCACTCGCCGACCGCCACGACCTCCGGGCGCTTCCAGAGTTCGACCAGTTCGTGGAACGTACGCGCGTCGCACGACTTCGCATCGTGAGGGTGGACGCCCGCGGTCGCAAACACGACGCCCGGGTTCGCCCTTGCAAGATCGAGCGCCAGGCGGCTGGATGCGAGCGAGGTGCCGGTGGCCAGGATTTGCGCGACGCCTGCCGCTTTCGCGCGTGCCAGCAAGGGGGATGTGATGGCCGCGAGTTGCGCGGAGTGGAAGTTGACGCCGATGTCGACGAGTTGCGGCCGTTCGCCTGTCGATGCCATGTTGTTGTTCTTGTTGTTCATGTGCCGATGGTAAGCGCGCGATGGCAGGCGCACCGTGACGGGATGGACTACAGAAGCCGGCGGCAGCCGCCGACCCGGCGGTGCCCACGGGCCGCCAAGCATAGAGAAAACAACGCGAACAGCTCGTCTCGTTTCGTTTCACCCCAGCTTTACTCCACACCATCCAAGGAACGCCATGACCCAGATCACGAAGCCCACCGGTCGCGATGACCTCAACCTCGACCCGATCACCGGCGAGCCCGGTGCCCATCCGCTGGGCACCGGCGCAGGCGCCGCCGGAGGCGCAGTGGCCGGCGCGGCCGTCGGTGCGGTCGGCGGACCCGCCGGTGCGGTCGCCGGCATGCTCGTCGGCGCCGTGGTCGGCGGCCTCGGCGGCAAGGCGGCCGCGGAGCGCATAAACCCGACGGCGGAGCACAGCCATTGGGAAGACGCCTACACCCGCGAGCCGTACTACGAACCCGGCCTGAGCTACGAGCACTATGCGCCGGCCTACGAGCTCGGCTGGAGCCGCCGCGCGGTGGTGGACGACGACTTCGCGGCCGTCGAGCCGTCCCTGGCGCGCGAATGGGAAACGCGCCGCGGCACGTCCTCGCTGTCGTGGGAACAGGCTCGGCCTGCGTCGCACGCTGCCTGGGAGCGCGCCGACCGGCTCTACATGCGCGAGGAAGACACCGCGTTTCCCGAAGGCGAACCGCTATCCAACGACGACGTGGCCGACGTGCTGAACGACCTGATCGAGAACACGCGCGACGGCGAAGCCGGCTTCCGCACCTGCGCCGAGGAAGTCAAGTCCGCGCGCCTGCAGGAGGTGTTTTCCGTCCGTGCCGCCCAATGCCGCAGTGCCGCGACGCAGCTGGCCGAACTGGTCGTGTCCTACGGCGGAAAGCCGGCCGAAGGCGGCACCGCTTCAGGCGCGCTGCACCGCGGCTGGGTGCAGGTCAAGGCAGCGGTGGGCGCCAACAGCGAACTGTCGATCCTGGAAGAGTGCGAACGCGGCGAGGACGTCGCGGTGGCGCGCTACCGCAAGGCGCTGAAGCAGCAACTGCCGCAGGGTGTCCGCCAGGTGGTGAGCACCCAGGCGCAAGCCGCCCAGCGCAACCACGACCTGATCCGTGACCTGCGCAACGAGGCACGAGCGGCAGCCGGCCGCACGTGACGGGAAAGACGCCCGCGAGCCCGGCAACGCACTGCGGAAGCCGGCTCGAAAGGGCCGGGCTTCCGCAGCTCGACAACGAGCTTCGCGCCGCCTATTCGTAGTGAACCGTGCCGAGCTGGACGCGAAGTGACGAAGCGCTGCGCGGCGAGGCCCCTTCGTCGTCCTCCAATGCTGCGGCCGCTTCTTCGAGCGCGCTCCCCACGTCGTCGCATCCAGTCGGCAACGCCGACAGGATGCGGCGCAGCGCCGGTGCATCGCACACGTCCGCAAGCGCGCTGGCCGCGGTGGACTGGACATCCGGATCGTCATCCTGCAGGGCGTTTACCAGTAGCGGCAGCACCTTCGACGGCGTGGAGAAGCTCAAGGCCCACACGACGCGCCTGCGGACCGGAGGGCAGTCGTCGTTCAGCAGCGCCTGCAACGGTTCGATGGCGCGATCATCCGCGAGGGCCGCCAGGGCCAACGCTGCTTCGCCGCGCACGTCTTCGTCGTCGTCATCGAGCAGCGCCATCAACGGCCTCATCGCACGCGGGTCCGGCAGCTCGCACAGCGCCTGCGCAGCCGCCGCGCGAACATGGCTGCTCCCATCGCGAAGCAGATCGAGCAGCACGGGAACGGCCTCCAGCCCTCCCCGTTGCGCCAAGGACTTCGCCAGGTCGCATCGGGCGAAAGGATCGCCTTCGGGGTCGGCCATGCAGTCCAGCACCTCGGAGGGAATCGGTGCATGCGCCGACAGGACCAGGGACTTCGCGGCCACCCTGCGGACATCGGTCGCCGCATCCGCGAGCGCCTCCAGCAGCAACGCTTCGCCTGCGGTGGCGTCGATCCTGGCGATGGCCTCCAGGGCTGCGACCCTGCATTCCTCGGTGCCGTCACGGGCGGCCTGCATCAGGAAAGGCAGCGCACGCGCGTCGTTCAACGCACCCAGCGCGCCGCAGGCGACTGCCCTGACGCTGCCCACGGCGTCCTTCAAGGCCAGGCACAACGGCTCCAGCGCCGCCATGCTTGCGGGGACCTCCGGATCGAGAAGCCACTGGAGCGCTTCAGCCGCGGCTTCCCTGGTCTCGGCGTCCGCGTCGCCCAATGCCGCGCACAGCACGGGCAAGGCCTCGACATCGTGCGCGCTGCCAAGCGCCCGCACGATCTCCGTGCGCACTTCGGCAGACTCGGCCTCCTGCCCGAATGCGTCGATCAAGTGCGCAGTGGCAGCCTCGGTTCCGAGATCGCCCAATGCGGATGCGGCGCCGCGACGCACTTCGGCATCGGTGTCGTTGCGAAGCCGCTCTGCCAGCGCACCGATGGCCTGGTTCGCACCCAGCGTTCCCAACGCGCCGGTCGCCTCCCTGCGCACGTCCGAGGCCTCGTCGGCCAGCAGCGCCATCAGCCCGGGAATCGCTTCGGCGGCCGAGTAGCGCAGAGCCCGCGCCGCGCTTTCCCTCACACCGGCGGACGAATCGGACAGCGCCAGCAGCAACGCATCCAGGACGGCCGGCGTCTCGCCAGGCTCATGTTCGCCCAACGCGCATGCCACGGCGCTTCGCACGACCGCGCTCGGGTCTTCAAGCGCGCGGACCAGGTCGCCGGCCACGCCCTCGGGATTCAATCGCTCCAGTGCCATGACGGCGCGCTCGCGCACCTCGGGCGCTGGGTCACGATGCAGGCGGTCCGTCACGGCGGCCACGACGTCGCTCGCCTCGAAGGCCGAGAGTGCAAGGACCGCCTCCATGCGCACGTCGGCGCTTGCATCGCCGAGGGCCGCGAGCAGCGCGGCAACCGCGTCGCCCGGCATGCATGCCACGACCTCCGCCGCCGCCGATCTCACCGACGGGTCCGGGTCGTCTGCCAGCGCCTTGAACAGCGCCTCCGGCAACTGCGCGTGTTCTTCGGGTTCATAGCTCGCGAGCGCATGGATGGCGCTCGCGCGGATGTAGGGGTCCGGGTCGGTCGTTGCCGCCAGCAGGGGTGCAACGAAGGCCGCGCAGGGCGTGTGATCCAGGCTGACGCGGGGGTGCCTGTCGCAAGCGTCCTGGCCTCTCAAGGCATCGATCCGCTCTTCGATCTCCGTGACGGGGGTGGGGGGCATTTTCTCAGGTGGTGTGCTTCGCGGGCCGTCGCCGTTGCGCGTTGGTCGGTGTGCCGGGCGCCGAATATATAGCGCCGACCTGCACACGCGATGCCTGAAGATGCCACGGACTCGCCGACCCCGTTCACCCGAAAGCATTCCTCCGGTTCGAGCAGGCATCCCGCCGGGCAAAGAAGGAAAATGGGCCCGGCTCCGCAATCATCCACCCCACGCGTTGAACAATCCCGCCATCGACCCATCCAGCAGCCAGCGCGTGCTGCACGAGCACCTGTCCTCGGTCTATGCATCGCGCATGGCCGGCGTCTGCGGGCACCTGTGCTTCACCTTCATCGGTGGCGCGATGGGCTATTTCTACCTGCATCTGCCCTTCGTGCTGCCGTTCGTGCTGCTGCTGGTCTGCGTGAACCTGTACGTGCTCTCGACACCGCGCTGGCATGCAGGCGTCGCGCTGGCCGATGGCCGCCGCTGGGCGCGCCGGCACACGCGGCAGATGATCCTGATCGGTGTGGCCACCGCACCCGTCCCCTGGTTCTTCGTGTCCACGCAGAACCCGGAAGTGACCGCCCTCATGGCCATCCTGATCATGGTCGGGTGCGGACTCGCCATGCAGTCGCTGTGGCCCATGACGTCGTCGTTGTTCGGCTACGGCATCCCGATGATGGGCGGATTGATCACTGCGCTGCTGTGGCACAGCGACGGCGTGAACCTGTTCCTGGCCGCCGTCGGCACGGCCTACCTGCTGTTCGCGCTGCGGCGCGGCGTGCTGCAGAACAGGCAGCTGACGGACGCGCTGATCCTGCGCTTCGAGAACGAATCGCTGGCAAGCCGGCTGGGAGAGCAGATCGCGGCCACCGAGCGCGCGAGCGTGGAAAAAACCCGCTTCCTTGCCGCGGCCAGCCACGACCTGCGCCAGCCGCTGCACGCCATCGCGCTGTTCGGTGCCGCACTCCAGAACGCGCTGCAAAGCCACCCCGAGCGCCAGAACGCGGAGCGGCTCATGCGCGCGGTGAATGCACTGGGCAGCTCGCTGGACACCATGCTCGATGTCTCGCGCCTCGATGCGGGCGTGATCACGCCCGATGTGCAGCTTTTCCAGGTCGACGCGCTGCTGGTCTCGCTCAACCACGTCTTCCTGGCCCGCGCCGAGCAGGCTGGATTGCAACTGCGCATACAGGCCAGCGGTGTGTGGGTGCGCAGCGATCCGCAGTTGCTGCAGCGCATGCTCTCGAACCTTGTCGACAACGCGCTCAAGTACACGGTGCGCGGCGGCGTGATCGTTCGCATGCGAAAGCGCGGCGAGCGCGCGTGGGTCGAGGTGCGCGACACCGGCATCGGCATCGCGCCGGGGCAGCTGGAGCGCATCTTCGAGGAGTTCTACCAGGTCGGCAACCCGGAGCGGGACCGCGCGCGCGGCCTCGGCATCGGGTTGTCGATCGTGCAGCGGCTGTCCCGGCTTCTCGGCCATCCGGTCGAGGTGCAATCGCGCATCGACCGCGGCACGCGCTTCCGTGTCCTGCTGCCTGCCGCAGCAGCTCCGCCGGCCGGAACGCCGTCCATCCCGCTGCCAACTGTTCATGCGCAGCATGAGCAGCCGCGCGGGCAGGCGCCCCGCCCCCGGTTGCCGGCCTTGTCGCGGCGCGTGCTGCTCATCGACGATGAAGCGTCGATCCGGCAGGCGATGGTCGAGCTGTTGCGCGCCTACGCCTTCGATGTGCTCGCCGTGGCCGACGAGGCCACCGCGGCCATGGCGCTGTCCCAGGCGGAGACTGAAGAGCGGCCGTTCGAACTGCTGCTGTGCGACTTCCGGCTGGCGGACGGCGGCAGCGGACTCGACGCGGGCCTGCGCCTGCGATGGCG
>Ga0102594_1001109_pt1 | contig 18327 bp, 20 predicted proteins | sample AraplaCol_mLB_r2_2_FD_76863 | JGI IMG/M metagenome (GOLD analysis project Ga0102594, IMG submission 76863) | Arabidopsis root microbial communities from North Carolina, USA - plate scrape MF_Col_mLB_r2 (SPADES assembly) (version 2) | ecosystem: Host-associated > Plants > Roots > Endosphere...
GCCTTCTTCCACGGCCGCGGCGGGTCGATCAGCCGCGGCGGCGGCAAGACCGAGCGGGCGGTCATCGCGGCGCCGCGCGGCTCGGTCGATGGCTACCTGCGCCTGACCGAGCAGGGCGAGGTGATCCACCGCAAGTACGGCATTCGTGCGATCGCGCTGCGCAACCTCGAACAGGCCACCGGCGCCGTGCTGCGCGCAACGCTGCGCCCGCGTGCGCCGGAAACGCGCGAGGCGCAATGGCGCGCCATCGCCGGCGAACTGGCCCGCGACGCACGCACCCACTATCGCGCGCTGGTGCACGAGAACCCCGACTTTCCGGCGTACTTCCGGGCCGCCACGCCCATCGACGTGATCGAGCGGCTGCGCATCGGATCGCGGCCGAGCAAGCGCGCCGGTACCGGCGATGTGGGTTCGCTGAGGGCGATTCCGTGGGTGTTCGCGTGGTCGCAGAATCGCGCCGGTCTTACCGCGTGGTACGGCGTCGGCACCGCGTTGCAGCGCGCGCTCGATGCGCATGGCCGCGACACGCTCGCCGAGATGGCGCGGGACTGGCCGTTCTTCGGCACGCTGATCGACGACCTGGAGATGATGCTGGCGAAGTCGGACCCGGGCATCTTCGAGCGTTACTCGTTGCTGGCCGGGGAGCTGCACGAACGTTTCCATCCGGGCATCGCGGAAGAGTTCGAGCGCACGCGCGCGGCGGTGCTGGCGATCAAGGGCAGCGACGAACTGCTGGCCGGCGATTACCGCCTGCGGCAGTCGATCCGCCTGCGCAATCCGTACGTCGATCCGATCAGCCTGTTGCAGGTGGACCTGCTGGCGCGCTGGCGGGCGCAGGACCGCCCGGACGGCGCGCTGTACCAGGCGCTGGTGGCGACGGTGAACGGGATTTCGGCGGGGATACAGAACACGGGGTGAGCGCCCGCGCTTGCGAGCCACGGGCTCGCGCGGGCGCGAACGACCGGCCATGGATGGCCGGGCCGGGCGATCCGGAGCCGGAAGCGCTGCGCCATGGATGGCTGGTGTTGCCATCGCAGCGATGCAAAACCCCACCCTGAACCATTCAGCAAGAACGATTACGCTTCACGCGTTGCGCCCGCGCGTGGGCGTATTCTCAACTTGCCGTCACTGTGGGAGTCGGCCATGAAACGCTTCGCACCTGTCCTCATCACCATCGCCCTGCTGGCGGGGTGTGCCACGACGCCGGCCGTCTTCACCGACTACGACCCGGGCGTGAACTTCGGTCAGTACCAGACCTATCGCTGGACGCAGCGGCCGGAAGGGTTCTCGCCATTGCAGTCGCAGCGCCTGGTCGCCGCGGTCGACGCCAAGCTGCGCGAACGCGGCTGGACGCAGTCCACCAACGCACAGGTCACCCTGAGCGGCACCATCGTCACCGAGCGCCGCATGCGCATCGACACCTGGAACAACGCCCCGATGTGGGGCGGCTGGGGCTGGGGCGGTTGCTGCTGGGGTCCGGGCTGGGGCGCGTGGGGCGGCTGGAACACCTCCACCACCGTGCGCGACTACACCTACGGCACGATCGTGCTCGACATGTTCGACGCACAGACGCAGCGGCCGTTGTGGCGCGGCATCGCGATGGGCACCGTGCCCGACTCCCCGATCGCGCAGACCAACGCGATGCAGGCCAGCGTGGACCGCATCTTCGCGCAGTTCCCGCCGACCTCGGCCACCGCGCAGATGCCCTGAGAAACCACGCGCATGCAGTGCCGGAAACGGGAGCCAGGGGCTCCCGTTTTTCGTTCCGGGCAGTCGTCGGGCCCCGCTGGCGTATACTCCACCCCAGTACCCGTCCCGGGCCGTCGCCGTGCCGCATTCCGCCGATGAAAAGAAGCGCGTCCACGCCCGCATCCGCCGCATCAAGGGCCAGGCCGACGCGCTGGAGCGCGCGCTGGACGCCGGCGCCGACTGCGGCGCCGTGCTGCAGCAGATCGCCGCCATCCGCGGCGCGGTAAACGGGCTCATGTCCGAGGTGCTGGAAGCGCACATCCGAGAGGAATTCGGACAGGCCGCGACGTCGACGCAGGAGCGCGAAGCGCGCGTGGCCGAACTCGCAGGCCTGGTGCGCTCCTATCTCAAGTAGCCGCATTGCATCGCATCAACCCACGTCATCTTCCAGGAGTCGCCATGAAATCCCGCGCTGCCGTCGCCTTCGCCGCAGGCCAGCCCTTGCAGATCGTCGAGATCGACGTCGCGCCGCCCAAGGCCGGCGAAGTGCTGGTGAAGATCACCCACACCGGCGTGTGCCACACCGACGCGTTCACACTCAGCGGCGACGATCCGGAAGGATTGTTCCCGTGCGTGCTTGGCCATGAAGGCGCGGGCGTCGTGGTCGAAGTGGGCGAGGGCGTCACCAGCGTGAAGCCGGGCGACCACGTGATTCCGCTGTACACCGCCGAATGCGGCCAGTGCCTGTTCTGCAAGTCGGGAAAGACCAACCTGTGCGTGGCCGTGCGCGCGACGCAGGGCAAGGGTGTGATGCCCGACGGCACCACGCGCTTCTCGTACAACGGCCAGCCGCTGTACCACTACATGGGCTGCTCGACCTTCAGCGAGTACACCGTCGTGGCCGAAGTCTCGCTGGCGAAGATCAATCCCGAAGCCAACCACGAACACGTCTGCCTGCTCGGCTGCGGCGTCACCACCGGCATCGGCGCGGTGCATAACACGGCCAAGGTGCAGGAAGGCGATTCGGTCGCCGTGTTCGGCCTGGGCGGCATCGGCCTGGCGGTGATCCAGGGCGCGCGCCAGGTGAAGGCCGGACGCATCATCGCCATCGACACCAATCCGTCGAAGTTCGAACTGGCGCGCAGCATGGGCGCGACCGACTGCGTGAATCCGAAGGACCACGACAAGCCCGTCCAGCAGGTGATCGTCGAGATGACCGGCTGGGGCGTGGACCATTCGTTCGAATGCATCGGCAACGTCAACGTGATGCGCGCCGCGCTGGAATGCGCGCATCGCGGCTGGGGTCAGTCGGTGATCATCGGCGTCGCCGGCGCGGGGCAGGAAATCAGCACGCGTCCGTTCCAGCTGGTCACCGGCCGCAAGTGGATGGGCACGGCGTTCGGCGGCGTGAAGGGCCGTTCGCAGCTGCCGGGCATGGTCGAGGACGCGATGCGCGGCGACATCGAACTGGCGCCGTTCGTGACGCACACGATGCCGCTGGACGAAATCAACGACGCCTTCGACCTGATGCATGAGGGCAAGTCGATCCGCAGCGTGATCCACTACTGAGCGCCGCCATGGACCGCATCGAACACCGCGCCTGCTTCGGCGGCTGGCAGCACGTCTACCGCCACCACTCCAACGCGCTCGATTGCGAGACGACCTTCGGCGTCTACCTGCCGCCGCAGGCGGAGCAGCGTTCGTGCCCGGTGCTGTACTGGCTGAGCGGCCTGACCTGCACCGAGCAGAACTTCATCACCAAGGCCGCCGCGCAGCGTTATGCGGCCGAGCACGGCGTGATCCTCGTGGCGCCCGACACCAGCCCGCGCGGGCCCGGTGTCGCCGATGCGGAAGGCTACGACCTGGGCATCGGCGCGGGCTTCTACGTCGATGCGACGCAGGCGCCGTGGTCGAAGCATTACCGCATGTTCGAGTACGTCTCGCGCGAGCTGCCGGATCTGATCGAAGCGCAATTCCCGGCGACGAAGGCGCGTTCGATCAGCGGCCATTCGATGGGCGGCCACGGTGCGCTGGTCGTCGCGCTTAAGAATCCGGGGCGCTATCGCAGCGTGTCCGCGTTCTCGCCGATCGTCGCTCCGACCCAGGTGCCATGGGGCCAGAAGGCGTTCGCCGCGTACCTCGGCGAGGATCGCGATGCATGGACGGCATGGGATGCGACGGCGCTGATCGCGACGGCGAGCGAACGCCTCCCGCTGCTGGTCGACCAGGGCGAGGCCGACGAATTCCTCGCCACGCAGCTGCAACCGCAGCGTCTGCACGACGCCTGCGATGCGGCGGGCTATCCGCTGGAGCTGCGCATGCAGCCGGGCTACGACCACAGCTATTACTTCATCGCGAGCTTCATCGGCGAGCACATCGCGCACCACGCCGCGGCGTTGAAGGCGTAAGAGGGTCGCTCAGGCCAGCGCGAAATCGGTGTAGGCGAAGCGCTCGTCGCGCAGCACGGTTTCGCCTTCGCGCAGCATGAGCGACGTGGCGAACATCGGCCCGTCGTAGACGAGCGTGTGGAACTCGCCGTTCTCGCCGCAGGGATCGCAACCGGACGGCAGGTCGGCGAGGAGCTGCGCGTCGAACTCGCGTCCGGCGAAACGCGCATCCAGCTGCTTCGTATCGACGCAGCACACCCGCGCGCGCAGGCCGCCGGCCTGCATGTCGCGCGCGAGTTGCGCGGTGTCGCGTCCGAACAGCGGCGTTTCGATGCGCCAGCCGAGCGTGTCGCACAGCGTTTCGCGCCACGCGCGCACGTCTTCCAGCAGCAGATCGCCGAAGGCGATGGTGTCCAGCCCCGGCCAGCGATTCCTCGCATGCGCGAGGCCGTCGGCGAAGGCGGATTCGTAGATCGCGTTGTCGCACTGCGGCGGGATGCGCACCTCGACCAGCGCGATGCCGGTGGCCTGCGCCTGCGCGTAGAGCACGTCGCGCCGGATGCCCTGCATCGAAACGCGGTCGTAGACGTCGGTGACGGTGGTCAGCAGCGCGACGACATCATCGCCGCGCTCGCGCATCGCATGCAGGGTCCATGCGGCATCCTTGCCGCCACTCCACGACAGCAGGCGTTGCCTCATGCCGCGGTGACGTCCCGCAATTCCCACGCGCTGCCCGCAAGCCAGCGCAGGCGCTGGCGCAGCAGCTCGCCGGAAATGCGCGTGGTGGCCACCAGGTCGATGTGCAGGTCGTCCTGCGCGCCCTGCACGGTCGCGTCCGGATCGGTCGCGCCGAGTGCGGGATCGACCGCGTCGGGATCGTCCTGCTTCGCCTTCCAGCGCTCGAACAGCGACGGCTCGCGCAGCGCGGCCTGCAGCTGCTCGGCGAATCCATCGGGGCTGACCGCGGTGAAGGACAGCGACGGATCGCTGCCGCGCGCGCGTTGCGCATCGGGAAGACGGATGTAGTAGCGCGTGGCCATCGTGGGTCTCCTTATCGGGAGCCCAGTTTAATGACGTGAGGATGCCTGCGCCGTGACGGGGCGGGCATGAGGCGGGTGTCATGCACCCGCCCGCTTCAAGCCCAGGCGGTGAGCCTCAGGCGGTGAACTTCTGTCCTTCCGCCGCGAAACCGACCACGAGCGCGCCCTTGCCGACGTTCACCATGCCCGTCAGGCTCATGACGCTTTCGAACAGCTCGACGTTGTTCGACGCGCACGCGTCGCGCAGGCGTTCGTAGCCGGGCAACGCGCGCAGGCCTTCGAGTTCGCCGCCGTAGCTCAGGCACATCGTCGGCGTCAGCAGTTCGTTGCGTTCGACGCGATGGGCGACGTGTTCGAACAGCTTCTGCACCGCCGGATCGAAGCCCTTGATCTTCGCCACCGGCGCGGTTTCGCCGCGGTTGCCGTGCAGGATCGGCTTGATGTCCAGCGCACTGCCGAGCGCGGCGCTGAGGAAGCCGACGCTGCGGTCGCCCTTCGCGCGCGCGCGGTTGCGCAGGTAATAGAGATCCGGCGGCACCATGTAGCCCTGCGTGTGCAGCGCGAGGTGTTCCAGGCGCGCGCGGATCTTCGGCGCGCCTTCGCCGGCGGCGCGCAGGCGGATCGCCTCGACCGCGGTGACGCCCTGCGCGGCGAACAGGTTCTGCGTGTCGATCACGCGCAGCGCGAACGGCGTCGAGTTGCCGGCCGCGGCGCGCACGGGGCGGTAGTCGTTGAGGATCGCGAAACTGGCCTGCTGCGCGTTGTCGAAGATCGGGCTGCGCGTCTTCGTGATCGTCATGCAGAAGACGTAGTCGTAATCGATGACCAGCCGCTTCAGGAACAGGTCCTGGATCTGCTGCACCGTGTACGGCATGGTCTGCGCCTCGTGGCCGCGCTCGGCGACGTGGGCGTGCAGGAACTCCAGGGTGGCCTGTTCGTCGCGATGGTCGGCGAGCACCGCTTCGCCGATGCGCACGGTGATCGGCAGCACGGTGACCTCGTGCTGTTCGAGATATTGCAAAGGCAGGTCGCAGGCGGAATCGACGACGAGTCCGATGCGCATGGTTCCCCTCCCGGAATGAGCGCTGGCTTTCGAAGTGTGACGGCCAGCATACCCTGTTCGAGACGGAAGTCCGTGCGGCGCCGCCGCATGACGCTGCGCGTCAGCGTCGGCGTTGCAGACCCACCGGGAGCTCGCTCAGACGACGCATTTCCGCGTCCTGCAGCAACGCGGGGTCGCGCATCGCCGCCAGGGCGAAGTCGAAGGCATCGTTGCCCCAGAACAGCTCGCCGCCGACCGCAAGCGTCGGCACGCCATAGACGCCGGCGGCGATCGCGTCATCGGTGTTCGCGCGCAGGGCGGCCTTGGTGTCGGCGGCGTCGAGCGCGTCGGCGGGGACGTCCAGCGCGGCCATCAACGGGACCAGCGCCTCGACGGTGTCGCCGGGGCGGCCGTGGCTCCAGATCCAGTCGAAGATCGAATCCACCGCTTCGGGCGTGTCGCCGGCGGCGATGCTCAGCCGCAGCGACGCCAGCGGATTGAACGGATGCGCCGGCGGGAACACCAGTGGCACGCCGGCCTGGCGCGCGAGCCAGAGCACGTGGCGATAAGTGAACTCGCGTTTGCCCGGGATTTCCGCCGGCCCTTTCTGTCCGCGCGCATCGAGCACCGCGGCGAACACGATCGGCACCAGCCGCACCGGCCTGCCGGCGGCCTCGCATTCGCGCAGCAGCGGCTTCAGGCGCTGCCACTGAAGGTACGAGAACGGCGAGATGAAGTCGAAATACCAGTTCAGTGGCGCATCCATGCGGGTCTCCTCAGTGCCACGCGCCCAGGATCAGCCCGTACAGGCAGAACTGCGCGATGTGGTAGCCGGCGTCGATCATCCACAGCTTCAGGCTGCGCTGGGCGAAGGCGTAGTTGATGCCGAAGCTCATCGCCACGAAGAACAGGCCGACCACGAAGCCCGCGCCGAAGCCGTCGGCGGCAGTCGCGGTGGGCGGCAGGAAATTGGCGAACATCAACGCCGCCAGCAGGCTGCACACGAAGGCCGTGGCGAAGATGCGCTTGGGATGCGGCGGGGCGGAATCCGGATCGATCCCGGCCTCGCGGCACCAGGCGCGCTTGAACAGCGGCCCGTACCAGATGCCGCCGAGGACGAAGGCGGAGAGCGCCGCGGCGATGGCCGCGACCCAGTTGAAATCGACGTGCGGGAGGGGCGGCATGGCGGTGTCCTGAAATACGCGGTGGCTGGTCAGCAGCCGACCGAAACGTGCTGGCCGGCAACGTCTACGATAGCGCCGCCGGTGGCCCGGGAGGACAGGAACAACGTCGGTCGCTGCATGTTGTAGTGGTTCGAGGTGTCGAGGATCAGGTCGAGGCGGCCATCGCGGTCCAGGTCGCCGGCGAAGATCAGCTGCGGTTCGGCGTCGTCGCCCAGTACCCAGCGGCCATTCCCGTCGCGGTATCCATCCATGGTCGTCAGGGTCTGCCGTCGATCGCCATCGACCAGCTCGACGCGGCAGGCGACTTTCGGGTCGCCCGCGTCGGTCGGCGCTGCCGTCTCGCAACGGGACTGCAGGGACAGGGTCCGACCCTTCCACTCAATGAAGCGGGTGAACACGGCGCCTTCGGGACCGGTCCCGACCTTGCCGGTTTCAAGGCGACCGGCGCGTAGTCCCGTGCCGCGCAGATAGAGGCGCACGTCTTCGGCGTTCGCGGACTCGACCCGCCGGCCCGTGCGTTGCCCGGGTGCATCGAGGATCGCGTCCTCGATCGCGCTTACGTGCAGGGTTGCCTGCTGAAGACTCGCAGTGCCGTCCTGTGCGACCTGGAGCGCGAGCCATCGCTCTCCGTCCTTCGCCGTGACTTCGTCGCCGTGGAACTCGCCCGGTGGCTGCAGGGCGATCGCGCTCGCCAGCGCCCATCCCATGATCGCGACCGACATCGTCCTTTCCCCATGCGACTTACCCCGGTCGCGAGGATACGGCGCGGCCGCCGCGTGTGGCGGACCGCGCCTGTTTCAAGACCGCGACCTACCGCCCCGACGCCGGATACGCCCGCGGCATCCCGCCCTCGGCGGCCGGCGCGGCGGTGTTGAGGTAGCGGTCGCGCAGTTCGGTCTGGCGGCTGCGCATCGGGATCGCGCGGCCGTCCATCCATACCTGCAGCGCGACGGCGTTCACTTCCAGCGGATCGCCGCTCCACATCACCAGGTCCGCGCGCTTGCCCGGCGCGATGCTGCCCAGGCGGTCGGCCACGCCGAAGGTTTCGGCGGGCACGCGCGTGAGGCCGGCGAGTCCGTCGTCCCACGGCAGGCCGTTGGCGACCGCGTTGCCGGCGAGCTGGCGGATCTTGCGCGCGTTGTGCGAGGCATCGCCCGCCTGCGTGAAGCCGACCTGCACACCCGCCGCGCGCAGGCGCGCCGCGTTTTCCATCGTCGCGCCGATCTGGTCGAAATCCGACGGCAGGTTGCCCAGCGGATTGACGAACACCGGCACCTTCGCCGACGCCAGCATCGGCGCCACGCGCCACGCCTCCGCGCCGCCTGCGATGGCGACGCGCACGTTGTGGCGCTGCGACCAGCGCAGCAGCTGGCGGATGTCGGCGGCGCGATCCACGGCCACCACCACGCGACCGCCGCCGCCGATGTACTTCGCCAGCGCGGCACGACCGGCCGGCGTCAGCAGCGCGGCGTTGGCATCGGGCGAGATGCGCCCGCGTACTTCGTCGATCAGCTGGTCCAGGATCATCCACTGCGCCGCGCGCGAATTGCCCGACAGGCCGGCCGCGTCGCCGCCGATGCGCAGGAACAGCTCGCGCGGACCGATAGGATCGGCGCTGCCGTCCAGCCGCACGATTCCGCCCTGACCAGCGACGATAGAACCGCCCGTCGCGGTGCCGGCGCCCAGCAGCGTCCAGCCGATGCCCTCGATGCGCGTGACCGGGATCAGGATCGAATCCGGGTTGTACGCCAGCGTCACGTCGAACTCCGGCCGCACCGTCATCTGCTTGGTGTCGGCGCCCAGTGCGAGCGTGTCGTCGACGGTGTCCTTCTCGCCGGACACTTCCTCAAGGCCGATCTCGGTGATGCCGCCGAACAGCGTCGGCGTCACCGGCCGGCCCTGCGCGTCGATCACCTGCGCGCCTGCTGGTGCGGCCAGGCCCGTGCCGATGGCGCGGATCGTGCCGCCGGAGACCAGCACGTCGGCGTTCTTCAACGTGCCCTGCGCGCTAGCGGTGTGCACGGTCGCGTTGCGGATCAGCAGTTCCTGCGCGCCGGCCGACATCGACGCCAGCAGCAGGCCGATCAGCAGGAAGCTGCGCGTCGGCGAATACCAGTGAGAACAGCCCGCGTCGCGCTCGCAGCAGGCCAGTTCGAAGGTGTCGGTGGGACGGTTGTGACGCGAACGTCGGAACTCGATGAAGCGCCTCATTCCACACCTCCCGTGCTGCTGCCCGCCGCGGCGCCCTGGCCGAGCATGAAATCCGATACCGGCTGGCGCGAGCGGTCGTTGCGGTCGAACACGCGCGCGCCGTCGATGTACACCTGCTCGGCGTGCGCGTAGACGCTGAAGGGGTTGCCGTTCCACACCACCACGTCGCCCATCTTCCCGGGCTCCAGCGTGCCGGTCCGGTCTACGATGCCCAGCGCCTTGGCGGCGTTCTGCGTCATCCAGCGGATCGCGCGCTCCGGCGGGATGTCCATGCCGGCCAGCTTCGCGTGCGCCATCACCTTCGCCGCTTCCTGGTTCAGGCGCTGGATGCCTTCCTCCGAATCCGAATGCACGATCGCGCAGCTGTTGGGCGGGCGATCGACCAGCGCCAGGTTCTCCTGGATACCGTCGAAGGCTTCCATCTTGAAGCCCCACCAGTCGGCCCACAGCGCGCCGCACACGTTCTCGGCGGCGAGGCGGTCGGCCAGCTTGTAGGCCTCCACGCCGTGGTGGAACGCGGCGACCTTGAAGCCGAATTCCTTGGCGAGGTCGAGCATCACCGCCATCTCGTCGGCGCGGTAGCAGTGGATGTGGACCAGGATGTCGCCGTTGATCGCGCCGGCCAGCGTGTCCAGCTTGAGGTCGCGCTTGCCGCCGGTGTCCTTCTCGCTGTCGCTGTTGTCGCTGGAGGACTGCCACCAGCGCTTCTTCTTCGGCTGGCCGTCGTCGTCGGCCTTCTTGCCGCCGTTCTTCCTGAGGTATTCGCTGGCGTCGATGAACGCCGCGCGGTAACCGGCGACGTTGCCCATGCGCGTGGCCGGGCCGCTCTTCTGGCCGTAGACGCGCTTGGGGTTCTCGCCGCAGGCCATCTTCAGGCCCCACGGCGCGCCGGGGAATTTCATGCCCTGGTAGGTCGTGGCGGCGACGTTCTTCAGCGTCACGCCGCGGCCGCCGATCAGGTTCGCGCTGCCGGGCAGGATCTGCAGCGAGGTGATGCCGCCGGCCAGCGCCGTGGCGAAGCCCGGATCCTGCGGCCAGATCGAATGCTCGGCCCAGACGTTGGGCGTGGTCGGCGCGGTCATTTCGTTGCCGTCGCTGTGCGCGCTGACGCCGGGGCTCGGGTACACGCCCAGGTGCGAGTGCACGTCGATCAGGCCCGGCGTCACCCACTTGCCGGTGCCGTCCACGCGCGTGGCGCCGGCCGGAGCCTGCAGCCCGGTGCCGACGGCGACGACCTTGCCGTCCTGCAGCAGGACGTCGGCGCCGTCCAGCCGCTGGCCGGTGCCGGTGAGCACGGTCGCGCCGGAAATCAGCACGGGCGCTGCGGCGATGCGCTGGTAGGTGCTGGGATACGGGTCCTGCGTGAAGCGGGACTGCGAGGTGGACGCGGCGGGCGAGTCGGGCGGCGCGGCCTGCGCGGCGCCGATCGCCAGCGCCGCGACGAGCGCGGCGGCGAGAGGTCGGATCATGGATGTCCCCGGTGAGTACGGCTCACAACCTTCGCACCGTAGCCGTGCCGGCGACGGACTGCCAACCCTGACGATGGTCATGGGGTGCGTGACACAATGCCCGATTAGGTGGGTCGGCCCGATCAGGCACGATCCGCCTCGCGACACAGACAACTAAAAGAGGAGACAACCCCCATGAAAGACAAGGAACAGATCGTCGACAACTGGTTGCCGCGCTACACCGGCGTTGCGCTGGACCAGTTCGGCGAACACATCCTGCTGACCAATTTCGGCGGGTACGTGAACATCTTCTCGCGCATGACCGGCGCACCGGTGGTCGGCATGGACCGCCCGATGCCCAGCTGCACGCACGACGGCATCACCATGATCAACTTCGGCATGGGCAGCCCGAACGCGGCGACCATCATGGACCTGCTCAGCGCCATCTCGCCCAAGGCCGTGCTGTTCCTGGGCAAGTGCGGGGGCCTGAAGCGGAAGAACCAGCTGGGCGACCTCATCCTGCCGATCGCGGCGATCCGCGGCGAAGGCACCAGCGACGACTACCTGCCGCCGCAGGTGCCGGCACTGCCGGCATTCGCGCTGCAGCGCGCGGTGTCCACGATGATCCGCGACCTCGCGCTCGACTACTGGACCGGCACCGTCTACACGACCAACCGCCGCGTGTGGGAACACGACGAGGCCTTCAAGGAACGCCTGCGTGCGATGCGCTGCATGGCCATCGACATGGAAACCGCGACGATCTTCGCCGCCGGCTTCGCCAACCGCATTCCGTGCGGTGCGCTGCTGCTGGTGTCGGACCAGCCGATGATCCCGGAAGGCGTGAAGACCGAAGCGTCGGACGCGCGCGTCAGTGCGGACTATGTCGACAACCACATCAACGTCGGCATCGAGGCGTTGAAGCTGATCCGTCGCAACGGCAAGTCGGTGCGCCACCTGCGTTTCGACGAATAGTCGGCCCCATACCCGTCTGCGAAGAAAGAAGGCCGGCAACTGCCGGCCTTCTTGCATCAACGCGTCACGGAGCCGTGCGCGTCAGTCGCAGACCATCTGCCATTCGTAGGTCTGCGTGTCTTCGTCGAACACTTGCTGCGCCGAGCACGCGGGCGGTGGGCTCTGCGCAGATTGCGTCGTATCCAGCGAGGCAGCGAGCGAATCCGGTGCGGGCGCACCGGATCCCACGCCGCAGAGCTTGTAGATCGGTGGCATCGGTGCACCGGAAGGCTGGCAGTACACGCGCGCGGGCGAGCAGATCAGGTAGCAGTCGTACCCGGCGAAGGCGAAACCGGGAACGAGCAGGCCCGCCAGCGACAGGGCGGCGATGAGCAGCTGTTTCATGGGATTTCCCTCAGGAAAGGGGGGCGGATCGGGGGACTTGCGGTGTGTCGTATCGGGCAGGGGACGCGGTGGTGCGAGCGTAGCGAAGCCGCCGTGGCTCCGATACGAAGACGGCCTGTTCAGTGTTGTGCAGGCGGCGTCAACGCCTTGTGCAGGACGCTGGCGCCGCCGCGGCGGGGCCATTCAGGGGCGTACGGGCGCAAAGGCCGGGCAAATGCGCGGTGAATCACGCAATCGCGCCGGGCGCCGGCCCCAGGTCGCAGTGCATGCGACCTCCTGCGGGCACACTGTCTTCCGTACAAGGAAAGCATTGGGGAGGCCCATCATGGAGAAGCTGCTGTACCTGGCGCTGGGAGCCGTACTGACCTGGGGGTTCTATTTCCTCCAGCGCCGCGTGGAAAAACGCAGCGCGGTGGAGGCCATCGAACGCAACCAGAAACTGCTCCAGCTCAAGCAGGGGCTCGACGAATCCAACACCAACCTCGACGACCTGCGCCGCTTCGAGCAGCGCCTGATCGGCAAGGCCGAAACCGCGGCGCGCATCGCCGACAACTACTTCACCCGGGCCGAGGAGGTCGCACGGCAGAGCGACGATACGGCCGTCACGCAGCACGACATGAACCAGCAGGCGCTCGAGGAATTCCACCGCGCCGATGCGCGACTGACGACCGTGGTGGCGTACCTGCGCCGGCAGCTGGACGAGGAAACGCTGGCGGTCTTCGACGACGCGCATCGCAGCTGGTTGCAGTTCCGCGATCGCTACGCGCGCTTCGTCTCGCAGTCCTACGCCGGCGGCGCGATCCGCCCGTTGATCCACGCCGTCACGCTGGAGAGCATCACGCAGTTGTGGAGCGACGAGCTGGAGACGCAGTTGGGGGATGACTCGTTGTAGCGCGGGCCCGCGACGCACGTTCACCCAAGGCGGCGAACCGCCTCATCGTCATTCCAGCGCAAGCCGGAACCCACCCTGATTCCGCTTTCCAGGAACAAGCGCCCGCCCATCCATTACGCTCCACCTTCCCCCGATTCCCAGGCACCGATGCACACCACGCCCCGCGACCTCCTCACCTTCTGGCACCAGGCCGGCTACGACCGCTGGTTCGCCCGCGACGACGCCTTCGACGCGCGCTGCGGCGATTTCCTCGACGCGCATTTCGCCGCCGCCCGGCGCGAGCTTGAACACTGGATGGACACCGCCGACGGCGCGCTCGCGCTGTGCATCCTGCTCGACCAGATTCCGCGCAACGCGTTTCGCGGCAGCGGTCATGCCTTCGCCACGGATTCGCTCGCGCGCCATTACGCCGCGCGTGCGATCGATCGCGGCCATGACCTCGCGGTCGATCCGACGCTGCGCGTGTTCTTCTTCATGCCGTTCGAGCATTCCGAAGCGATGGCCGACCAGGAACGCTCGGTCGCGCTCGCTTCGACGCTGGAAGGCGAGGGCGGAAGCAGTTATCTCGAATACGCGATCAAGCATCGCGATGTGATCGCACGCTTCGGCCGCTTCCCGCATCGCAATGCGACGCTCGGCCGCGAAACCACCCCGCAGGAACAGGCGTACCTGGATGCGGGCGGCGGCTTCTAAGACATCGAAAAAAGAAAAACGCCGTAGCCGGGGACGCACGGGTCCGGGGAGCGGCTACGGCGTTCGGGAAACCGGAATGCGGTGACGGTTGAAGCGCCGATGCAATCGAGCCTAAGCGGCGCGGGACGCCCTGCGGCCATCGTGCGCGATGAACCGTGGCGCGGATGCGGTGAAGCGAGCTTCTGGCGCTCGGCGGTCGTATCGAATCTGTGATCGCATCGCGCTTTCCGGTGCGCGTGTCCGCGCCGGAAACATCGATCCCCGCTTTCGCGGGGATCACGGTGATTGCCAGATAGCAGCAATCATCCGGCCCGATCGAGCCGGATGATTGCGCTGCATCGGATCAGTACTTCGGAATCGCCGAATCGAAGTCCGCCCAGGCGTCGATGCCGCCCACGACGTTGTAGACCTCGCGGAAACCCAGGCCGCGGAAGTGTTCCGCCGCCTGCTGGCTGCGGCCGCCGTGGTGGCACAGGAACGCCAGCGCCGTGTCCTTCGGCAAGCCCTGCAGCGCATCGGTGCCGTTGTCGAGCGTGTCGAACGCCACCGGCGCGGCGGCGAAGGCGCGTTCGGCGGCCGGGCGCACGTCCACCAGGCGCAGCGACCCGGCGCGCACGCGCGCGTCGGCTTCATGCGGGGAAAGCGTGCGCACCGCCGGCGCGGCGAGCGGATGGCTCACCGACAGCCCGCGGCCGCGTTCGTCGTCGACCCAGTCGATGCTGATCCCGTCGGCGCGACGCACCTGCATCGCGTCGGTCTGAAGGCGCACGCCATCGATCTCGATGGCCACCGCATTCGGGTCGATCGGGGCGAGCTGGAGGCGCACGTTGTGGCGCGCATCGATGTCGATCTGCACGGCGTAGCCGCCGCCGGCGTTGTCGATCGCGCTGCGCAGCATCTCCAGCGCCTCGGGGGTGATGGTGAATTCCGGCGGGCGACGATCCGGCGGCGGCAGGCCGAGCACGTTGTGAAGCTCGCCGCTGCCGGCCATCTGCTCGACGATGTCGCTGCCGCCGACGAGTTCGCCGTCGATGTACAGCTGCGGGATCGTCGGCCAGTTGCCGTAGGTCTTGATGCCTTCGCGGATTTCCGCGTCGGCCAGCACGTTCACATGCGCGTAGCCCTGCGGCAGCAGTGCGTTGAGCACGCCGACGGCCTTGGCCGAGAAGCCGCACTGCGGCGCATCGGGCGCGCCCTTCATGAACAGGACGACGCGGTTGGACTGCAGCAGGGTTTCGATGCGCGAACGCAGCGCGGGGTCGAGCGACATGAGCGGGCTACCGGCGGGTGGGAATGGGGTGCATGTGGGGGCGGGGGCGGGATTTGGCAAGCGCGGGGCGGGTCTTTGTCTCCTTTTTCGTCCCGGTTTCGACCCGCCTTCGCGCCCGGCCCACCCTTCGCCGTCATCCCGGCGGAGGCCGGGATCCAGGCCCGCAGCATCCGGGCACTCCCTTGCCACACCGTCATTCCAGCGAAAGCTGGAACCCACTTTGACCTTCTCTCTCGAAGCGAAAGGCGAAGGCGGAACACCGCGGGTCCGTCACCCCAACCGCTCTCCCCGGGGGGAGAGGGGCTTTACCATCCGGTAATGCCGACGACCCTCCACCAGCCACCCCGCCACCCGCACGCCTGGGCCTGGCTGTTCGGACTCTCGCAACTGGCGGTGATCGCGATCTGGTGGCTCTGGGGATGGAAGGCCGGCCTGCCGTCGCTCTTCATCACCCACGGGGCGCTGGTCTGGGCCACGCTGCGGCCGCAATCGCGCCTGCTCAGCCCCGTGCTGACCCGTTTGCCCACCCATGAAAACGTCGCCTGGCTGACCATCGACGACGGTCCGTCCGACGACACCCGGGCGATGCTGGACCTGCTCGACGAACACGACGCGAAGGCCACCTTCTTCCTCGTCGGCGCGCGGGCGCAGGCGCGGCCGGAGCTGGTGGCGGAGATCGTCCGTCGCGGCCACGGCATCGGCCAGCACAGCCATACGCATCCGCAGGCCTGGTTCTGGGCGCTGCCGCCGGCGGCGATGCGCGCGCAGATCGACCAGGCGCAGGCCGCGCTGACGTTCCTCACCGGCACGCGGCCGCGCTGGTTCCGCGCGGTGGTGGGCATGGCGAACCCGTTCGTGGCCGCGTCGTTGCAGCGGCACGACCTGGCACGCGTCGCATGGACGGCGCGCGGGTACGACGCGGTGATGCGCGATCCAGCCGGCGTCGTCGCGCGGATCGAACGCGACCTCGCGCCCGGTGCGATCGTTCTGCTCCACGAAGGCGCGGCGCACGGGCGCAACGTGGAGACGCTGGCGACGTTGCTGGTGCGGATGAAGGCGCTGGGGTTCGGGACGGTGTTGCCCGAAGAGCTGGACGGCCTCGACGCTTCCGTAGCCCGGGTAAGCGCAGCGCACCCGGGGATCGACCGTTCCAAAGCGCAGCCGCTTTAACGCTGCAACGCGCTGCGGTGCGATCACCGCTGCTCACGACCGGATTGCCCGGCGGCGCGGTGCGCTCCGCTTACCCGGGCTACTACAGCGACGCTTAGACCTCGCGCGTCGCCACGATCCGGAAATTGTTGAACGGCGTATTCCCGCGCAACGACACGAACTCCGACCGCAACCCCGCCGCGTCGAAACGCGCGCGCAGCATCTCCGCGTCGGGGTAGTGGATGGGCGCGGCATTCATCCAGCCCACGACCTTGGCGAACACGTCCACCGCGCGCGTGACCTGCGCGCGATGGCTGCCGTCGGCCAGGCCCGTGCGGATCACCAGCTTCGCGCCGGGTTCGAGCATGCCGATGCAGGTGTCGATCGCGCGCATCTGCGCGTCCTCGGGCACGAACTGCATCACGTCCAGCAGCGCCACGCTGCCGCGATGCGAAGGCAGCTGCGCGCCGAGGTCGGCGGTGCCGAAGTCCACGCCGTCGAGTCCGCAACGCCGTGCCGCGCCACGCGCGCGCTCGATCTTGCTGGCGTCGTTGTCGTAGCCGCGATACGGCATCGTCTGTCCATCGGCGCGCAGGGCATGCGCGAGCAGGCCGAGCCCGCAGCCGATGTCCAGCAGCGGCGCGCGCGTGCCGCGCAGCACGTCGCACACGCCGGGATACAGCGGATCGGTGCCGAGCTTGGTGCGCGCGTAGTAGTAGTCGTAGCGGACGTACCAGCGCGGCAGGAACGCGCGCGCGATGTCGTTCGCGCGCTGCGGCGGAAGCGGGCGGACCACGAGGCCGTCGGCGTTCACGTCCATTGCCTTCCTTTCAATCCTGCAGCAGGTTGCGCGCGGCCGGCAGCGTCAGCGCGGTCCACAGCGTGTACATCGATGCGGACGGATGCAGCCCGTCTTCGGCAAGCATGTCGGCCTCGCCGCCGCGTTCGCGCGACACCGGCGTGATATCGACGAACGCGACCTCGTGCGCCTCGCAAACGACCTGCGCGGCGGCGTTGTAGGCGTCCAGTTCGGTGGCGACCTGTTCGGGCGTGGACTTGGTCGTCTTCACGAACGGCGTGACGCCCCAGTCGGGAATCGACAGCACCAGCACCCGGTCGGCGCGTCCGCGCGCGTAGCGGATCGCGCGCTGCAGCAGCGTTTCGAACTCGCCGCGGAAATCGATCGCGCTGCGACCGCGGTACTGATTGTTCACGCCGATCAGCAGCGTGACGAAATCCCATTCGCCCAGCGGTTCGGCGCCATCGACGCCCCACGCGAGTTCGTCGGTCGTCCATCCCGTGGTGGCGATGATGCGCGGGTCGGCCAGCGCGATGCCCTCATCGCGCAGCGCCTTCGCCAGCTGCACCGGCCAGCGGCCGCTTTCGGGTACGCCTTCGCCGATGGTGTAGCTGTCGCCCAGGGCGAGGAAGGACAGCGCGGTGGCGGGCGCGTTCGCCATCAGGCCACCGCGGCCTGCGCGTCGGTATCGGATTGCGCGTAACGGTCCAGCAGGCGTTCGATGCGGCGGAACACTTCGCGCAGGTCGTCCGGCTGCGGTAGCAGCGTCACGCGGAAGTGGTTGCGATACGGCACGTTGAAGCTCGAACCCGGTACGACGAGGACGTCTTCGGTTTCCAGCAACTCCAGTGCGAAACGATGGTCGTCGAAGCCTTCCGCCGCCGCGCCCGTCACCGCCGGGAACGCGTACAGCGCGCCGGCCGGCGCGACGAGCTTCAAATGCCTGCTTTCGTCGATGCTTTCGATCACCGCGCGACGCGCTTCGAACAGGCGACCACCCGGCGCGCACAGCGGTGCGATGGTGTCTTCGCCATGCAGCGCCGCTTCGATCGCGAACTGTCCCGGCACGTTGGCGCACAGGCGCAGCGCGCCGAGCAGGTCCATCGCGTGGTGCAGGTTGCCGCTGGCGACCGGATCGCCCGACAGCACCGCCCAGCCCACGCGCCA
>Ga0102594_1001125_pt1 | contig 18193 bp, 19 predicted proteins | sample AraplaCol_mLB_r2_2_FD_76863 | JGI IMG/M metagenome (GOLD analysis project Ga0102594, IMG submission 76863) | Arabidopsis root microbial communities from North Carolina, USA - plate scrape MF_Col_mLB_r2 (SPADES assembly) (version 2) | ecosystem: Host-associated > Plants > Roots > Endosphere...
ATCGCTTTCGTGCTGTTCCGCCTGATCGCCCGTGGCGTCGCGGCAGCAGCCAAGCGCATCCGGCCGCCGCGCGCGATACGGCTTAAATTAGCGCTGGCCAGCCTGCACCGGCCCGGCGCAGCCACCGCCGCGCTGCTGCTGTCGCTCGGCGTTTCGCTGACGCTTCTTGTTGCCATCGCGCTGGTCGAGAGCAACCTGCATGCCCAGGTCGAGGAACGCCTGCCCGACGAGGCGCCGGCCTTCTTCTTTGTCGACATCCAGCCGGCGCAGATGACCGATTTCCGCGCCACGGTCGCCGCCACGCCGGGCGCACGTGACCTGGACGCCGTGCCCAACCTGCGCGGCCGCATCACCAGTGTGAAGGGCGTGCCGGCCGAGCAGGTGCAGGTCGGCCCGGAACAGCGCTGGGTGCTGCAGGGCGACCGCGGCCTGACCTATGCGCGCGAGCTGCCTGCCGGCTCGACGCTGCTACAGGGCCAGTGGTGGAAACCGGATTATGACGGTCCGCCGCTGATCTCCATCGAAGAGCGCGCCGCCCAGGGCCTGAATGTCGGCATCGGCGACAAGCTGACGGTGAATGTGCTGGGCCGCGACATCGACGCCGAGGTCGCCAGCATCCGCCGGCTCGACTGGAGCTCGTTCGGCATCAACTTCGTGCTGGTCTTCTCGCCCGGCCTGCTGGAACGCGCGCCGCATACCTTCCTCGCCACCGTGAAGGCGCAGCCGGCCGCCGAGACGGCGCTGTTCAAAGCCGTCACGCAGCGCTTCCCCAACATCTCGGTGGTGCGCATGAAGGACGTGCTGACCGAGCTGAACGCCATCGTGCAGAAACTGGGCAGCGCCGTGCGCGGCGCGGCTGCCGTCACCCTGATCGCCGGGCTGATCGTGCTGGCCGGCGCGCTGGCCGCAGAGCATCGCCGCCGCCTGAAGGAAGGCGCGATCCTGAAGGCGCTGGGCGCCACGCGCCGCGACGTGATCCTGGCTCATGTGATCGAATACGGCAGCGTCGGCCTGATCGGCGCGCTGCTGGCCTTCGGGCTGGGCTGGCTCGCCGCCTGGGCGATGGTGACGCTGATGATGGGCGCGACTTTCGTCTTCGCGCCCGGCGTGGCCGCCGCGACAGCTCTGGGCGGCGTCGCCGCCACGCTGCTGCTTGGTTTAGCTGGCGCCTGGCAGGCGCTGGCTGCGAAGCCCGCGCCACTGTTGCGGACGGCTTAACGTACCAGGACCAGCCGCGCCGTCAGGCCGCACAGGCCCGCCACGGCGACGATCACCGCCATCGGCAGCACCGTGCCGTTGTTCAGCGAGGCCACCAGTCCGCTGGTGAAAGCGCCACCCAGGAATTGCAGCGTGCCCATGGTGGCCGCCGCCGTGCCGGCGCGGCGCGCTTCGCCCGCCATGGCGCTGGCGGCCGCATTGGGCAGCACCGCGCCTAGGCTGGCGATATAGACGAACAGCGGCAGCCAGACGCCGTAGATGCCGCCGATCTGGAAATACGACAGCACCAGCAGCGCAATGCCCGAGGCCGCCATGGTGCAGACCGCGACGATCAGCACTTCATCCAGCGTAAAGCGGCGCAGCAGCGCGCGGTTGACCTGCGAGAAGCCGATGATGCCGACCGCGTTGATGCCGAAGATCCAGCCATAGACCTGCGGCGAGACATGGAACAGGTCGATGAAAACGAAGGGCGAGCCGGCGATATAGGCAAACAGTCCGCCCATGCCGAGGCTGGAGGCGAGCGTGTAGCCCATGAAGCGGCGATGGGTGAGCAGCTCGGCGTAATTGCGCAGCGCCGAGCCGAACGTGAGCCGGGCATCGGGCTGCGCCACATGGGTTTCCGGCAGCCAGAGCCGGCCGGCGATCATCACCACGAAAGCGAAGCCGGCGAGCAGCCAGAAGATCGCATGCCAGTCGAACCAGGCCAGCACATAGCCGCCGGCCAGCGGCGCCAGGATCGGCGCCACGCCCATCACCAGCATCAGCAGCGACATGACGCGGGCGCCTTCCCTGGGCTCGAACAGGTCGCGCACCATGGCGCGCGAGATCACCATGCCGGCGCAGGAGCCGAAGGCCTGCACGAACCGCGCGGCGATCAGGGTGTCGATATTGGGCGCCAGCGCGCAGGCGATCGAGGCGCCGATATAGAGCAGGTTGCCGATCAGCAGCGGGAAGCGGCGGCCGAAGCGGTCGCTGATCGGGCCGTAGAACAGCTGGCCGATGGCCAGGCCGAGGAAAAAGACCGACAGGGTGAACTGCACCTGGCCGGCATCGGCATTGAGCGCCTTTCCCATCACTGGCAGGCCGGGCAGGTACATGTCGACCGCCAGCGGCGTGAAGGCGCTGAGCGCCCCCAGAATGAGGGTGAGACGCCACAGGGCGGTCTGGGCGCGGGGCGATTCGGTCATGGCTATCTCGACTGATGGCGGTTTTCCGCCATTCGGGCTTTGCACGGGGGATGCACAGGGAAGGTGGGCCAGTCTTATGGTATCCGGCCGGACCTGACCAGAGGCGTTCACCCACTACCGGCTGTGCCGCAGGGACTGCAAATCCAACGGGTTGGTCCGAGAATGGACGAAATATGAATGACTTATATGAAAATTTTATGCGGAGGTTATGCTTGAAATCCCCGCCCGCACTGACAATATGCTGATCACAACCATTGTCTGAGGAGGCAACACGATGTCGACCCCGTTCAACCAGCCGCGCTATGGCTTCGGCACCGCCACGATCGACCAGGCGGCCGTCGACCAGGCCCTGCGCAGCTACATGCTGCGGGTCTACAACTACATGGGTTCCGGCCTGGCGCTGAGCGCCATCGTCGCCCTGGTGGTATCGCAGTCTCCTGCCCTGATGAGCACGCTGTTCACGGGCGGCCTCGCCTTCGTCGTGATGCTCGCCCCGCTGGGCCTGCTGCTGGTCATGAGCTTCGGTGCCAACAAGTTGTCGGCCGGCGCGCTGCAGGGCCTGTACTGGGCCTTCACCGCCACGATGGGCCTGTCGCTGTCGTCGATCTTCATGATCTACACCGGCACCTCGATCCTGCGCATCTTCTTCATCACCGCCGCCATGTTCGGCGCGATGAGCCTGTGGGGCTACACGACCAAGCGCGACCTGACCGGCATGGGCACGTTCCTGTTCATGGGCGTGATCGGCCTGTTCATCGCCGGCATCGTGAACATCTTCCTGGGCTCGAGCGTGCTGCAGATGGCGATCTCGGCGATCACCGTGCTGGTCTTCACCGGCCTGACCGCCTATGACACCCAGCGCATCAAGTCGGAGTTCTACGAGGGCGATGCCGCCGACCTGCAGACCAAGCAGGCGATCTTCGGCGCCACCTCGCTCTACGTGAACTTCCTGAACATCTTCATGGCCCTGCTGCAGCTGTTCGGCCAGAAAAACGAATGATCCGGCTCTAGCCAGCCAGACAATCCGGGACCCCGGCGGGAAACCGCCGGGGTCTTTTTTTGTGCAGTGCGAACCCAGTCTTACTTTGAACCAGGGCCGAACCATTCGCTTCCCCCGTGACAAGGCCGCGCCGGCGGACTTAAGCTTGTTCATCTGCCTACGAACAAGAACAGGATTGCCGCCCCCATGAAGCTTGTCCTCGCGATGGTGAAGCACGAGACCAACACCTTCTCGCCGCTGGTGACCGATTTCGCCCGCTTCGAGGCCTGGGGCCTCTATACCGGCCAAGCCGCCATCGATGCCTACGCCAAGACCAACATGCCGCTGGGCGTCTACCTGACCCTGGCCAAGGAATACGGCGCCGAGGTCGTGCTGCCGATGGCGGCCGAGGCCATGCCGAGCGGCAAGGTGACCGCCGATGCCTACAAGCGTCTGACCGATCCGATCCTGGAAGCGATCAAGGCCGGCTGTGACGGCTGCCTGCTCGACCTGCACGGCGCCATGGCGGTGGAAGGCCTGGAAGACGGCGAAGGCACGCTGCTGGAAAATATCCGCAAGATCGCGCCCGACCTGCCGATTGCCGTTACGCTGGACCTGCATTGCAACCTGACGCCCAAGATGGTGGCGAACTGCACGGCGCTGATCGGCTACAAGACCTATCCTCATGTGGACATGGATGTCGTCGCCGGCCAGGTCGGCCGCGTGGTGATGGAGGTGATCGCCGGCAAGCGGGCGAAGCCGGCCATGGCGCTGCGCCAGCTGCCGCTGCTCTCGCAGACGCTGTGCCAGGGCACGGACGACGAGCCGATGAAATCGGCGATCCAGGCCTGTGTCGATGAGGAAGCCAAGGGCCTGCCCTGCGCCAGTGTCTTCGGCGGTTTCGCCATGGCCGACATCAAGGATGCCGGCACGACTGTCATCACGGTCGGCAACGACCAGAAGCAGGCTGATGCAGCGGCCGATGCGATTGCCGCGAAAGTCTGGGACAAGCGCGACATCCACATCTACCAGCATCGCGACCTGGCCGAGACGGTGGCCAAGGCCAAGCAGGCCGGGGCGAAAAATCTCGGCGGCCCGGTGATCCTGCTCGACCATGCCGACAACTGCGGCTCGGGCGGCACGCAGGATGTGATGATGGTGATCGCGGAAGTGCTGCGTCAGGGCCTGGAAGACGTTGCCGTCGGCGCGGTCTGGGATCCGGAAGCCGTGGAGATCATGCGCAAGGCCGGCGCCGGCGCCACCGTCACGCTGGAGCTGGGCGGCAAGAGCGACATGCCGTCGATGAAGCTGAAGGGCAAGCCGCTGAAGCTGACCGGCAAGGTACGCACCCTGACCGACGGCGAATGGATCGTGCGCGGCCCGATGTATAACGGCTACAAGGTCATGATGGGACCGACGGCGGTGCTGGAGGTCGAGGGCCGCATGCAGATCGTCGTGGTCTCGCGGCACCACGAGCCCTGGGATACCGGTGTGTTCCGCTCGGTCGGCATCGAGCCCGAGCACAAGCGCTTCGTGCTGCTCAAATCCCGCATCCATTACCGCGCCGGCTTCGCGCCGCTCGCCAAGGCGACCTTCACGCTCGATGGCGAGGGCGTTACGACGTCGGACAACAGCGTGATCGACTACAAGAACGTGCGCCGGCCGATCTATCCGCTGGACAAGATCAACGACTGGCAGGGCGCAGCAGGCGACTGATGCTGCCAAAACCATGTTGAAAGATCGCTGGGGCCTGGAGATCGCCACCGACAACCCGGATGCGGTTGCCGGCCTGGATACTTTCGACACCAGTTTCCTCACCTACGGCACCACGGCGGCCGCCGTCTGGGAGGCAGCGAAAGCCGATCCGGCCTGCGTGATGGCGCAGGCCAAGGCGGCGGCGCTGGAGCTGTTCCTGCAGACCGGCGAGAGCGTATCGAAAGCCCTGCCCTGGCTGCGCGGCGCCGAGCCACATCTGGCCAAGGCGACGGAACGCGAGCGGCTGTGGCATGCCCAGGTCTCGGCCTGGGCCGCCGGCGAAGCCGAACGCGCGATCGCGATCTGCGAGGAGATCGCCACGCGCTGGCCGCAGGACCTGGCCACCGTGAAGATGACGCAGTTCCACATGTTCCATGTCGGCGACCTGGCCGGGATGCTGCGCATCGCCGAGGCCGCCCTGCCACATCATCAGCCTACGGCCGAGATGCAGGGCATGCTGGCCTTCGGGCTGGAAGAGATGAACCGGCTGGACGAGGCCGAGGCAGCGGCGCGGCGCGCCATCGCGCTCAAGCGCAACGAACCCTGGGCGCATCACGCGCTGGCCCATGTGATGGAAGCGCAGGGCCGATGTGCCGAAGGCCTCGACTTCATGCTGTCGATGTCGGACGGCTGGGCGGAAAAGAATTCCTTCATGCGCAGCCATAACTGGTGGCATGCCGCGCTGTTCGCCATCGACAGCGACCGGCCCGGCGAGGCGCTGCAGCTCTATGACCGGCAGGTCTGGGGCGTGTGGAAGGAGTATAGCCAGGACCAGGTGAATGCCGTGGCCCTGCTGGCGCGACTGGAATTCATCGGCCTGGATGTCGGCGACCGCTGGCAGGATGTCGCCGACTACATCGCGCGCCGCGGGCCCGAGCATGTCGAGCCCTTCCTCGATGCGCATTACCTCCTGGGGCTGGGCCGGGCGGGCCGTGACGCAGCGTCAGCCGCGCTGCTGCAAAGCCTGCGCGACCATGTCTCCGCCCTGCCCGATCATCTCAACGGCCGCATCTGGCGTGGCACCGGCCTGCCGCTGGCCGAGGGCGTTGCGGCTTACGGCCGTGGCGACTGGAAGCAGGTGTTTGAAAAATTACCCGCGGCGCTCGATGGTCTGCAGCAGATCGGCGGCAGCCACGCGCAGCGCGATCTGTTCTGGCAGCTGTGGCTGCAGGCGGGAGTCAAAAGCGGTGAGATTGCTGCGGTAAAGCCGCATTTCGAGCGGCGTCTGCGCGAGCGGCCCACTGTGGCCAAGCATCGTCGCGAACTGGCTTCTGTCACACGATAATAAAAATCCCGTAAACCGACAGAGTGTCGCAGACAAAATTTCGACCATTGCCGTTGTCGAAAGACAGGCGCAAGAATGAATGCGATGCAGCCTGCCGATTCGCTGGCAGGTATGCAGCACTAGTTCAAGGGATGGACCCCGATGTTGACCCGTATCAAGACGATCGCCGCTGCTTTCGTGATGGCTGGCTTCCTGGCCGGCGCTGTTGCCCCTGCTTTCGCCCCGGCTGCCCAGGCGCAGACCGCTCAGCCCGCCAAGAAGAAGGCTGAGAAGAAGAAGACTGGCGAGAAGAAGGCTGCTGCCAAGCCCGCCAAGAAGAAGACCGAGAAGAAGGCCTAATCGCTTTTTTCTGATCCAACCCTGGAATGGCCTCCGTCTCGCGACGGGGGCCTTTTCTTTTTCAGCGGCGGATCAGAGCGCCGCTTCGCGCTTGGGCTCGAAGAAGCGCAGCATGACGGCGAGGTCGCGGCCACGACGCAGCACGCGACCACCCTGTGCGATCACGGCGAAGGCGCCCTGCTTGCGCGCCAGCTTCGGCGTCTTGACGATCCGATAGAGCGCGCCGTCGGCGGTGCGACGGAAAACCGCGAAGCTGCAGCTTTCGCGGTCGTGGCTGATGGCATAGTCGCGCCACTCGCCCTGCCCCACCATGCGGGCATAAAGATTGAGGATCAGATTGAATTCGCGCCGGTCAAAAAATATGGCCGGCTCTACCGCCGGCCTGGGGTCGGTGCTTCTGGCAACGATCAGCTTCACGTCCGCACCCGGGCCCGTGCCTTCATAGGCTGGGTCCTCGGACGAACGCCGGAACTGATGCAAAGCGATAATCTCGCTCATGCCGGAACGGCTGACCTCCCGAAGCAATTTGCGCTGGCTGGAATCTTGGGCCCGGGCCGGCGATGCGTCAAGCCGGGATTGGGTTAATGCGGCCTAGAACTCGTTCAGCAGCTTCTCGACGGCGTCGTCGCTCATCTGCTGATCGCCCTTCTCCATCATGTCCTTGCGACGTTCTTCGCCGGTATAGTTGGACACGCGGTGACGGCGGCGGTCGGGCCCGAAGAAATCGTCGGTGCGCACGAACTGGCGGGGATTTTCGACCACCACGGTAATGCGGCGCGCCATGGTCTTGGCCGAAAAGGGCTTGACCAGGAATTCGGTGATGCCGACGTCGCGCGCCTTCATCACCTTCCACTCCTCCGACTGCGCCGTCACCATGATGATCGGCACGAAGACATTCTTGGAGGCGGGGTTCTTGCGGATCCAGTCGACCAGACCCATGCCGTCCATCTCACCATCCATGTGCCACTCGGTGAAGATGATATCGACGACGTTGTTTTCAAGGTAGGTGAGTGCGTCTTTCGCGTTCGTGCATTCCGCGATGCGGGTCACGCCGAGCGGTCGCAAAACCTCTTTAATAAGCTGCATGTGGTTGTGGTTACTGTCGATAACCATCACCGCAACATTGTTGAGTTTGTAAGCCATGATCGACGACGCCTGTGCGGATCAGTCGAACAGTTCGATGCTGCCCGCCGTGTTCTGCACAGCGGTGATCTTCTTGGTGCTCTCGCGCTGGAACACCGCCTTCGCACTGGCATCCTCGATCTGCTTCATGCGCACGACGCCAGTGGAGGGGAAATACTGCACCTTGCGCGGCAGCGTGCCGCGCAGGTCGGACCCCATGATGCGGAAGCCTTCGTCCTTGAGGTAGCGTTCGACGAAGTCGGCATTCTGATGGCCGATGCCGCGCAGACCCGCCAGCACGTTGGCACCGCCGAATATCTTGACCTCAAGCCGTTCACGCCGGCCGCCAGCCCCCAGGATTCCGTTGATCAACTGTTCCATTGAATAGCTACCGTACCGCAAAGAAGCGGAAAACGGCAAATCCGGATTGGTGTCGCCGCCCTTGTCGGGCAACAGGAAGTGGTTCATCCCGCCCACTCCGGCCACGGGATCGCGGATGCAGGCGGCGACGCAGGAGCCCAGCACGGTGGCCAGCATCTCGCCTTCGCGGGTCGACACGAAGAAGTCGCCCTGGAAGACCTGGACGACGTTCACCTTCAGAATCGGGTCGTAATACCGCCGGCGGTCGCCACCGGCGCCGCCATCGGCGGTCGGGGGACGTCGCAAGATGCTGCCGGGCGTCGTGCTCATGGCATCATCATGGCCATCGGCCGGTTACGGTTCAAGGCCGCTGGCGTCATGCAGGATCGCATCACCCCAGTCGACACCATCGAATACCGCCCCGGTCAGACGGGCGCCAGAGAGGTCCGTATAGATTCTGCGCCCGGTCTGTTCACCTTTGGCGCTGAGAATCTCCGCACTGCCAAACCGGCTGCCCGACAGACGGCTGTTGCGGAAATCGGCCCCGGTCAGGTTGCAGCCGGCAAAGGTGGTCCCCGGTGCCAGGCAGCCGCGTAGGTCCACGCCGGACAGGTCGGCGAATTTGAAGATCGTATTGCTCAGCTTCGCATCGCGCAAAGCCGCGCCACGCAGCTTGATGCCCGAAAGGTCGAGGTCGCTCAGGTCGAAGCCGCTCAGGTCCTGGCCGCGCAGGTTGGCCGGCCGGCCGTCGCCGCCGCCGACCCAGCTCTTGTGCGCCGTCAGCGCCGCCTGGATTTCGGCTTCCGTCATCGGCTTCGGCGCCGTTGCGGCGGGCTCCGGCGCCAGGTTGGCCATCACCACATTGGCGCCGAAGGTATCGACGTCGGTGAGATCCACGCCATGCAGATGGGCGTCGGTGAGATTGGCGCCCTGCAGCGTCGCGCCGGCCAGGTTGGCGCCGCTCAGTTCCGCGCCCACCAGGTTGGCGCCAGCCAGCGTCGCGCCGCCCAGATCGGCGCCCGACAGGTCGGTGCTGACCAGCTGGCAATCGGTCAGCGCCGCATCCTGCAGATTGGCGCCGGTGAGGTTGCTGCCGCTGAAATCGGCTCCCAGCGCGTCGACACCGATCATGGTGGCGCCGGAGAAATTGCTGCCGGTGACGTTCTGGCGCAGCACTTCGATGGCTTCGGCGGGGTTCTGGCCCAGCTCAAGCCCGCGGCGGAAATTCGCGCCGGTCAGGTTGGCCCCGGCCATGTTGACGCTTTCCAGCGTCGCGCCGCGCAGGTCCGCCCGCGTCAGGTCGGCGTCGCTGAGATCGGCATGGCTGAGATCGGCCTTGAACAGGTCGCACTGCGCCAGCTGGCTTTTCGCCAGCCGCGCGCCCTGCAGATTGGCCATGCGGAACGAGGCCCGGCGCAGATCGGCGCCCGACAGGTCAGCATCCTTCAGATCCCGGCCCGAGAAATCGGCCGGCTTTCCAGCCGGCATTCCCTTTAGCCAGAGATGATGATGATGCAGCATCTCTTTGATATCGATCGGATCCATATCCGCTCGTGGTCCCCTGTTTGATCAGGTAGTTAGCATGTTTCCCCCGGCCGACATATGGCTGTGCGGCCCCTGTTATCAGCTTTTAATTTCCCTTACCTGCGGCCTTTGTCCAGTCTGCATACGATCCGAGGGCCGACTTGCGTCCAGCCTGACAACCACCGGTCGTAATACTCTCGGGGGAGATTAAACAGGAAGAATATCAGCAACTTGTCATCCGCAGACGGGTGCAAACCTGCGGTATTTATGAAAGACTTGAGGGCATGGGGAAGGCGCCGGCGACATCGCAGGACCAGCGGCAGGCACAATCGGGTGGGACGGAAGCGGCATCAGTGTCGCCGGCCGGAGCACGCGAGTTGCTGGATTTCATCGCGCTTGTCCTGCTCGCCCTGAAGGAAGAAATCGAAGATCTCCAGAAGGTGCAGAGCGGCACCGCGCAATCCTTTGCCGCCAAACTGGTGGAACTGGGCAAGCAGCTTCCGGGTTCGCCGGTCATGGGCGAAGTGGTCAGCCTGATGCAGAGCGACGATCTGCGCGCCCAGCGCCAGCAGCATGTGATCAATGCGCTCCGCTATGTCGAGGACATCATCCGCGACCAGTCCGGCCGCGACTGGGCGCCGCGCCTGACCGACCGCGCCGCCGGCTGGGGCGAAGGACTGATCGCCAGCCAGACGCTGGAGCAGGTCCGCACCCATTTCCAGCACTACCTGCTGGGCGTCGCCCCGGAGGATGCAAGACAGAGCACTTCTGCAGCCGCACAGAAGAGCGAAGTCGAACTGTTTTAATCTCTATGCTGAGAAGCCGGTATTCGGTTGCGGCAGTGAAACAGGGCGTTTACCCTGCAAGAGTTACAGTGATGGCTGTTATGCCGTCGCCTGAGGAGCGTTGATAGTCAGCATGGCCGAGAACGACGCCAAGACCAGCCCTGACGCCGGCGGCAAGGCCCCGAGCGAGGCGCAGTTCGTTACGCCGCCGAATTACCTCAAGATGAAGGTAGGCTCGGGCGGCGTCGACAAGGAAGCGATCAAGGAAGCCGAGATCGCGGTCCAGGTGCTGGGTCACAAGATGTATGCGAAATGGGCCGACGACGATCTTGGCCGCATGCGCGCCTCCTTCGAGGAGCTGAAGCAGACCAGCCTGGACGATCCCGAAAGCGTCAAGAAGATGCTGCGCATCTGCTGGGACATGAAAGGTCTCGGCGGCGCCTTCGGCTACCCGCTGGTCACCACGATCACGCATTACCTGAGCAATTATCTCGAGCATTGCCTGAACACGCCCGATAGCCCGGTCAGCCCGGCCGTGGTGACGCCGCATATCGATGCGCTCTATGTCGTGCTCAGTCAGAAGATCAGTGGCGACGGCGGTGCCATCGGCCGCGAACTGGTCGCTGGCCTGCAGAAGGTCGTGCTGAAGACCGGCGCCCGCATCGGCGGCCTCGCCTGATCCAGGCCTCCGGCCCGGCGATCCCGAAAAACCGCGACGGCGCGCCCTTTGGAGACCGCGCAACAGTTTGTAGCCCCGCACTGCATGGAATCCGCGATCTAGCGGTTCCTCCTTGACCCTCGGAATCGCCGTCGATAAGGTCAGGGCGAATCGGAGATAGGCTCCGATTCGCCACTGTCTCCGTGACTTTCAGGGATTGGAACACCCGTGGATCTCGATCAAGGGTTGTTCGCTGATCGCGATGCAGATTCCGGCCATGACGAGGCCGGCTTTTCGCATTCCGGGTCCGAGGATCAGATCATCGATGTCGAGGTCGAGGATCTTGAAGACATCGTCGACTGCGCCCGCCAGACCGTCGTGATCCCGCCGCCGCGCATCAGCGACCGTTTCAATACCGAGACGAACTTCCACGGCCTGTCGCTGTCACAACTTGCGGTACATTCCCTGTGGATCGCCGATTACCTGCGCCAGCTCGGCGAAACCGAGATGGCGGATGGCGATCTGGACAGCATCGGCCGCTGCGCCGACGATCTGGAAAGCGCGATTATGCTGATGTTCCAGCTGGCCGGTGGCACCCGCCAGGAACTGCGCCAGCGCTATCACGAGATCAAACGCCTGCTGCAGATGCGCCAGCACGCCACGGTCGACCTGCGTCGCGCTCAGTAGCGACCCCGCACAGCCTGCCGCTTTTCCAGTCGCCGCCAAGAGCGGAAGCTACGGGGAAAGTGTGGTTTTTTGATAACCTCCGACTCATCCCCCTTCCGTCCCTGCGCCCCCTCGGCTAGGCTTGCTGCGGATTAAAGCCAGGTCCGCGCAGGGCCCGGCTGACGCCCGCCCTGCGGGTGTTGAGGGGGATTGCTGGATGGATTCGTTCACAGTCACGAAGTCGGATGACGCGACCCAAATCGCCCTGGCGGCGAGCATGGATCTGCGCGCCGCCGAACCCCTGTTGCACAGTTTCCACGAGATTTTGGCCCAGGGCGGCAAGGTCGTGATCGATGCCTCGGTGGTGGAGCGTCTCTCCACCCCCTGCGTCCAGATCCTGCTGTCGGCGGCGAAGCATATGGAAGAGCACGGCATTCCCTTTGTCGTGAAATCCCCCAGCGATGCCTTCGTCTCCGCCTTTGACGATCTGGGACTCTTCTCGTTTCTCATGAAATGGCCGGTACAGACATGACCAAGAGAGTGCTCACCGTCGACGATTCAAAGACGATGCTGCAGATGCTGCAGTTCGCGCTGAAGCAGGGCGGCTTTGAGGTCATTCAGGGCGAAAACGGCCAGGAAGGCCTGGATCTGCTCGAGAGCAACCAGATCGACGTGATCATCACCGACATCAACATGCCGGTGATGGACGGCATCACCTTCATCAAGGAGCTTCGCAAGAAGCCCAAGAACAAGGCGACGCCGGTGCTGATTCTCACCACCGAAAGCAGCCAGTCGAAGAAGGAAGAAGGTCGCAGCGCCGGCGCCACCGGCTGGATCGTCAAGCCTTTCGACCCCGGCAAGCTGCTGGAAGTGATCCGGAAAGTCAGTCCGTAAGGGCTGCAGAAATAATCGGCGACGCGGAGCAGAAGCGGGACGCGCCTCATGGATGATCTAGCCCAATTTAAGCAAACCTTCTTCGCCGAGTGCGAAGAGTTGCTCGGCGACCTGGAAGGCCATCTGATGGCCCTCCAGTCCGGTGAGGGCGACAACGGCACACTGAATGCCGTGTTCCGCGCCATCCACTCGATCAAGGGCGGCGCCGGCGCTTTCGGCTTCGACCGCCTGGTCGCCTTCGCCCATATCTTCGAGACCGTGCTGGATCTGATGCGCGATGGCCGCCTGGAGCCGACGCCGGATTCCGTGCTGATCGTGCTGCATTGCGCCGACATCCTGTCCGACCTGGTGAAGGCCGCCCAGACCGGCGCCGAACTGCCGCCGGACCATGAAAGCGAAGGCCGCAAGTCGCTGATCGAAATGGCCGCCAGCATCGGCGTCGACGCCGATCCGCGTGCCGCCGATGCCGCGCTGGCCGCGCTGGATGCCCAGCTTGCCGGCGGTTCGCTGGATGAAGAGCCCGCTGCTCCGGCGGCCGCTGCCGAACCGGAAGCCGAGCCCGAGCCGGAAGCCGCACCGGCAGCCCCGGCCAAGGCGCCGCTGCTGAAATACCTGGTGAAGTTCGAGCCGCGCGACGCGCTGTATCAGCGCGCCAACGAGCCGCTGATCCTGATCCGCGAACTGCGCGAACTGGGCGGCTTCATCGCGCGCGCCGATGCCGATGCGGTGCCGGCGATCGACCAGATCCAGCCTGAAGGCGCCTATATCAAGTGGGAATTCGACATCGAGACGGACCGCGGCGAAAGCGCGATCCGGGACGTCTTTGAATTCGTGCTCGACGACTGCCTGCTCGAGATCACCTGCCTGAACCCGCCCGCCGCTGCTGCGGCCGCCGCGCCGAAGGCCGAAGCACCCAAGGCCGAGGCTCCGAAGGCCGAAGCGCCGAAGCCGGCCGCCGCCGCTGCTCCCGCCAAGGCCGAAGCGCCGAAAGCCGAAGCCGCGCCGAAAGCCGGCGCCGCCAAGGCGGAAACCGGCGGGGCCGCAGGTGGCGGTGCCGCCGCTGGCGGCGACGCCAAGCAGGTCCGTTCGATCCGCGTCGACCTCGACCGCGTCGACAAGCTGGTCAACATGGTCGGCGAGCTGGTCATCACGCATGCCATGATCGCGCAGCAGACCGAGCATCTGCACGCCGACCAGCATCCCGAACTCGCCAACGGCCTGGCCGAACTGTCGCATCACATCCGCGATCTGCAGGAAAGCGTGATGGCGATGCGCGCCCAGCCGGTGAAGAGCGTCTTCGCCCGCCTGCCGCGCCTGGTGCGCGAACTGGCGATGATGACCAACAAGAAGATTCGCCTCGACATGAGCGGCGAGAACACCGAAATCGACAAGACGGTGATCGAGCAGCTCGGCGATCCGCTCACGCACATGATCCGCAATTCCTGCGACCATGGCATCGAGAGCCCGGAAGACCGCACCGCCGCCGGCAAGTCGCCGGAAGGCGTGATCCACGTCTCGGCCGACCAGCGTGGCGGCCGCATCGTCATCGAAATCACCGATGACGGCCGCGGCATCAACCGCGACAAGGTGATGAAGAAGGCGATCGAGAAGAAGCTGGTCGCCCCCGATGCCGTGCTGAGCAACGAGGAAATCGACAACCTGATCTTCCTGCCCGGCTTCTCGACGGCCGATACGGTGTCCAACATCTCCGGCCGCGGCGTCGGCATGGACGTGGTGCGCCAGAATATCCAGTCGCTCGGCGGCCGCGTGCATATCCAGTCGCGTCCAGGCCAGGGATCGAGCTTCATCCTCACCCTGCCGCTGACCCTGGCGGTGCTGGACGGCATGGTGCTCAAGGTCGGCGTGCAGTCCTACATCCTGCCGCTCGCCAATATCGTGGAAAGCCTGCGGCCGGAACCGGACCAGATCAACATCGTTGCCAACCAGGGCGAATTGCTGCGGATCCGTGGCGAGTATGTGCCGCTGGTCTACCTGCATCGCATCTTCAAGGTGCCGATGGGCATCGACGATCCGACCAAGGCGCTGGTTATCATCGTGGAACTGGAAGACGGCGGGAAAATGGGCCTGGTGGTGGACGAGATCGTCGGCCAGCAGCAGGTGGTTATCAAAAGCCTGGAAGAGAATTTCGACCCGATCCGCGGCGTCGGCGCCGCCACCATCCTGGGCAACGGCCGCGTGTCGCTCATCCTGGACGTCGCCGGTATCAAGCATATCGCCGAGCATGAGCCGCGTGGCGCCCGTCCGCGTCTGGCCGCGCCCGCAGCGTGAGTTTAGGAGCAGTTCGCATGGCATCCGAAGCAGAACAGACCGCCCATTCCAGCCGCACCGTGCAGCTCGTCTCCTTTACGGTGGGCAACGAGGAATACGGCGTCGACATCATGGCGGTGCGCGAGATCCGCGCCTGGTCGGAGACCACGCCGCTGCCAAACACGCCAGAAGTGGTGCGTGGCGTCATCAACATGCGCGGCGCCATCGTACCGATCTTCGACCTGCGCGCCCGCTTCGGCATGCCGCGCACCGAGCCGACCAAGTACAACGTGGTGATCATCGTTTCGATCTCGGCCCGCATCGTCGGCATCCTGGTCGACGCGGTTTCCGACATCATCACCATCAATGAAGACGAAATCCGCCCGATGCCGAGCATGGAACAGGTCAGCGGCCTGGGCTTCATGGAAGGCCTGATCACCGTCGGCGAGCGCATGGTCGGCCTGATCGGCCTGGAGCGCATGTTCTCCGACCGCATGCTGGAAGCCGCCGACAGCACCGGCAAGCCGATGCTGGCCGGCCCGTCCGATGCGGGCGGCGCTGCCGCCTAACCCAGACAGCTGCTCCGATGGCCAACGCCGACATCCCCTCTGCCGAAGACCGGGAATTCAGTTTCTCGACCGGGGATTATGATTTTCTGCGCTCCATGCTGAAGGAGCGCACGGGCATCGAGCTCGGCCCGACCAAGCACAACATGGTCTATGCCCGCCTGGCCAAGCGCCTGCGCAAGCTGGGCATGAAGACCTTCCGCCAGTATATCGAGTTCATCGCCACGCCCGAGGGCCGCGACGAGCTGGGTACCACGCTGAACGCGCTGACCACCAATCTCACCAAGTTCTTCCGCGAGAACCATCATTTCGAGCACCTGGCGACCACCGCGCTGCAGGAAGTGCGCGCCCGCGCCGTCAGCCAGGGCCGCCGCCTGCGCATCTGGTCGGCCGGCTGCTCCTCGGGTGAGGAACCTTATTCCACGGCGATCACGCTGCTGCGGGCGATGCCCGACATCAAGCAGTGGGACGCCAAGATCCTGGCCACCGATATCGACACCGAGATGGTGCGACGCGGCTCGGAAGGCATCTATGCGGCCAGCGCGCTGGAAGGCATGGCGCCCGATATCCGCAACAAGTATTTCGAGCCCCATGGCCCCGACAAGGTGCAGGTGGTGGCGGAAGCGCGCAACCTGATCAGCTTCAAATACCTGAACCTGATCGACAAGTGGCCGATGAAGGGCCCCTTTGACGTGATCTTCTGCCGCAACGTGGTGATCTATTTCGACAAGGACACCCAGCGCGTGCTGTTCGACCGCTACGCCAACCTGCTGGCGCCGGGCGGCTTCCTCTATATCGGCCATTCGGAGAACCTGTTCGGTATCACCGAGCGGTTCAAGCTGCTGGGCCGCAACATCCATCGCAAGATCGCTTAAAACACCAGGACCTGCGGAGCAGCCCAGTGGCCGGCAAAAAGATCAAAGTCCTCATCGTCGACGACAGCGCGCTGATCCGCCAGCTGCTGACCGCTGCCCTCTCCAGCGATCCCGAGCTGGACGTCGTGGGCGCGGCGCCCGATCCGCTGGTCGCGCGCACGATGATCAAGGAACTCAATCCCGACGTCCTGACCCTGGATATCGAGATGCCGAACATGGACGGCATCTCCTTCCTGGAAAAGATCATGCGGCTGCGGCCGATGCCGGTGGTGATGGTTTCGACCCTGACCCAGAAGGGCGCGCAGGTCACCATGCAGGCGCTGGAAATGGGCGCCGTCGATTTCGTGCCCAAGCCCACCCTGGACATCAAGCACGCCCTGGAAGAGATCAAGCTGGAGCTGATCGCCAAGGTGAAGATGGCCTCCACCGCCCGCGTGGTGGCGCGTAACCGGCCTGCCGAGGGCACGGCCCCGAAGCGCCTGACCCCGGGCCCGGGCTTCAATTCGACCGACATCATCGTGGCGATCGGCTCTTCCACCGGCGGCGTCGAGGCCCTGAAGGAAGTGATCACCATCCTGCCGCCGGACAGCCCGCCGATCCTGATCACCCAGCATATGCCGCCGCGCTTCACCGGCAGCTTCGCCGCCCGCCTCGACTCGCTGTCGGCGGTGACGGTTACGGAAGCCAAGGACAACGTCCGAGTCTTCCCCGGCCATGTCTATATCGCGCCGGGCGACTTCCACCTGACCCTGCACCGTTCGGGCGGCCACTATTACACCAAGCTGAACCAGGACGCGCCGGTCTCGGGCCATCGTCCCTCCGTCGACGTCCTGTTCAACTCGGTGGCCGAACATGCCGGCCATAACGCCATCGGCGTGATCCTGACCGGCATGGGCAAGGACGGCGCCGTCGGCCTGAAGAAGATGCTGGAAGTCGGCGCCCAGACCATCGGTCAGGACGAGTCCACCAGCCTCGTCTACGGCATGCCGAAAGCGGCGAAACTGATGGGCGCCGTGCAGGCGGAAGTAGGCATCGGGCAGGTGGCGGCAGAGATCTTGAATCGCTGCAAACAGCGTTGAGGAACCTTGTTTTTTACGCTAAAAACCATGATGTTAGGGCTAGAATCGGGTGCCGACGGCCAGGATGGCCACGGCTGGTTTGCGTTGAGGAAGAGCGAGGGGCGATATGCCTTCGGCTAGCACTCTGAGAGTTTTGATCGTCGACGACCAGATGAGCATGCGCGGCATTGCCCGCTACTGCTTGCAGGAAATCGGCATCAAGAATGTCGTCGAGGCCAAGAGCGGCGCGGAAGCGCTTGTCGCCATGGGCTCGAACAAATTCGACCTGATCATTTCCGACTGGAACATGGACGGGATGGACGGTCTGACCCTGCTCAAGACCATCCGCAGCAATCCGCTGACCAAGCGCATGCCCTTCATCATGGCGACGGGCCAGCGCGATACGGAAATGGTGAAGACCGCCATCCAGGCCGGCGTCAACAACTACATGGTCAAGCCGTTCAACGCTGCGACCATGAAGCAGAAGATCGAAGCCGTTCTGGGCAAGCTCGGCGCCTGACGCTGCGGCGTCGCCCATGGCCGTCAGCCCGCCGCCAGAGCCTTCGCCCTCCGCACCGTCTCCGGCCGCCGACTCCGCACAACCGCTGCGGCTCGACGACTACCTTCCCTACCTGATCAATCGCGCCGGCGTCT
>Ga0102594_1001126_pt1 | contig 18161 bp, 16 predicted proteins | sample AraplaCol_mLB_r2_2_FD_76863 | JGI IMG/M metagenome (GOLD analysis project Ga0102594, IMG submission 76863) | Arabidopsis root microbial communities from North Carolina, USA - plate scrape MF_Col_mLB_r2 (SPADES assembly) (version 2) | ecosystem: Host-associated > Plants > Roots > Endosphere...
AGGCACGCCCAGGTCGAGCATGACGAGGTCGTATTGCTGGGTGCGCAACGCCGACTCGGCGGCCTCGCCGTCCTTGACCCAGTCGACCGCGTACTGCTCCGCACGCAGCAGGTCGAGCACGGCCTCGCCGATCATCACGTCGTCTTCGAGAAGCAGGAGTCGCATGGTTGTTCGTGTCCGTTTCCGGGATTCGAGGTGCGGGCGCCGGCGAAAGTTCAGGGCCGCGCGGTCAGAGGAGCGATCGCACTTCGCGTGCCGCCTCGAAAAGCAGCGGCAACATGTCGCGCTGCAGCGCGTCTTCCTGGTAGCGCGTGCCCGACAGCACCACGTTGAGCGCGGCCACCGTGTGGCCCTGCATGTCGCGCAACGGCACCGCCAGCGCCTGCACGCCGAGTTCGTGCTCCTCGCTGGCAAAACAATGGTCGTCCTTGCGCGCACGGGCAACCAGCTGCCGCAGGCCGCGGGCCTGCGTCACTGTCTGCGGTGTGAGGCGCGCCAGATGTCGGCCCTTGAGCCACTGGGTGAACTGCGTAGGGGGCATCGCGGCGAGCAGCACGCGGCCGGTGGACGTGGCATGCGCCGGCAGCCGCGCGCCCAGGTGCAGGCCGTAGGCCAGCACGCGCGTGGGTGTGCCGTAGCTGCCGCTGCGCGCGACGATGACCACCTCTTCGCCGTCGAGCACCACGGCCGAGAACGACTCGCCCGTCTGCGCCGCCAGCCGGTTCAGCGTGGGCTGCAGCGCACGCGGCAACCGCGACGACGCAAGGTAGCTGCCCGAGAAGCGCAGCACCTTCGGCGCCATCCAGAAATAGCTGCCGTCGGTTTCCAGGTAGCCGAGGTGGGCCAGCGTGAGCAGGTGGCGGCGGGCTGCGGCGCGCGTGAGGCCGGCACGCTCGGCCGCCAGGGTGGCGTTCAGGCGCTGGCGCTCGGTGTCGAAGCTTTCGAGCACCGCCATTCCCTTGGCGATGCCTTCGATGAAATCGGCTCTGGCGATGGTCATGCGGCGGGGTCTTGTCGTCCGGTCGAAGTGTTGCGCGATGATCGCGCACGCGTTCGCATGATCGCACAGAGCCTCCACCGCCGCCCTCCACAGAATCGCGGTCGCGCCCTACGCTTCGGGAAACCCTTCCGGAGACACACGAACATGCGCACCCAGGTCGCGATCATCGGCGCCGGCCCCGCCGGCCTTCTGCTCGGCCAGCTCCTGCACAAGGCCGGCATCGACAACGTCGTCGTCGAGCGCCAGAGCGCCGACTACGTGCTCGGGCGCATCCGCGCCGGCGTGCTCGAGCAGGTCACCATGGACCTGCTGGCACGGGCCGGCGTCGACGCCCGCGCCAGGGCCGAAGGCCTCCCGCACGAAGGCATCGAGCTGCTGTTCAAGGGCGCGCGCCACCGCATCGACATGCACGGCCTCACCGGCGGCAAGCAGGTCACGGTATACGGCCAGACCGAGGTGACGCGCGACCTGATGGAAGCGCGCACCGCCGAAGGGCTCGCCACCATCTACAGCGCGGCCAACGTCAGCCTTCACGATTTCGATTCGGGCAAGCCGCGCTTGCGTTACGAGAAGAATGGCCAGGTGCACGAGCTCGAATGCGACTTCATCGCCGGCTGCGACGGCTACCACGGCGTGAGCCGCGCGAGCGTGCCGGCCGACGCGATCCAGACCTACGAGAAGGTGTACCCCTTCGGCTGGCTCGGCGTGCTGGCCGACGTGCCGCCGGTGTCGCACGAACTCATCTACGCCAACACCGGGCGCGGCTTCGCGCTGTGCAGCATGCGCAGCGCCACGCGCAGCCGCTACTACGTGCAGGTGCCGACCGAAGAGCGCGTGGAGAACTGGAGCGACGAAGCCTTCTGGAACGAGCTGCGCGCGCGGCTCGACCCCGAGGCCCGCGAGCGGCTAGTGACCGGGCCGTCGCTCGAGAAGAGCATTGCGCCGCTGCGCAGCTTCGTCGCGGAGCCGATGCGCTTCGGTTCGCTGTTCCTGGCCGGCGACGCGGCGCACATCGTGCCGCCGACCGGCGCCAAGGGACTGAACCTGGCAACGGCCGACGTGGGGTACCTCTCGCGCGCCTTCGAGATCTTCTACGCAGAGAAGTCGGCCTCCGCGCTGGACCGCTACTCCGACCTGTGCCTGCGCCGCGTGTGGAAGGCCGAGCGCTTCTCGTGGTGGTTCACCTCGCTGATGCACCGCTTTCCCGAGACGGGCGCTTTCGGCCAGAAGATCCAGGAAGCCGAGCTCGACTACCTGGTGCACTCGCACGCCGCCTCCACATCGCTGGCAGAGAACTACGTCGGGCTGCCGCTGGAAGACTTCTAGGCGGCCACGGGCGCTGCGCGCCCGGCGCCCGCCTCGAGCGCGGCCTTCATGGCCGCACCGCCCTGCACCATCATCGGCTCGATGTAGGCCGCCATGGCGTCCGGCAGCACATCGGTGATCCAGACGAAGCGTACGCGGCCCGGCCCCTCCTCGAATACCTGCGCCGAGGCATGGTGGTGCGCGGCCTTTCCACCGGTGACGGTGTAGGCCAGGCGGCGATGCGCGTCGTCGATGCCGACCGCTACCTCGCGCGCGACGAGGCCATTGGCGAAGGTAAGAACGCGCCCGCCTTCGGCGTCGATGGTGCAGGCCGTGAGAAAGCCGGGCGCGAGCCGCGTGTGCACCGCGTTGAAGTCGCGCAGCGCGTCCCACACGTGGGCGACGTCTGCCTCGACGATGAATTCCTTGTAGACAGTGGCCATGATCGACCTCGCTTCAGGGGCAGACCGCCTCGACGTTGTTGCCGTCGGGATCGATCAGGAAGGCGGCGTAGTAGCTGGGGCTGTAATCCGGCCGGGCGCCAGCGCCGCCGTTGTCGGTGCCACCGGCCTCCAAGCCCGCCTTGTGGAAGGCGGACACCGCTTCGTGATTGGGAGCGCGAAAGGCAATGTGGGTGCCCGGGCCCGTCGCACCGCTCGCCGCGTAGAGCCACAGTGCAGGTTCGTTCGCCGGGCCGATGCCGGCATAGCTGTGGTCGTGCGGGCCCGGCACATGGCCGAGCGGCGCGAGCGCGGCTTCGTAGAAACGGCGGCTCGCGGCGAGGTCTTTGACTTTCAGTCCGATGTGGTCGTACATGATGGCTTCCTGCTCGATGGGTGGATCAGGCGGTCATCATCGAAAAGCGCGGCAATCCGGTCTTGGAGAATCTTGCGATTGCCCCGGGCCGCCCGGCGGAAACCGCCCGGCGACACGCCCGCGGCACGGTGGAAGGTGCGCACGAAATTGCTGAGGTCGGCAAAGCCCACGTCCAGCGCCACCTCGGTGACGGGACGGGATTCGTCTTCAGCCAGCAGCCGTGCCGCATGCCGCAGGCGCGAACGCACGAGGTACTGATGCGGCGTCACGCCAAGCACCTGCGAGAACAGGCGCAGGAAGTGGAAGGAGCTCAGTCCGGCTTCGGCGGCGACGCCATCGAGGCCGATGTCGTGCCGTGCGTTGGCATCGATCCACATCGCGGCGTCGACAGCGCGGCGGCGGTCGCGCGGCGTGGCTTCGGGTGGCCTTCCGCCTTTTTTGACGCCGGCAACCACCTCGACGAAGCGGCTCGCGAACCACATGCCCAGCTCGTCGAGCCCGACATCGCCCTGCCCGTCGGCTGCGGCCTGCGCCAGTTCCCCGATGACCACGAGCTCCGCCAACGGCGGCAGCCCGCCGGTGCGCCACGTCTTCCGATCACCGCCGATCAGGTCGACGAAGCCCGGCGACAGATGGAAGGCCAGGCATTCGTCGCCGCACACGTGGTGGTCGTGGGTGCACATGTACTCGTCGCCCGGATGGCCGACGAGCACCGAGCCCGCCACCAGCTCGTAGGCCTGTCCGCGCGTGCGGTAGCCGAAGCTGCCCTTGCGCACGTACGAAACCGAGTAGCCCTCGTGCAGCTCTGTGAAGGGCTGCGCGTCGGGGCCCGCGTCGCAGCGGTAGCTGGCGACGCGGATGGGGTCCGTCCTGAGTTCGGTGACGACGAGCATGGCTTTCGCCCTTCGAGCGGCACCGGGCGCTGCAGCGTCAGTCGACGGTCTGCATGGCCTGCCAGACACGCGCCGGGCTCAGCGGCATGTGCAGGCGCGGCGCGCGTGTGGCGAGGCCGTTGCGCGCGAACGCATCGGCCACGGCATTGACGATGGCCGGCGTGGCGCCGATGGTGCCGAGCTCGCCCACGCCCTTGACGCCCAGCGGGTTGTTCTTGCAGGGGGTGGATTCGTCCATCTCCATGTTGAACATGGTGTGGACGATGTCGGCGCGCGGCGCAGCGTAGTCCATCAGGCTGCCGGTGACCGGCTGGCCGGTTTCGTTGTCGTAGACCACCTGCTCGTACAGCGCCTGGCCGATGCCCTGCACGGCGCCGCCTTCGAGCTGGCCGCGCACGATCATCGGGTTGATCACGCGGCCGACGTCGTTCACCGAGCTGTAGGCCACCACGCTGATCTCGCCCGTGGGCGGGTCGATCTCGATCTCGCAGATGTGGCAGCCGTTGGGCCAGGTCGGGCCGGCCACGGTACTGGTGGAGTCCACGAAGATCTCGCGGTCGGGCTGCTTGCCGGCGAGCGTGAACAGGTCGAGCTCGAGGTCGGTGCCGGCCACGGTGAAGACGCCGCGGCTGTAGGTGATGTCGTCGAGCGCGGCCTCGAACTCCTGCGCGGCCAGTTCGCGCGCCTTGTCGATGGTGCGTTCCGCGCCGATGCGCACGGCCGAGCCGCCGGTGAACAGCGAACGCGAGCCGGCGCTGCCGAAGCCGTCGCCGCGGTCGGTGTCGCCGAGCACCACGCGCACCTTGTCGATGGGCACGCCGAAGGCATCGACAGCCAGTTGCGCGAGCGAGGTGGCAATGCCCTGCCCCATGGCATTGACGGCGGAGAACACCTCGATCACGCCGTCAGCCTGCACCGAGACCGTCACGCGCTCTTCGAACACGTTGCCGCCGGTCCACTCGAGGAATGTGGCGATGCCCAGGCCTCGCTGGCGGCCGTTGCGCGCCGACTCGGCCGCGCGGCTGTCGAAGCCCTGCCAATCGGCCAGCGCCAGCGCCTGGTCCATCACCGACTCGAAGTTGCCCGTGTCGTAGGTCTGCGCCATCGGGTTCTGGTACGGCATCTGCTCGGGGCGGATGAAGTTGCGCCGGCGCAGCACCACGCGGTCGATGCCGGTCTGCCGCGCGGCTTCGTCCATCAGCCGCTCGATGGTGAAGATGGCCTCGGGGCGCCCTGCGCCGCGGTATGCGCCGGTGGGCGCGGTGTTGGTGAGCACCGCCTTGAAATGGAAGTCGATGGTCTGGATGTCGTAGACGCTGGTCTGCACCCAGGGACCGATCAGCAGCTGGATGGCCACACCGGTGCCGGTGGCGTAGGCGCCGACGTTGGCGAGCGTCTTGATGCGCAGCGCAAGGATCTTGCCCTCGGCGTCCAGCGCCATCTCGGCGCGGGCCTCGATGTCGCGGCCGTGCGCGCTCGAAAGGAACTCCTCGCTGCGGTCGGCCACCCACTTCACGGGCCGGTCGACCTGCAGCGCCGCAAAGGCCACCGCGATGTCCTCGGGGTAGGCGCCGGTCTTCATGCCGAAGCCGCCGCCGACGTCGCCCACCACCACGCGCACCTTGTCTTTCGCCAGGCCGATGGCGGCACAGACGGAATCGCGCACGCCCGAGGGCATCTGCGTGCTCATGCGGATCGTGAGGCGGCCGCTTTCGGCATCGCGTACGGCGAGCACGGAACGCGGCTCGATCGTCAGGGCGACAACGCGCTGGTTGTTCACGTCGAGCGCCACCACGTGGCTGGCCTTGGCGAAGGCCGCGGTGGCGGCGTCGCTGCTGCCGTGGCGCATCTCTGCGGCGATGTTGCCGGTGGCTTCATCGCACAGCTGCGGCGCGCCGTCGGCCGTGGCGCTGGCCAGGTCGACCACCATCGGCAGGTCTTCGTAGTCGACCATGATGGCCTCGGCCGCATCGCGGGCCTGCTGCACGGTGTCGGCGACCACCGCCGCCACCACCTCGCCGACGAAGCGGACGCGTTCGTGCGCGATGGCGTGGCGCGGAGGGCTGGCGCTGTCGCCTCCATCGGCACGCTTGAAGCCGGCGGCACCGGGCAGAGGCTTGACGCCGGCCTCGACCATGTCGGCGCCGGTGATCACGCGCAGCACGCCGGGCATCGATGCGGCGGCGGCGGCGTCGATCGAAAGGATGCGCGCGTGCGGATAGGAAGAGCGGAGGAAGACGAGGTGGGCCTGGTTCGGCAGCGTGACATCGTCGGTGTAGCGTCCGGCGCCTGACAGCAGGCTTTCGTCCTCCAGCCGGCGCACCGCCTGGCCGCTGCCGAAGCGGGTGGGATTGGATTCAGTGGTCAACGTGGTCCTCTTGTGTGGTCCCGCGCAAAGCTCACATGCCTGCCGGATCCGCGGTGGTACTGCGAAAAGCAAGCTGTGCACTATATGGGCTTCGACCGGTCTTGTGGGGGGTGTCGGTGCCAATGGGTTCAGTGCCCTCGGGACTGCCGGCTGGACGGACCCATGAAGGTACGCAATTTTCCCGCAACCGGATTCGGTTATCGGGAAGCCGTGTATACCTCCAACCATGCGACAACTGCCTTGGCTCGAACCCGGAGACGCCCTTCCCGACCCCGCAACCGCGTGGGGCGTGGCCGACCCCGTACCCGGACTTCTCGCTGCAGGAGGCGCGCTCGACGTCGATACTTTGATGCAGGCCTACAGCCATTGCGTCTTCCCGTGGTTCAGCGAGGACCAGCCCATCCTGTGGTGGAGCCCCGACCCGCGCATGGTGCTGAAGGTGAACGATTTCAGGCTGCACCGGTCGCTGCGCAAGACCCTGATTCGCTTTGCCGAAACACCGGGATGCGAAGTGCGCATCGACCATGGGTTCGCGGCCGTCATCGACGCCTGCTCGCGTGCGCCGCGCGTGGGCCAGTCGGGCACCTGGATCGTGCCGGACATGGTGCGTGCCTATACGGATTTGCATCGCGCCGGTTTTGCGCACAGCGTCGAGACCTGGATCGACGGTGAACTGGCGGGCGGTCTTTATTGCGTGGCGCTGGGCCGCGCCGTGTTCGGCGAGTCGATGTTCACGCGCCGGCCGGACGCTTCGAAGATCGCGCTGGCCGCGCTGGTGTCCCTTTGCCGCCGTTTCGGTGTGCAGATGATCGACTGCCAGCAGAACACAGCCCACCTCGCGAGCCTCGGCGCGCGTGAAATGGCACGCAAACGATTCGTCGCGCACGTGGCGGCGGCGCGACAGGAGCAGGCCCCACAGTGGCGATTCGAGCCCGTATACTGGTCCGAACTCCTTTCCGCGCGACCTCCTTCTCCCGATGTGACGACGTGACGCACCTCAAGGATCTTCCGCTTCACACCCTGCAGTTCTACGCGACGGCGCCCTATCCCTGCAGTTACCTGCCGGATCGCCAGGCCCGCTCGCAGGTAGCGACGCCCAGCCACCTGATCCATAACGACGCCTATTCCGACCTCGTGCTCAGCGGCTTCCGTCGCAGCGGCATGTTCACCTACCGGCCTTATTGCGACGGTTGCCGCGCATGCATCCCGCTGCGGGTGCTTGCCAACAGCTTCCGGCCCAATCGCAGCCAGCGCCGCGCGATGAAGCAGCACGCCGACCTGCAGGCGCGCGTGCTCAAGCTGTGCTTCATGCCGGAGCACTACCAGCTCTACCTGCGCTACCAGAATGGCCGCCACGCCGGCGGTGGCATGGACCACGACAGCATCGACCAGTACACGCAGTTCTTGCTGCAGAGCCGTGTGAATTCGCGATTGGTCGAGTTTCGCGAAACACTGCCCGACGGCAGTGCCGGCGCGTTGAAGATGGTGTCGATCCTCGATGTGCTGAACGACGGCATCTCGGCCGTCTACACGTTTTATGAACCCGATGGCCGAGGCGCGGCCGCACGTCAGGGTCGGGAAGAAAAGCAGGAACAAGCCGGACCGAGCGCGGGAGCCACCTCCACCGGCTACGGCACCTACAGCGTGCTCTGGCAGATCGAACAGGCGCGCAAGCTGGGCCTGCCACATGTCTATCTGGGCTACTGGATCGAAGACAGCCCGAAGATGAATTACAAGGCCCGCTTTTCCCCCCACGAAGTGCTGGTGGACGGACATTGGCAGGCGCCAACTGATTTCACAAGGTAAAATGGCGCCAGGTCTTCACCGCAAAGCGCCATGAGAAAAAACCAATCCGACATTCCCGCCGTTCCCGTGATCCAGGTGATCGAGCGCATGTTCGCGCTGATCGATGTCCTGGCGTCCCGCGAAGAGGCGATTTCGCTGAAGGAGATCAGCGAAAAGACCGGACTCCACCCGTCCACCACCCACCGCATCCTCAACGACTTGGCGGTCGGCCGTTTTGTCGACCGGCCGGAGGCTGGCAGCTACCGGCTGGGCATGCGGTTGCTGGAACTCGGCAACCTCGTGAAAGGCAGGCTCAACGTGCGCGACGCCGCGCTGGGCCCGATGCGTGAACTGCACAAGTTGACACAGCAGCCGGTCAACCTGAGCATGCGCCAGGGCGACGAGATCGTGTACATCGAGCGTTCGTACAGCGAGCGCTCGGGCATGCAGGTGGTGCGCGCCATCGGTGGCCGTGCTGCCCTGCACCTCACTTCCACCGGCAAGCTGTTCCTGGCCGCGGACGACCCGCAGCGAGTTCGCAGCTACGCCACGCGCACCGGCCTGGCCGGCCACACACGCAACAGCATCACGCAGCTGCCGGCACTCGAGCGCGAGTTGTCGAAGGCACGCCAATACGGCATCGCGCGCGACAACGAAGAACTGGAACTGGGCGTGCGATGCATGGCAGCCGGTATCTACGACGACCAGGGCAAGCTGGTTGCCGGCTTGTCGATCTCCGCGCCGGCCGACCGGCTGGACGAAGGCTGGCTGCCCAAGCTGCAGGCAACGGCGAACGAGATCTCGGGAGCACTCGGGTTCAAGGATGACGTGTCTGCAACGCCTGCACCGTCGAATGGCGCATCCGCCACGGGCACCTGAGCCCTTGGTTTCGCCCGCTTACCGAAAAGCAAACAGGCCCTGAGAAGGGCCTGTTTTCGTCTGGGTCGATAGACCCCGGGACTTTGATCAGCCGGCCTGGTAGGCCGCGATGTTGCGCGATGCGGCGGGCGAACCCGCGGCATGCGTCGCCTCGACCCAGCGGCGGACGCGCTCGGCATCGGCGATGCGGCTGAACTTGCCTGCCGAATCCAGGAACACCATGATCAGCTTGCGGCCGGCCACGCGGGCCTGCAGCACCAGGCACTGACCGGCTTCGGAGATGTAGCCTGTCTTCTGTACACCGATCTCCCAGTCCGGGCTCTTCACAAGGCGGTTGGTGGTGTTGAACTGCAATGTGCGATTGCCGACTTCGACTTGGTATTCAGGCGAAGTGGACAGCGAACGCACCGTGGCGTCGGCGTAGGCGGCGTTGACGAGCAGCGCGAGGTCTTGCGCGCTCGACTGGTTGCGGCTCGACAGTCCCGTCGGCTCGACGTAGCGCGTGTCCTTCATGCCGAGCATCTTTGCCTTGGCGTTCATGATGCTCACGAAGGTCGAGAGACCACCTGGATACGTGCGGCCCAGCGCGTGCGCGGCGCGGTTCTCGCTCGACATCAGCGCCAGGTGCAGCAGTTCACCGCGAGACAGCGTGGTTCCGACCGTCAGGCGCGAGCTGCTGCGCTTTTCGGTGTCGACGTCGTCTTGCGTGATGGTGATCAACTCTTCGTTGGGCAGATGGGCCTCGCTGATCAACAGGCCGGTCATGAGCTTCGTGAGCGAGGCGATCGGCAGAACGGCGTGGTCGTTCTTGCTGAAAAGCACCTCGTGCGTGTCCTGATCGACGACCAGGGCAACGCTGGACTTCAGGTCGAGCACGTCTTCGGTACCGTGCAGGCCGGCCATCTGGCCGAACGACTGACGCGGCGGCGCTTCGACGCGCACCACCGAGCGGCGCTGCACAGCCACAACGGTCTTGCCATTCTTCTTGTGCAGGGTCGCAACGACATTGCGGCCGCCACGAACGACCTTCTCTACTTTTTCACTCTTCTCGGCGCGGCCGGCACGCGCCGTCTTGGACGATGCGGTGCGCTTGACCTCGACCGGCACAGGCCCCTTCGCCTTCTTGGCGGCGGCGGTCTTGGTGGCGGCAGGCTTTTCCTTTTTAGCCGCCTGGGCGCCAGGCAGCAAAAACGCCGTGGCGCACAGCGCGACGGCGAGGAATCGGAAGGCGGGTAGAAACCGCTGGCTGGAAACTCGGCGTAAACGGGCTTCGGGCATTAATAAATCTCCAGCGGCGACAAACGAGGACCGCAGTGTATCGAAATCAAAAAAGGCACGCAATATCAGTTACTTGCATCCCGTTCTTCAATCGAATACCCAGGATCGCTCGAAAACTCAACCTTGTGCCGCAACTCTCTCAGCTTGGCTCTGTAACTTGTTGAGCGCACTCAAATAAGCCTTTGCCGAAGCAACCACGATGTCTGGGTCTGCACCCACACCGTTGACCACCCGCCCTGCGTTTTGTAACCGGACTGTAACTTCTCCCTGGCTTTCCGTCGAGCCACTGATGGCATTTACTGAGTAAAGAACCATCTCGGCACCACTCTTGACGTGCGACTCGATCGCCTTCAACGAAGCATCGACCGGACCGTTACCGTCGGATTCGCCAGTGACTTCCTTGCCTTGGACCGTGAAAACGACCTTTGCCTGGGGGCGTTCGCCGGTTTCGCTGTGCTGGGAGAGAGAGACAAAAGCAAACTGCTCACCAACGTTCGACACCTCTTCCGCGCTGACGAGCGCGAGGATGTCTTCATCGAAAATTTCGGACTTCCTGTCCGCCAGCTCCTTGAAGCGCAGGAAGGCGGCATTGATCTCGCCTTCGCTCTCCATTGTCACGCCCAGCTCGAGCAGGCGCTGCTTGAAGGCATTTCGGCCGCTGAGCTTGCCAAGCACGATCTTGTTGGCCGTCCAGCCGACGTCTTCGGCGCGCATGATCTCGTAGGTGTCACGCGCCTTGAGAACGCCGTCCTGGTGAATGCCGGAGGCATGTGCGAACGCATTTGCTCCCACCACCGCCTTGTTGGGCTGCACCACGAAACCGGTGGTCTGGCTGACCATCCGGCTCGCAGCCACGATGTGCTGGGTGTCGATGCGCAGGTCGAGCCCGAAATAGTCCTTTCGGGTCTTGACCGCCATAACGATTTCCTCGAGCGAGCAATTGCCCGCGCGCTCGCCGAGGCCGTTGATCGTGCATTCGACCTGGCGCGCGCCGCCGATCTTCACGCCAGCCAGCGAGTTCGCTACCGCCATGCCGAGGTCGTTGTGGCAATGCACCGACCAGATCGCCTTGTCGCTGTTGGGAATGCGCTCGCGCAGCGTCTTGATGAAGTTGCCGTAGAGCTCGGGAATCGCGTAGCCCACGGTGTCGGGCACGTTGATGGTGGTCGCGCCCTCGTTGATGACGGTTTCGAGCACGCGGCAAAGGAAATCGGGGTCGCTGCGGTAGCCGTCCTCGGGGCTGAATTCGACGTCGCCGAGTTGATTGCGCGCGAAGCGCACCGCCAGCCTGGCCTGTTCATGCACTTCGTCGGGCGACATGCGCAGCTTCTTCTCCATGTGAAGCGGCGACGTCGCGATGAAGGTATGGATGCGCCCGCGGGCGGCGCCCTTCAGCGCTTCCGCGGCCCGCGCGATGTCGCGGTCGTTGGCGCGCGAGAGGCCGCACACGGTGGAGTCCTTGATGGCGTTCGCAATGGCCTTCACGGCTTCGAAGTCGCCGTTCGAGCTGGCCGGAAAGCCTGCCTCGATGACGTCGACCTTCAGCCGCTCCAGCAGCTTCGCGATGCGCATCTTCTCGTCGCGCGTCATCGAGGCGCCGGGCGACTGCTCGCCGTCGCGCAAGGTGGTGTCGAAAATAATGAGTTGGTCGGTCATCGTGGATCTCCTTTGTTCGTTCACACCTTGCGCAGCGGCGCAGGTCAGCGCAGAGGCGTCAGGCGGCTTCAACCGCTGATTGTGCGCTGTGCGCGCCGCGCCCCTGAGCGCGCTGCACGCCCGAGACGATCGCCTTCAGCGATGCGGTGATCACGTTGGCATCGATGCCCACGCCGAACAGCGTCTGGCTCTCGTCGACGCGCAGCTCGAGGTAGGCCACCGACTTCGCATCGGCGCCTGCGCCGATGGCGTGCTGGTGATAGTCCATCACGCGCACCGTATGGCCGGTGGCCTTGCTCAAGGCTTGCGTGAAGGCGTCGATCGGACCGTTGCCGCGACCTTCGATGGCGTGCGTCTCGCCGTTCCAGGCAAGATCTCCGCGCAGAACGACGGAGGCGTCGGCGCCCTCGCCTTCTTCCTCGATCACCCGGTGCTGCAGCGATTGCGCAGCCTCGATGCCGTACTCGCGCACAAACAGGTCCCAGAGATCGGCCGCCGTCAGTTCCTTGCCGGCAACGTCCATCACGCGCTGCACGGCCTGCATGAACTCCATCTGCAGGCGGCGCGGCATCTCGAGGCCGTACTCGCTTTCGAGCAGGTAGGCCATGCCGCCCTTGCCCGACTGGCTGTTCACGCGGATCACGGCTTCATAGCTGCGGCCCACGTCCTTCGGATCGATGGGGAGGTAAGGCATGTCCCAGATGTCGCCTTCCTTGCGCGCAGCGAAGGCCTTCTTGATCGCGTCCTGGTGCGAGCCCGAGAACGAGGTGTAGACGAGGTCGCCCACATAGGGATGGCGCGGGTGCACGGGAATCTGGTTGCAATGCTCGACCGTGGCACGGATCTCGTCGATGTTCGAGAAGTCGAGTTCGGGCGACACACCTTGCGTGTAGAGATTCAGCGCCACGTTCACGAGGTCGAGGTTGCCGGTGCGTTCACCGTTGCCGAAAAGACAGCCTTCGATGCGCTCGGCGCCGGCCATCAAGGCGAGCTCACCAGCGGCAGTGCCCGTGCCACGGTCGTTGTGAGGATGCACGCACAGCACGATCGAATCGCGGCGCGCGAGATTGCGGTGCATCCACTCGATCATGTCCGCGAAGATGTTTGGCGTGGAGTGCTCGACGGTGGTGGGAAGGTTGACGATGCACTTGTGCTGTGGCGTCGGCGCCCACACTTCGGTGACCGAGTCGACCACGCGCTTGGAGAACGCGACGTCGGTCCCCGAGAACATTTCGGGCGAGTACTGGAAGGTCCACTGCGTGTTCGGCTGCTTGGCGGCAAATTCGTTGAACATGCGCGCGTGGGTGGTCGCGAGTTCGACGATCTGGTCCTCGTCCATGCCGAGCACGACGCGTCGCATCACCGGCGCCACGGCGTTGTAGAGGTGCACGATGGCGCGTGGCGCGCCTTGCAACGATTCAAACGTGCGGGCAATGAGGTGATCGCGCGCCTGGGTCAGAACCTGGATCGTCACGTCGTCGGGAATGCGGTCTTCCTCGATGAGTTTGCGCACGAAGTCGAATTCGACCTGCGACGCGGAAGGAAAGCCCACTTCGATTTCCTTGAAGCCGATGTCCACGAGGGTTTCGAACATGCGCATCTTGCGTGCGATGTCCATGGGCTCGACCAATGCCTGGTTGCCGTCACGCAGGTCTGTCGACAGCCAGATGGGCGCCTTGGTCAGCACGGCATCGGGCCAGGTGCGGTCCTTGAGGCCGATCGGGGCGAATGCGCGGTATTTGCTTTGAGGTTGCTTGAGCATGTCGATTTCTCTGTGTGGTTGGAATTCAACCAGCAATCCCAAAAAACAAACGGCCCGTTGCTGGTGCGAACGGGCCGTGGTGAGGGATTTGCGCGTGCGCTACCGTCTCCGCCCGTGAGGGAGGGCTAGTAGGGCCAGCAGCGAAATCTTCGTCATGAGGGTTGCGAATGTAGCACAGGCCTTGCTGGCCTGTGAAGGCCCGAGGGCTTCAGTTGTGCAGCCCTCGCTCATCGGGCTCCTCGGTCGAGGTGCTGATCACGCTCACCGGCTGGCCCTTGGCCTTGCGCCACGCATAGACCACGTAGCCACTCAGCCCATAGATGACGAACAGGCCGAACAGCACCGTCGGCGGATGGATGTTGATGACGGCAATGCCCAACGCGATCAGCACGATCACGGCGAAGGGAACGCTCTTCTTCACCTGGATGTCCTTGAAGCTGTAGAACGGCGCGTTGGTGACCATCGTCAAGCCGGCATACAACGTGAACGCAAACGTGACCCACGTGATCTGCGTCCACGACAGGTACAGCACTTCGCCACCGCGCTTGCCCCACTCGTTCACGAGCCAGATGAAGCCCGCCACGAGCGCCGCAGCTGCCGGAGAAGGCAACCCTTGAAACCATCGCTTGTCGACCACGCCCGTGTTGACGTTGAAGCGCGCCAGGCGCAGCGCAGCGCATGCGCAGTACACGAAGGCGGCGATCCAGCCCCAGCGACCCAGTCCCTTGAGTGACCACTCGTAGGCAATCAGCGCGGGCGCAGCGCCGAACGACACCATATCGGACAGCGAATCCATCTGCTCGCCGAACGCGCTCTGCGTGTTGGTCATGCGCGCCACGCGCCCGTCGAGGCTGTCGAGGATCATGGCTGCGAACACGCCGAGAGCGGCAAGGTCGAAGCGCGCGTTCATGGCCATCACGACCGAATAGAAGCCGCCGAACAACGCTGCCAGCGTGAACAGGTTCGGCAGGATGTAGATGCCCTTGCGACGCTTGCGCGGCGGCACGTCGTCGGGAACCGTATCGTCATGCATTGAATTTGCCTCCGTCCCTCATGGGCACTGCGCGGTCAGCTATCCAATCGATAGCATCTTGGTCTGTAAATCGCATGGCCTGCAGTGTAGTTCAGGGGACCTCGTGCCCCCCCGCAAACAAAAGGGCCACCGCGACGGGTGGCCCTTGGGAAATGGGTGCCGAGGCACCCCTCACCGGGAAGATCAGTTACGGGTCTGGTCGACCAGCTTGTTCTTCTTGATCCAGGGCATCATCGCGCGCAGCTTCTCGCCAACGACTTCGATCTGGTGCTCTGCATTCAGGCGACGGCGGCTGATGAGCGCCGGCTGGCCGGCAGCGGCTTCGAGCACGAAGCTCTTGGCGTATTCGCCGGTCTGGATGTCGCGCAGCACCTGCTTCATGACCTTCTTGGTCTCGTCGGTCACGATGCGCGGGCCCGTGACGTACTCGCCGTATTCGGCGTTGTTCGAGATCGAGTAGTTCATGTTGGCGATGCCGCCTTCATAGATCAGGTCGACGATCAGCTTGAGCTCGTGCAGGCATTCGAAGTACGCCATTTCGGGCGCGTAGCCGGCTTCCACCAGCGTTTCGAAACCAGCCTTGATCAGCTCGACCGTACCGCCGCACAGAACCGCTTGTTCGCCGAACAGGTCGGTCTCGGTTTCTTCGCGGAAGTTGGTCTCGATGATGCCGGCCTTGCCGCCGCCGTTGGCGGCGGCGTAGCTCAGCGCGAGGTCACGCGCCTTGCCGGTCTTGTCCTGGTGCACGGCCACGAGGTGGGGCACGCCGCCGCCCTGGGTGTAGGTGCTGCGCACGGTGTGGCCCGGGGCCTTGGGGGCAACCATCCACACGTCGAGGTCGGCGCGCGGCTGCACGAAGCCGTAGTGCACGTTGAAGCCGTGCGCGAAGACGAGCGAAGCGCCTTCCTTGATGTGCGGCGCCACGTCGTTCTTGTAGACGTTGGCGATCTGCTCGTCGGGCAGAAGGATCATGACCACGTCGGCCGACTTCACGGCCTCTGCAACCTCTGCAACCTGCAGGCCGGCCTTGCCGACCTTGTCCCAAGAAGCACCGCTCTTGCGAAGGCCGACCACGACCTTGACGCCGCTGTCGTTCAGGTTCTGCGCGTGCGCGTGACCTTGCGACCCGTAACCGATGATTGCGACCGTCTTGCCCTTGATGAGGCTGAGGTCGGCGTCCTTGTCGTAGTAAACCTTCATGATGCGTCTTTCCTATTTAGTCTCTGTGCACCCCTGGTGCAGGGGTGCGTTCACTCACAGTTGGCCGGAAGAATTCCGGTCCTTCATTTGCTGGTTGATGGACACGAGGTTGTCGTGAATGCGGAACAGCAGGATCAGCAATTCGCTATAGACGCGAACCATGATCGCGCCGAAGACCAAGATGCCGATGGCCGGCAGGATGCGCCCCTGGAACAGTGACACGACGGTCATCACGAGCACGCCCAGCAGCCCGAGGAAATACAGAATCCGGATGATGATCGGCGTCACCATCTTGTCGAAACCCAGCAAGTCTTGCATTCACCTTCTCCTCATGTATTGATAGATATTGAAACTGAGGGGATCTGCACCCCCTACACGCGCAGGATGCGCTCGCCGCGCCCGATGCCGCTGGCACCGGTGCGGACAGTCTCGAGGATAGCGCTACGCTCGATCGCCTCCAAGAAAGCGTCGTTCTTGCCGTGGTCGCCGGTGAGTTCGATGGTGTAGCTCTTGTCGGTCACGTCGATGATGCGGCCGCGGAAGATCTCCGCCATGCGCATCATTTCCTCGCGTTCCTTGCCCACCGCGCGCACCTTCACCATCATGAGCTCTCGCTCGGTGTAGGCACCTTCGGTGAGGTCGACGACCTTCACCACTTCGATGAGGCGGTTCAGGTGCTTGGTGATCTGTTCGATCACGTCGTCCGAACCGTTCGTGACGATGGTCATGCGCGAGAGGCTCGAGTCCTCCGTGGGCGCCACCGTCAGCGACTCGATGTTGTAGCCGCGGGCCGAGAACAGGCCCACCACGCGGGAAAGAGCACCGGGCTCGTTTTCCAGCAGCACTGCAATGATGTGTTTCATGTTTGCGTGACTCCTCTTTTCGCCAGCGCGGAAGCTTTCGCTTTCGCCGCCCTCCCCCGCGCACGGTAATGCGCGGGCTCGGCGGGCAATAGATTCGTCAGTGAAAGTTGCGAGAAAGAAATGCGCCGACGATCAGAGATCTTCGGAGCCCAACAGCATCTCGGTGATGCCCATGCCGGCCTTCACCATCGGGAACACGTTCTCGGTGGGATCGGTACGGAAGTCCATGAACACCGTGCGGTCCTTGAGCTTGCGTGCTTCGCGCAGCGCAGGCTCCACGTCTTGTGGACGCTCGATCAGCATGCCGACATGCCCGTAGGCTTCGGCGAGCTTCACGAAGTTCGGCAGTGCATCCATGTAGCTGTGGCTGTAGCGGCCGGAGTATTCGATCTCCTGCCATTGGCGCACCATGCCCAGGTAGCGGTTGTTGAGCGAGCAGATCTTGATCGGCGTGTTGTATTGCAGGCAGGTGGAGAGTTCCTGGATGCACATCTGCACCGAGCCTTCGCCGGTGATGGTGAACACTTCCGAGTCCGGCTTGGCGAGCTTGATGCCCATGGCGTAGGGAATGCCCACGCCCATGGTGCCCAGGCCGCCGGAGTTGATCCAGCGCCGCGGCTCGTCGAAGCGGTAATACTGCGCGGCCCACATCTGGTGCTGGCCGACGTCCGACGTGATGTACGTATCGGCGTCCTTGGTCATGTTCCAGAGCGTCTCGACCACGTACTGCGGCTTGATCACGTCCTGGTTGCCGCGGTCGTACTTGAGGCAGTCGCGCGAGCGCCACGCCTCGATCGTCTTCCACCAGTCGGCCAGCGCACCAGCATCGGGCTTGGCGCTGCTCTCGCGGATCATCGAAATCAGTTCGGTGAGCACATCCTTCACATCGCCGACGATGGGGATGTCGACCTTCACGCGCTTGGAAATACTCGACGGGTCGATGTCGACGTGGATGATCTTGCGCTCGTTCTGCGCAAAGTGCTTCGGGTTGCCGATCACACGATCGTCGAAGCGCGCGCCGACTGCTAACAGCACGTCGCAGTTCTGCATCGCGTTGTTGGCTTCGATGGTGCCATGCATGCCCAACATGCCAAGGAACTTGCGGTCGCTCGCCGGGTAGGCGCCCAGGCCCATCAGCGTGTTGGTGACCGGGTAGCCCAGCATGTCGACCAGCGTGCGCAGCTCGTTGCAGGCATTGCCCAGCAGCACGCCGCCGCCGGTGTAGATGTAGGGCCGCTTGGCGGCCAGCAACAGCTGGAGCGCCTTGCGGATCTGGCCACCATGGCCCTTGCGCACCGGGTTGTACGAGCGCATCTCGACCTT
>Ga0102594_1001128_pt1 | contig 18155 bp, 17 predicted proteins | sample AraplaCol_mLB_r2_2_FD_76863 | JGI IMG/M metagenome (GOLD analysis project Ga0102594, IMG submission 76863) | Arabidopsis root microbial communities from North Carolina, USA - plate scrape MF_Col_mLB_r2 (SPADES assembly) (version 2) | ecosystem: Host-associated > Plants > Roots > Endosphere...
CGGCCTGTTCAACGTCTACTACATCGCGGTGATGCTGACCGCGAGCGTGGCGGCCCTCAGCTTCGCGTGGTCTGCCAAGCCGGCCTTTGCCATCGGCATGGCCTTCATTGCGGCACTGGCCTTCGCGCTGCGGCGCTGGATCATCGTCCCGCGCATGGATGCGCTGCGCAGCACGCTGCCCGGCACGGGCACTTCGATTCCACGCTTCCGGCGGCTCCACATCGCGGGGATGATGCTCAACGTGGTGCAACTCGGCACGGTCGCGTGGTCGTTGACGCGGCTTGCGCTGTGAATCGAGACGGGCCTGCATCCATGCATGCGGGCGAGATCCGATGCGGCGAAATCCTACCGAGGCAGCCGACGCGTGCCCACGGCCTGCCGCCGGCGCGGCCGTAGGCTTTTTGCATCGCAACAGCGCAACGAATCCAGGACGCCCCGATGGCCCAACGCAAAGTCGCCGAACTCATCATCGAAACGCTCCAGCAGGCCGGCGTCAAGCGCTGCTACGGCATCGTCGGCGACACGCTGAACCATGTCACCGACGCCATCCATCGCAGCGACATCGAGTGGGTGCATGTTCGGCACGAAGAGGCTGCGGCATTCGCGGCCGGTGCGGAGTCCTACCTGACGGGCGGGCTCACGGCCTGTGCCGGTTCGTGCGGCCCGGGCGGGGTGCACTTCATCAACGGCGTGTTCGAGGCCAACCGCAATCGCGCGCCGGTGGTGCTCATCGCCAGCCAAGTGGTCACGACCGAACTCGGCATGGAATTTCCGCAGGAGGTCGACTTCAAGTCGCTCTACGCGCATTGCACCGTGTTCTGCGAGCAGGTGCATTCGGCGCAGCAGGCGCAGCGGCTCACCGCGCTCGCTGCGCAGGCCGCGCTGTCGCGCAAGGGCGTGGCGGTGATCATCCTGCCGAGCGACATCGCGCAGACCGAAGTGAAGGAAGGCCTGACCTACGCAGTGCATCGGACCGCACCCGTGGTGCGGCCGAACGAAGCTGAACTGGCGCAGCTTGCCGCGCTGCTCGGCCAGGGAAAGAAGATCGCCATCTATGCCGGCCACGGCTGCGAAGGCGCGCACGAGATGCTGCTGGCACTGGGCCAGTGCCTGAAGGCACCCATTGCCCACACCTCGCGCGCCAAGGACTTCGTGGAGTACGACAACCCCTTCAACATGGGCATGACCGGCATCTTCGGCGTGGAGTCGGGCTACCGCGCGCTGCAGGAGTGCGACACGCTGCTGCTGCTCGGCGCCGACTTCGCATGGAGCCAGTTCTATCCGGGCAAGGCCACGATCCTGCAGATCGACACCGACGGCAGCCACCTGGGCCGCCGGCATCCGGTGGCGCTCGGGCTGGTCGGCGACGTCGCGCACACCATCGAGGCGCTCATTCCGCTGCTGGAGGAACGCAGCGACCGGCAGTTTCTCGACGAGTGCCTTCGCCATCGCAAGGACGCGGTGGAAACGCTGCGGCGCGACGAGCGGCCGGGCAAGGAGGGACTGATCCATCCGCAGCACCTGACGCGGGTGATCGACGAACTCGCGGCGGACGATGCCATCTTCACTGCCGACGGCGGCAGCCCGATGGTGTGGTCTCTGCGCCACCTGAGCATGAACGGGCGCCGCCGCACGCTGGTGAGCCTGCTGCACGGCACCATGGCTAACGCCATGCCACAGGCGCTGGGCGCGCAGAAGGCCTACCCCGGACGCCAGGTCGTCTCGCTGTCGGGCGACGGCGGCATCGCGATGCTGCTGGGCGACCTCATGACCGCGGTGCAGGAGAAGCTGCCGATCAAGGTGGTGGTCTACAACAATGCGAGCCTGAACTTCGTCGAGCTCGAGCAGAAGGTCGAAGGCCTGCTCGACAACTACACCGAGTTGCTCAACCCCGACTTCGCCCGGTTGGCGGAAGTGATCGGCTTCCACGGCCGGAAGGTCGAGCGCGCCGAGGAACTGCCCGATGCCGTGCGCGCCTTTCTCGCGCATCCGGGGCCGGCACTGCTCGACGTGAAGGTGAATCGCACCGAGCTCGTGATGCCGCCGAAGGTGGAGTTCAGCCAGGTCGCGGGCACGATGCTGTATTCGGCCAAGGCGGTGCTCAGCGGCAGGTCGTCGGACGTGGTCGACCTGCTCAAGGACAACTTCACGGAGTAGATTGCGCCATCGTCCCTCTTCCTCCGACCGCCGGATGCCGCTGCGACCATGCCCTTCGACCTCGAACGCTTCGTGACCGCGCAGGCGCCCGTGTACGACACGGTGCGCGAGGAACTCGTGGCCGGCCGCAAGGGCAGCCACTGGATGTGGTTCGTCTTTCCGCAGCTGCGTGCGCTCGGCCGCAGTCCGACCGCCAGGCTCTTCGGTCTCGAAGGCCTCGACGAAGCCGCGGCCTACTGGCAACACCCGATGCTGGGAAGCCGGCTGCGCGAGTGCGCGCAACTCGTGCTCGCCGTGCGCGGCCGCAGCGTGCACCAGATCTTCGGCTCGCCCGACGACCTGAAGCTGTGCTCCTGCATGACGCTGTTCGAGGCGGCGGCGCCGGGCGAAGCGGTGTTCGCCAAGGTGCTGCGGCAGTGCTACGGCGGCGTGCGTGACGACGCCACGCTGGCGCTGCTTCGCGCCGGGCCTTCTCAGGCCATGTCGGAGTCGCAGCGCCCCAGGTAGTGCCTGGGCGTCTTGCCCATCACGCGGCGGAACATGGCGGTGAAGGCACTTGGGCTCTCGTAGCCCAGGTCCATCGCCACGGTGGTCACGGGCGTGTCCATCGCGAGCCGCCGCAGCGCTTCCATGAGCCTCAGCTGCTGGCGCCAGGTGGTGAAGGTGATGCCGGTCTCGTCGCGGAACAGGCGCGTGAGCGTGCGCCGGCCGAGTGCGCCATAGCGCGCCCAGTACTCCAGGTCGCCGTCGCTGGCGGGGTCGTCGAGCAGCGCGCGGCAGATGCGCAGCAGGCGCGCGTCCTGCGGCATCGGTGCATGCAGCGGCACGCGCGGTGCGGCGCAGATTTCGTCGAGGATCAGCCGCATCACGCGGCCGTCGCGGCCGGCCTCGTCGTACAGGAGCGGAATGCCCGTGGCGTCGATGACCAGCTGGCGCAGCAGCGGCGACACCTCGATCACGCAGCACTCGGCGGGCAGGTGCGGCGACGCATCGGGCTGGATGTAGAGCGAGCGGTTCGACACCGCCTGACCGCGCGCGTGCATCTCGTGCACCACGCCGCCCGGCACCCACACGGCGCGGTTGGGCGGCACCAGCCACGCGCCCGTGGGCGTGTGCAGGGTGAAGGTGCCCTTCACCGCATAGGCGAGCTGGGCGCGCGGATGGGAGTGAGAGGGCACGATCAGCGAAGGCTCGGGGTCATGCTCTACCACGATCATCGATACCGGTCGGGGGATGGACTGGTAGGCGTGAAAGGTGTTGCTTCGAATCATGCAGTTCCTGGCCGGCTGGAGAAGGCACGGAATGTTGGCTTCCTCCGATGGGCTTGACCATCGGGGTTCCCCGATGGCAGGGCCACGAAGCATGCAAGACGTGTGCCACGGCGGCGCATCCGCGATGCCCTCGCGAAACCGGCCCGGAGGTCGTGGCGGTCCGGATGGCCCGCACGGAACAGAACTCGGCTCGATCCCTGCAATACCGCGCGGGCCCCTTCCCTAAACTGAATTTCGCGATCGGGATGCACCGCCACGCGGTTTGCCACCCCACAGATTCCAACCATCCTTCGAGGACCTTCATGCAGAAACGCGACTTCAACAAGTTCCTCATGGCCGCCGGCGCCATGGGCATGCTCGAGCTCAACCTGGGCATCACCCGGGCGCACGGACAGACGCGTGGCGGCACGCTCAACTCGATCGTGCAGCCCGAGCCGCCCATCCTGAACCTGGCGATCAGCCAGCTCACGCCCACGCAGATGGTGGCCGGCAAGATCTTCCTGAGCCTGCTGACCTACGACGTCAACCTGAAGCCGATGCCCAGCCTCGCCAGGAGCTGGACCATCTCGCCCGACGGCAAGACCTACACCTTCAAGCTCGAGCCCAACGCCAAGTGGCACGACGGCAAGCCGCTCACCTCGGAAGACGTGGTGTACACGGTGAAGGAGTTCCTGCCCGTCACGCATCCGCGCGCCAAGGCCATCTTCGGGCGCTGCGAATCGATCACCGCGCCCGACGCGCAGACGGTGGTCTTCAAGCTCGCCGAGCCCTTCGGTCCCTTCATCGGTGCGTTCGACATCTCGAACCTGCCGGTGATGCCCAAGCACATCTACGCAGGCACCGACGTGGTGAAGAACCCGGCCAACCTGACCCCGATCGGCTCGGGCCCGTTCAAGCTGAAGGAATGGGTGCGCGGCTCGCACATCCACCTGGTGCGCAACGAAAACTACTTCAAGCCCAACCTGCCCTACCTGGACGCGATCATCTACCGCGTGGTGCCCGACGGCGCATCGCGCGCGCTGGCATTGGAGAACGGCACGGTGCAGCTCACGCAATGGACCGACCTGGAGCTCTTCGATGCACAGCGCCTGGGCAAGAAGTCGAACCTGGCCGTGACCACCAAGGGCTACGAATACTTCGCGCCCATCATGTGGCTCGAGATCAACAACCGCACCGCGCCGCTGAACGACAAGCGCTTCCGCCAGGCGGTGATGCATGCGATCGACCGCAACTTCATCAAGGACAAGATCCTGTACGGTTTCGGCAAGGTCGCCACCGGCCCGGTCAACTCGAAGACCAAGTTCTACGAACCCAATGTGCGCAAGTACGACTTCTCCATCGAGAAGGCCAAGGCGCTGCTCGACGAGATGGGCCTGAAGCCCGACGCCAAGGGCACGCGCGTGACGGTCAAGTTCCCGGTGTCGCCCTACGGCGAGACGGTGCAGCGCACCTGCGAATACATCCGCCAGAGCCTGGCCAAGGTGGGCATCGCGGTGGTGCTGGAGTCGACCGACCCGGGCAGCTACACGCAGCGCATCAGCAACTGGGACTACGACCTGAACCTGTCGTGGCTCTACCAGTTCGGCGACCCGGCACTGGGCGTCACGCGCAACTACGTGACCTCGAACATCCGCAAGATCCTGTTCACCAACACGGTGGGCTACTCCAACGCCGAGGTCGACAAGCTGGCCGACGCGGCCGCCACCGAGGTCGACGAGGCCAAGCGCGGCGCGCTCTACAGCCAGATGCAGAAGCTCATCGTCGAAGACGTCCCGATCGCCTGGCTGGTGGAAATGGAGTTCCCGACCATTTACGACAAGCGCATCCAGAACCTCGTGACCACGGCCATCGGCGTGCACGAGAGCTTCGACACGGTGTCGTTCAAGGGCTGACGCATCCATGAAGCTGCAATGGCTCGGCGGGCTGGGGCTTCTGGGAGCCCGGCTCGTCAAGATGGCGGCGGTCATCCTGCTGATCGCCATCTTCAATTTCATGCTGGTGCGCGCCGCACCCGGCGATCCCGCGCTGGTGATCGCCGGGCAGTCCGGCGCCACCGACGAGGCCTTCCTGGCCCGGGTGCGCAAGGACTACGGGCTCGACAAGCCCGTGACCACGCAGCTTGCCACCTACCTGGGCAAGGTGGTCACGCTCGACCTCGGCTACTCGCACCGGCAGCAGCGCACGGTGGCCAGCGCCATCGCCGAGCGCCTGCCGGCCACGCTGCTGCTCACGCTGTCTGCCTTCGCCATCTCGCTGGTGGGGGGCGTGGTGCTCGGCAGCCTCGCGGGCGTGCGCGCGGGCAAGCCGTCGGACACGCTCATCAGCCTGCTGGCACTGGTGATCTACGCCACGCCGGTGTTCTGGCTCGGGCTGATGCTGGTGCTGCTGTTCTCGGTACAGCTCGGCTGGCTGCCGGCCTTCGGCTACGAGACCATCGGCGTTCCGATGAGCGCCTGGGGCGCGATGCTCGACAAGCTCAAGCACCTGGCGCTGCCGGCGTTCACGCTCGGCATGCTGTACCTGGCGATCTACGCGCGGCTGATGCGCTCGTCGATCATCGAGGTCAGCCACCAGGACTACGTGAAGACCGCGCGCGCCAAGGGCGCATCGGACAGCCGCATCCTCTGGCGCCACATGCTGCGCAACGCGCTGCTGCCGGTGGTGACCATGGCCGGCGTGCAGGCCGGCACGCTGATCGGCGGCTCGGTGGTCATCGAGACCGTCTTCGCGTGGCCCGGCCTGGGCCGCCTCACCTACGACGCGGTGCTGCAGCGCGACTACCAGGTGATGCTGGGCATCTTCCTGGTGCTCTCCGTGCTCGTCATTGCCTTCAACTGGCTGACCGATCTGCTCTACCGCGTGATCGACCCCCGAATCAAGGCCGCCTGAGCGCCACACAAGCCCCCATGAAAGCCACCCTTCGTTCCTTCCTGCGCCACCCGAGCGGCATGCTCGGGCTGGTGATATTGCTGGCGGTGATCGCGCTGGCCGTCACCGCGCCCATCTTCTTTCCCGGCGACCCGTGGGACACCATCGCGGCGCCCTTCACCCCGCCGGGCACCGACGGCATGCTGCTGGGCAGCGACAGCCTGGGGCGCGACATCGCCTCGGGCATCGCGCACGGCACGCGCGTGTCGCTCATGATCGGCCTGGCCTCCACCCTGGTGGCGTTGATCATCGGCGTGGTGGTCGGCGCACTCTCGGGCTACCTGGGCGGGCGTATCGGCGAGGCGCTGATGCGCTTCACCGAGCTCTTCCAGACCATTCCGGCGTTCATGCTGTGCATCCTGCTGGTGGCCATCCTGGAGCCGTCGATCCGCACCGTGGTGGTGGCCATCGCGCTGGTGAGCTGGCCGCAGGTGGCGCGGCTCACGCGCGGCGAGTTCCTGAGCCTGAAGGAGCGCGAGTTCGTGCAGGCTGCGCGCTGCCAGGGCGAGTCGCCGCTGTCGCTGATCGTGCGCTACATCCTGCCGAACGCGCTGTCGCCCATCATCGTGGCGGGCTCTCTGAGCATCGCCAGCGCCATCCTCATCGAGAGCGCATTGAGCTTCATGGGCCTGGGCGATCCCAACCTCATGAGCTGGGGCTTCATGATCGGCGCCGCGCGCACCATGCTGCGCCAGGCCTGGTGGATGAGCTTCTTCCCCGGCCTCGCCATCCTGCTGACGGTGCTGGCCATCAACCTCGTGGGCGAAGGCCTGAACGACGTGCTCAACCCACGGATCTCGCGCCAATGACGACGATGCCTCCTTCCACGCCCTCCAAGCCGGGCGCTCCCCTGCTGTCGATCCAGGATCTGTCGATCGTTCTGCCCAGCTCGGGCGATCGCAGCCATGCGGTGGACCGCCTCTGCCTCGACATCGCCGAGAACGAGATCGTCTGCCTGGTCGGCGAGTCCGGCTCCGGCAAGTCCATGACGGCGCACGCCATCCTCGGCCTGCTACCGCCGCGCGTGAAGCTCGATGCGCAGAGCCGCGTGCTGCTCGAGGGCACCGATCTCACCAGGCTCGACGCCGCAGGCATGCGCAAGCTGCGCGGCGAGCGCATCGCGATGGTGTTCCAGGAGCCGATGAGCGCGCTCAATCCGCTGCAGCGCATCGGCGCGCAGGTGGCCGAGGCGCTGCAGCTGCACAACACGGCGGGCCTCACGGCCTCGGCCATCGAGGAACGCTGCATCGCGATCATCGGGGCGGTCGGCCTGCCCGCGCCGCGGCAGATCGTTCGCAGCTACCCGTTCCAGCTTTCGGGCGGCCAGCGCCAGCGCGTGATGATCGCGATGGCACTGCTGAACAACCCGCGCCTGCTGCTCGCCGACGAGCCGACCACCGCGCTGGACGTGACCACGCAGCGGCAGATCCTCGACCTGATGCAGTCGCTGCAGGCCGAGCGCCGCATGGGCGTGCTCTTCATCACGCACGACTTCGGCGTGGTGGCGGACATCGCCGACCGCGTGGTGGTGATGCGCCACGGCCGCGTGGTCGAACACGGCACGCGCGACGAGGTGCTGCGCAACCCGCAGCACGAGTACACGCGCGCACTCATCAACGCGGTGCCGGGCCGCCGTGCACGCAGCACGCCCCGCAGCGCGGCGAAGACCGAGCCGCTGCTGAAGATCGAGCAGCTGCGCAAGACCTTCGTGTCGAAGTCGGGCATGTTCGCGCCGCCGCGCACGGTGGTGGCCGCCGACGGCATCGATCTCGCCATCGAGGAGGGCGAGACGGTATCGGTGGTGGGCGAGTCGGGCTCCGGCAAGTCCACGCTCGGGCGCATGGTGATGCGGCTGATCGAGCCCGACAGCGGCGCCATCACGTTCGCCGGCCAGCCGGTGCTCACGCAGAACGCAGCCGCGCTGCGCGAGTACCGCCGGCAGGTGCAGATCATCTTCCAGGACCCGTTCGCCTCGCTGAACCCGCGCCAGAAGGTGGGCGACGCCATCGCGCGCGGCCCGATGATCTTCGGCACGCCGCGCGCCGATGCGCTGAAGTCCGCGGCAGCGCTGCTCGACCGCGTAGGCCTGGGGGCTTCGGCCGTCAACCGCTTTCCGCACGAGTTCTCGGGCGGCCAGCGCCAGCGCATCTCGATCGCGCGGGCGCTGGCGCTGAAGCCGCGTCTGCTGATCGCCGACGAGGCGGTGTCCGCGCTCGACGTGTCGATCCAGGCGCAGGTGCTGGCGCTGCTGGCCGAACTGAAGGCCGAGCTGGGCCTGACCATGATGTTCATCACGCACGACCTGCGCGTGGCGGCCGAGATCTCGAACTCGGTGGTGGTGATGCGCAAGGGCCAGATCGTGGAGCGCGGCGCGCCGGGGCAGCTCTTCAGCGCCCCGCAGCACGAATACACGCGCCAGCTGCTCGGCGCGATGCCGGGCCTCGATTTCTTCGAACACAAGCTCGCAGCATGACGCCAGGCCATCCCGAACTCGGCTGGCGCATGGGCGCGCCACGACGCGTCGAAGACCCCGAGGCCTGGTCCGAAGCCCGCGTGCGCGAACGCTTCTGCGCCTTGCGCACCGGCGTGCCCACCACGCAGGTGTGGCGCGGCGAGGGCCCGCCGAGCGTTCTGTCGCGCGCGCTGCGCGACGACATCGACACGGTCGCCTTCATGCCGCTGGGCGGCTCCGCGCCCATGAGCTGGCGCCAGTCGCTCTCGGCCAACCACACCGACGGCATCGTGGTGCTGCACAAGGGCCGCATCGTCTACGAGCACTACGACGGCCCGCTGCGCGCGCACACGCCGCATGTGTGCATGTCGGTCACCAAGTCGCTGGTCGGCACGCTGGCCGCGGCGGAGATGGTGGCCGGGCGCATCGACCCCGACGCGCTGGTGACGGCCTACGTGCCCGAGCTCGAGGCCAGCGCCTGGGGCAACGCCACCGTGCGCCAGACCATGGACATGACCACCGCGCTCGAATACGACGAGGACTACACGCGCCCCGGCGCCGAGGTCTGGTCGTACCTGCGCGCGGCGGGACAGCTGCCGCGCGAACCCGGCGTGATCGACCCCGCCGGCATCCGGGCGTTCGTCTGCACCGTGCAGCGCAACGACTGGCACGGCGAAGCCTTCGCCTACAAGACGGTCAACACCGAGGTGCTGGCCTGGATCCTGTGCAACGTGACCGGCCAGCCGCTGGAAAGGCTGGTCGAGGAACGCCTCTGGGGCCCGATGGGCGCCGAGCACGACGCCTACTTCGGCGTGGACGGCAAGCGCCTCGCGGGCGCGGGCGGCGCCTTCAACGGCACGCTGCGCGACATGGCGCGCTTCGGCGAGGTAATGCGCTGCAACGGCTTCTACAACGGACGGCGCATCGTGCCCGAGGCCGCCATCGAGGACATCCGCCGCGGCGGCAGCCCTGCGCACTTCGCGCACGCGGGCTACGCGCTGCTGCCGGGCTGGAGCTACCGGCACATGTGGTGGGTCACGCACAACGCCCACGGCGCGTATTGCGCGCGCGGCATCCACGGCCAGGGGATCTACATCGATCCCGTGGCGGAGATGACCATCGCACGCTTCGCCTCCCACCCCAGGGCCGGCAATGCCGGCCTCGACCCGACCACCCTTCCGGCGTACCACGCGCTGGCGCTGCACCTTCTCGCCGAGTCATGACCACTGTCGCCCTCCTGAGCCGTTCCGCCAACCTGGACTTCCTGCGCCCGCTGCTTCTGGCCGCGGACCCGACGCTCGACATCGCCACCTGGCCCGACCCGCGCTGCCTCGACGCCGAGGTGGCCGCCTGCTGGCAGTCGCCGCCCGGCATCTACGAACGCATGCCCAACCTGAGGCTGGTGCACAGCATCGCGGCCGGCGTCGACAACGTGGTGGCCGGGCAGGACCTGCGCGGCCTGCCGGTATGCCGCGTGGTCGACCCGCTGCTGGCCGACGGCATGCTGCAGTTCGTGCTGTGGGGCGTGCTGCACTTCCACCGCAAGATCGACCAGGCCATGGCCAGCCAGCGCGCACGCGAGTGGAAGCGCCCGCTGCAGACACCCGCCTCGTCATGCAACGTGGGGCTGATGGGCCTCGGCGAGCTCGGCGGGCACATCGCCTCGTTCCTGCCGCGGCTGGGCTACACGGTGAGCGGATGGGCGCGCTCGGCCCGCGAGATTCCCGACGTGGAAGTGTTCAGCGGCGAGGAAGGTTTCGAGCCCTTCCTTTCCCAGGTCGACGTGCTGGTGTGCCTGCTGCCGCTGACACCGCAGACGCGCGGCATCCTGAACGCACGCACCTTCGCCGCCATGCCGGAGGGCGGCGCGCTCATCCACTGCGGACGCGGCGAACACCTGGTCGAGGCCGACCTGCTGGCGGCGATCGACAGCGGCCGGCTGCGCGGCGCGGTGATCGACGTGTTCGAGCAGGAGCCGCTGCCACCCGACAACGCCTTGTGGAACGCGCCCGGCGTGGTCGTGACGCCCCACATGGCAACCATGGCCGCCTTCGACGTGGTGGCCTCGCAGATCGCACGCAACGTGGCGCAGCTTCGCACCGGTGAGCCGCTCTTCAACCAGGTGGACATGGCACGCGGCTACTGAGCGCGCGCTGCTCCACTCCCCTCTTCGCCTCCTTCTTCTTCATGACCAACAGGCCACGCACCATGACCCAGATCGATCCCCTCTTCGCCGCCTCGCTGGAAGGCGCCGCGCCCGCGCCGCTGGACCCGCAGGTCCGCGAGTTCGTGCAGCGCATGGCGGCCGACGCCTCGCAGTATCCGCGCCGCGACACCGTCCCGATGAGCCAGGGCCGCGACATCGCCGAGAAGGTGCGCGCCCCCTGGACCGAAGGTGGCCCGAAGATGGCGCGCACCGTGAACCGCAGGATTCCCACGCGTCACGGCGAGATCGAGATGCGCATCCACTACCCGGCCGAAATCAGGATGCCGGGGGCCTTCCTGTACATCCACGGCGGGGGCTTCGTGTTGTTCAGCACGGACACGCACGACCGGATCATGCGCGAGTACGCCGGGCGCGCCGGCATCGTGGTGGTGGGCATCAACTACACGCGCGCGCCGGAGGCCCGCTTCCCGCAGCCGATCGAGGAATGCGTGGACGCCGTGAACTGGCTGCAAGCGAACGCGGCCGAGATCGGCTTCGATCCGGCGCAGTTCTTCATCGGCGGCGACTCGGCGGGCGGCAACCTCTCGCTGAACACCTGCCTGCACTTCCGCGACCACGGCGCGAGCCCGATCAAGGGCATGGTGCTCAACTACACCGGATTCAGCACCAACCTGTACCGCGATTCCGTGGTGCGGTACGGCGCGGGCGACTACGGCCTGTCGCTGCACATGATGGTCTGGTTCTATCGCAACTACCTGCGCCGCGCCGAAGACTTCACCGATCCGCGCATGAACCTGCTGGCCGCCGAGCTGCGCGGCATTCCGCCGGTCTTCATGGTCATCACCGAATGCGACGTGCTGTACGACGACAACATCGACATGGTCGGGAAGATGAAGGCCGCCGGCGTCGACCTCGAATCCAAGGTCTACAAGGGAACGGTGCACAGCTTTCTCGAAGCCGTGGCCATCGCGGACGTGGCCGGCGAGGCCTTCGACGACACCGTGGCCTGGCTGCAGCGCCACGCCTGAGGACCACACCGATGTACACGCCACCGGCCTACGCCGAGCAGGACGAGGCGCTTCTGCGCGCACGCATGCGCGAATGGAGCTTCGCCACGCTCGTGACGCACGGCGAGAACGGCATCAACGCCACGCACCTGCCCTTCCTGGTCGACGACGAGGGCCCGCACGGGCTGCTGACCACGCACCTGGCACGCGGCAACGCACAGTTCCGCGACCTGAAGGCGGGCGCGCCCGCGCTGGTGATCTTCCAGGGTCCGCATGCCTTCATCTCGCCGAGCTGGTACGAGAACCGCATGACCTTTCCCACCTGGAACTACACGGCCATCCACGTGCACGGCGCGCCGCAGGTCGTGGAGGACGCCGACGCGATCCACGCGGTGCTGCAGCGCACGGTGGCCACCTACGACACGCCGCTGGGCGGCGAGTGGTCGTTGCCCGGCGTGCCGGCCGACTACACCGCGCTGCGCCTGAAGGCGATTGCAGCGGTGCGCATTCCCATCGCGCGCATCGAGGGAAAGATGAAGCTCAACCAGGACAAGTCCGTGGCCGACCGGCTCGGCGTGATCGCGGCGCTGGAGCGCCAGGGCGATGCGCAGAGCCTGGCCGTGGCGGAACTGATCCGGCAACAACCCGGCCTCGAGGCCGCACCACACGCATGACGAACACCAACGAGACAATGTCCCCCGAAGCCATCGCCGAGGCCGAAGCGCGCACGCGGCACGACCTGGCGGCGCTCTACCGCCTGATCGCGCACTTCCGCATGACGGACCTGGTCGACACGCACATCAGCGCGCGCCTGCCGGGCACGCCCGACCATTTCCTGATCAACCGCTACGGCGTGCTCTTCCACGAGATGCAGCCGGGCGACCTGGTGAAGATCGATCCGAGCGGCAAGGCGGTGAACGCGTCCGACGCATCGGAGCGCGTGAACGCCGCCGGCTTCACCATCCACTCCGCCGTGCACATGGCGCGCCACGACCTCGCGTGCGTCATCCATACGCACACCGCCGACGGCATTGCGGTGTCGTGCATGGAAGAAGGGCTGCTGCCCATCAGCCAGCACGCGCTGAAGTTCTACGGCCACCTCGGCTACCACGACTACGAAGGCATCGCGCTCGACCTCGACGAACGCGACCGGCTGGTGGCGAGCCTGGGCAGCCACCGCGCGATGATCCTGCGCAACCACGGCCTGCTGGCCGCGGGCCGCACCATCGCCGAGGCTTTCATGAACATCTACTTCCTGGAGCGCGCCTGCCAGGCGCAGGTGAAGGCCCTGAGCGGCGGACGCAAGCTGAGCCTGCCATCCGCGGCCGTGTGCGAGCGCACCGCCGCGCAGTTCAACCGCGAGGAAGGGCTGGCGCACGCGCAGATGGCCTGGGAGTCGGCGCTCCGGTTGATCGACTGAGCAGCTCGCTGCCGGCTGGCACCCCACCGGAACGCCGGTGCGGCGGGTGGCCGCCGGGCCGGAAAGCCGCACCGGCGGGCTCGTGCAGACGATCGCGCGGTCCGGCAGAATCCGGGCGAAGCGACCGCCCGGTGGGGGCATTTCATTGCCTGCCCCGAGCCGGTGCAAGCGCTTTGTTCATCCACCAGACTGAAGGAAATCACCATGGCAAAAGCCTATTGGGTCAGTGCGTACCGCGCCATCCACGACCCGGAAAAACTCGCCGCCTACGCCAAGCTCGCCGGCCCGGCCATCACCTCCGGCGGCGGGCGCTTCCTGGCGCGGGGCATGCCTGCCGAGGTCTATGAAGCCGGGGTGCTCCAGCGCGTGGTGCTGATCGAGTTCGACAGCCTCGAGCAGGCCAAGGCCGCCCACGACAGCCCCGACTACCAGGCCGCGCTCGAGGCGCTGGGCGACGGCGCCGAGCGGGACCTGCGGTTCGTCGAAGGGGCGTGACCGGCCCATGGGGCTTCGGCGTGGACCAAGGCAAAATACATATCGTTAGTCGCACTGCAAGCATTGCGATGCAATACTTTTACGCTATCCTTTGCCTTCCGCTTCCCACGGCGCCCCCGCCCATGCCAACGCAATGACAGCCCGCTCCGACACGCTCTACATCCAGTCTCTCGCCAAGGGCATGAAGGTGCTCGAGTGCTTCGCCGACCACCCGTCGCCGCTCAGCCTCAACGACATCGCCGAGCACTGCGAGATGGACCGCAGCGCGGCGCAGCGCATGGCCTACACGCTGGTCACGCTGGGCTATCTAGAGCGCGGCATCAACGGGCGCGGTTTCGTGCTGGGCAAGAAGATCCTGGAGCGCACCTTCGACTACCTGCGCAGCGTGCCGCTGCTGGAGCGCGCCACGCCGCTCATCGTCGACGTGCAGCGCGAATCGGGCGAGCGCGTGGAACTGAGCCTTTTCGACGACCTCACGATCATCTTCGCGCTGCGCCGCCAGACCAAGCGCCAGACCTACACCACCACGCTCATCGGCCGCCGGCTGGCCACCATCCACACCGCGAGCGGCCGGTCGATCATGTCGCATCTGCCCGCCGAGGAGGTCGACGGCATCCTCGCGCGGACGACCGCCACGCCGCTCACCTCGCGCACCGTGACCGACCATGCGCAGATCCGCGAAATGATCGCGAAGAGCGCGATCGACGGCTATGCCATCGCGTCGGAAGAAAGCATGCTCGGCGAGATCAGCCTGGCGAGTGCGGTGCTCGACAACGAGAACCGCCCGATCGCCGCCATCGACATCTCGGGCTCGCTCGCCGACTGGAGCGCCGACGCCTTCGCCAAGCGCTTCGCACCGATGCTGATGAGCGCCACCAAGGCGCTCAGCGGCAAGGCCGGCCTGTCCTGAGCGCGATGCGCCTGCCTCAGAGCAGGCGCAATGCAGCCGCCCACACGCGGTTGCAGTAGGCCATGGCGGTGGGCCGCTCGAACTGGCGCGCGGTGCGCTCGCACACCTCTGCCGACGGATAGACCAGCTCGTCGCCGCCCGAGGTCGCCTTGACCTGCGCCTGGCACGCGCGCTCCAGGAAGTAGATGTTCACGAAGGCCTCGGGAATGGTCGTGCCGGCGGCCAGCAGGCCGTGGTTGCGCAGGATCATCGCCTTGTGCGGGCCGAGGTCGGCCACCAGCCTTTCGCGCTCCTGCAGGTCGACGGCGATGCCCTCGTAGTCGTGGTAGCCGAGCCGGTCGTAGAAGCGCAGCGCATGCTGCGTGATCGGCAGCAGGCCCTTGGCGCGGCAGGCCACCGCGATGCCGTCGGCGGTGTGCGTGTGGATCACGCAGGCCAGGTCGTGGCGCGCCATGTGGACCGCGGAATGGATGGTGAAGCCCGCCGCGTTCACGCGGTTGGTGGTCTCGGGATCGCCGGGGTCCACGGGCCTGCCGTCGATGTCGATCTTCACCAGGTCCTGCGGGCGCATCTCGTGGAAGAGCACGCCGTAGCGGTTGATGAGGAAATGGTTCTCCGGCCCCGGCACGCGCGCGCTGATGTGGGTGTCGATGAGGTCGGTCATTTTGAAGTGCGCCACCAGCCTGTAGAGCGCAGCGAGGTCTTCGCGCACCTGGGCTTCGGTGGATGCGGGCGCTGCGGCTGCGGCCTGGACGGCGTCGGTCGTGCTCTGGACAGGGATGTCGGCAAGGTTCATGAGGTGCTTTCCAGCGATAGGGCTGCAAGGGCTGCAAGGGCCTCGCGCATGTCGCCCTGCGCGCGGATCAGGCGGGCCATGTCGATGCTTTGTGCATCGCCCTGCGCCTCGAGCGCGGCGATGACGCCGAGACGGTCTTCGACAGACTTGTCCTGGTTGAGCTTCCTTTTCCCCGTCAGCGAGGTGATCGGGATCTCGAGCGTGGCAATGACGCGCAGGCGCGAGCCGGTATGCGACATGGGAATCTTCTCGAAGTCCCAGCTGCCGCTCAGCGGTGTGTCGTAGTGCGCGACGGTGCGGCGCAGCACGGCCATCACCTTGTCCTGGTCCTCGCTCACGACGGGCTTGCCGCGCGCCTGCACCAGCGTGTAGTTCCAGGTCGGGAAGGTCATCTGGTTGCAGTACCAGCTCGGCGACACGAAGGCGTGCGGGCCCTGGAAGATCACCAGCACTTCGGCGGCTTGCAGCAGGTCCTGGTAGAGCGGGTCGTGGCGCGGCAGGTGCGTGACGAGCGTGCCGAAGGGCGCGTGCTCCGTCGTCGCGGTGTCGACCAGGAACGGCAGCAGCGACGACTGGATGCCGCTCGCGCCCTGCGTGACCAGCGTGGCGAAGCTCCAGGCGCGCATGCCGGCATGCAGCGCGGCGATGTCGGTCTCGGCGTAGGCCGGTTGTACGAACATGGCGCCCCCTCAGTTCGCGACGGCGGCCGACCGCTCGCGCAGCCAGCGCGCGGTGTCCTCGAAGGCCTCGACCGCCAGGTCGGAGATGGACACCGCTTCCAGGAAGCTGTGCGCGGCACCGCGGTAGACCTTCATGCGCACGTCGTTGCCGACCGCGCGCATCATCTCGCCAAGCTCGACCATGTCGTCGTGCACCGGGTCGCACTCGGCCACCACCATCCACGTGGGCGGCAGGCTGCGCAGGTCGGCGCGCAGGATGTCGACGCGCGGGTCGGTCAGGTCGGCGCCGGTGGCCACGTGCATCGCGCGGAACCACATCATGCTCATGAGCGAGAGGCCGTAGTCGCCGCCGCCGTACTGGATGACGGAGTTGCGGTACAGGTTGCTGCTGACGCTGCCGTAGTTCAGCACGATGCCCTTCAGGATCTTCTCGCCGCGGTCGCGCAGCTCGATGCTCGCGCCCATCGAGAAATTGGCACCGGCCGAGTCGCCGCCCACGAACAGCTGCGTGGCATCGACGTCGAGCAGCGCACCGTTGGCGGCCACCCAGCGCAGCACGTCGGCGCACTCCTGCATCGGGCGCGGGAACTTGGCGTCGGGCGCGCGGGTGTAGTGCACGCCGATGACCACGATGCCCGCGCGCTGCGCGTACTCGCGCATCACGCGGTCGTGCGTGTCGAGGCTGCCGAGCACGAAGCCGCCGCCGTGCAGGTAGACGAACACGCCCTTCAAGTCACGTTGCGCGGGGTAGTGGGCGCGCACGCGCACGTCGCCATGGCGGGTGGGCACCGAGTGCTCCACGCTGCGGGCCATCTCCGGGCCTCCGGCAACCCAGCGCTTGCGCACCGTCTCGGCGATCTCGCGCGCTTCGGCGATCGACAGCGTCTCGCGGCGGCCGAACTTGCCGGCGTCGGCGTCCATGGCGCGCACGAACTGCTCGACCTGCGGGTCCAGTGGCGAACGGGTCGGAATGGGAACGGAAATGGCGGGGTCTTCGAAACTCATGGGGTCTCCAGCGGAATCAGGGAAAAAGGATGAAAGGGTTCAGTAGCCGCGGCTCATGTCGACCGCGTTGTGAAGAGGCTGGCCGGCCTCGAGCCGGCGCACGTTGTCCACCACCTGCTGTGCCACCACGGCGGACGACGCCATGGTCGCCATGTGCGGCGTGACGACCACGCCGGGGGCCTGCCACAGCGGGTCGTCCTGCGGCAGCGGCTCGCTCGCGAACACATCGAGTACCGCGCCGCGCAACTGGCCGCTGTCGAGCGCCGCGAGCAGGTCGGACGCGACCAGGTGCTCGCCGCGCCCGCAATTGACGACGGCCGCGCCGCGCGGCAGTGCGTCGAAGGTGCGCTTGCCGAGGATGCCGCGCGTGGCGTCGGTGAGCGGCAGCACGCAGACCAGCACGTCGGTCTTGCCGAGAAAGTCGTCGAAGGCCTCGGCACCGCTGAACATCGCCACGCCCTCGATGTCGTGCGCGCTGCGCGACCAGCCGTTCACCGCGTAGCCCAGGCCCAGCAGGCTGCGCGCAATGGCGCCGCCCAGCTTGCCGAGCCCCATGAGGCCGACGCGGCAATCGGCGGCCGGCGTCTGCAGCGGGCGTTGCCAGACGCGGTTGCGCTGGTTGGCCATGGCCACGTCGATCCTGCGATGGAAGTGCAGCACGGACCACAGCACGTACTGCACCATGCCGTCGGCCAGTTTGGGGTCGACCACGCGGCACACAGGAAGGCCGCGAAGGTCCTGCCCGGCCACCACGTTGTCCACCCCGGCGGCGATGCTGTGCACCAGCCGCAGCCTCGGCATCTGCGCGTACACGCCGGGCGGCGCGTTCCAGCACATCGCGACCTCGGCCTCGCGAAAGGCCGGGTC
>Ga0102594_1001136_pt1 | contig 18036 bp, 16 predicted proteins | sample AraplaCol_mLB_r2_2_FD_76863 | JGI IMG/M metagenome (GOLD analysis project Ga0102594, IMG submission 76863) | Arabidopsis root microbial communities from North Carolina, USA - plate scrape MF_Col_mLB_r2 (SPADES assembly) (version 2) | ecosystem: Host-associated > Plants > Roots > Endosphere...
TACCTGCAAGCGCTGGAGCATGCGCTCGACGAACTCGAGCGGCGCTTCGAGCCCGGCCTGGTCCTGTACCTGGCCGGTGCCGACCCCTACGAGGGCGACCGCCTGGGCCGCCTGGCGCTCAGTTTCGACGGCCTGGAGGCGCGCGACCGGCGCGTCTTCGACTGGGCCTGGCAGCGCCGCATCGCGCTGGCATTTGCCATGGCCGGCGGCTACGGCGTCAACATCGACGAGACCGTGCAGGTGCAGATGAATACTTACACGCTGGCGCTCGAATACTGGGCGCGCTGGAATCCCTAGCATTGCTGCTACATTGCCTCAGATTCGCTTCGGCGACCCTTGGACATAGAAAAGCAAAAACATGCCGCCGAACACCACCGATATTCCCGCCCATCCTGAAAAACCTTCCCTTGCGCGTGTCCTCGTCCTCGGCGGCACCGGCTTTATAGGCCGCCATGCCGTGGCGGCACTGCACGCATCGGGCGCGCAACTCGCGATAGGCAGCCGCCACCCCGAGCGCCACCAGGCCGCTTATTCCTTTGCCGACATGCGCCTCGCGCGTTTTGAACAACTGCTGCAGCCCGATGCCTGGGCGGAGCTGCTCAAAGACGTGGATGTGGTCGTCAACTGCGTGGGCATACTGCGCCAGCGGCCGGGCGAGTCCTACGACCATGTGCACCACCGCGCGCCCGCGGCGCTGGCCGTCGCCTGTGCCAAGGCGGGCATACGCTTCATACACACCTCGGCCCTGGGTTTGCACGAAGGCGCCAAAAGCCGCTTCCTCTCGAGCAAGCTGCTGGGCGAGCGCGCCATCGCGGCTTCGGGCAGCGACTACGCCATCGTGCGCCCCTCGCTGCTCGACGGTGAGGGCGGCTTTGGCGCGCGCTGGCTGCGCGGCCTGTCGCGCTCACCCGTGCATGGCATTCCGCGCGGCGCGCGGGGCGGCATCGCGGCCATGACGGCCACCGACCTCGGCCTGGCCTTCGCCGCCCTGGCGGCCATGCCGTCCCTGGCCACCCACCGCGAGGTCGAACTGGGCGGCAGCCGCCGCTATGGCTATGCGGAATACCTGCGCGAACTGCGCGCCGACTACACCGCCACCCGCGCACTGCAACTGCCGCTGCCCAACTGGGCGGCACGGCTGGGCGCGCATGCCTGCGATGTGCTGCATTTCTCGCCGTTTTCTTACGGGCACTGGATCTTGCTGCAGCGGGACAACATCCCTGTGCCAAACCGGTTGCCCGAATTGCTGGGACGCGAGCCCCACGCCATCGGGTCAAGGATGCCCGCGAGCCGGGTGCGGCCCGCGCTGGCAAAATAAGGCCTCATGAGTTCCCCGACACGGCCGCAAGCCGAAGCCCGTAGCGCCTACAAAGCTTTCCGCGACATCGGTACCCGCTGGTCCGACAACGACATTTACGGCCACGTCAACAACGTCGTTTACTACAGCTGGTTCGACACCGCCGTCAATGGCCTGCTCATCGAACGTGGCGCCATCGACATCCACACCGGCGGCGTGATCGGCCTGGTAATAGAGACCCAATGCAACTACTTCGCACCGCTGGCTTTTCCCGAGCCCGTGGTGGCCGGAATCCGCGTGGCGCATGTGGGTTCGTCCAGCGTGCGCTACGAAGTGGCCTTGTTCCCCAACGATGAAAACCAGCTGTGCGCGGCCAGGGGTCATTTCATCCATGTTTACGTCGACCGCGCCACGCGCCGGCCGGCGCCGCTTCCACCCGAACTGCTTTCCGTACTGGAGACCTTGCGATGACCCAGGCACCGCCCGCGCCTTCCTATATCACCCCGCGCCAGGCCGGCGATGCGCGCAATGCGGTCGATGAAGCCATCGTGAGCCGCCAGTCGATACGCCAGTTTTTACCCAAGCCGGTGCCGCGCGAAACCATCGCCCACCTGCTGGAGCTTGCCAGCCGTGCGCCCTCAGGCACCAACACCCAGCCCTGGAAAGCCTATGTGCTGCAGGGCGCGAGCCGCGACGTTCTGGTTGAAAAGGTCTGCAATGCCCACGACGCGTTGCATGCCAACCCGGCCCTGGCGGCCGAATACAAAGAGGAATACGACTACTACCCCGAGAAGTGGGTGTCGCCCTACATCGATCGGCGCCGCGCCAACGGCTGGGGCCTTTACGGCCTGCTGGGCATCACCAAGGGCGACAAGGACAAGATGCATGCGCAGCACCACCGCAATTTCAAATTCTTCGATGCACCCGTGGGCCTGATGTTCACGCTGGACCGCGTGATGGGCCGCGGCTCGCTGGTGGATTACGGCATGTTCATGCAGAACCTCATGGTGGCCGCGCGCGGCCTGGGCCTGCACACCTGCCCGCAGGCCGCCTGGAACGGTTTCGGAAAAATCATCTTGCCGCACATAGGCGCGGGTCCTGACGAGATGCTGGTGTGCGGTATGTCGCTGGGCTATGCCGATGAAACGGCGCTGGTCAACACTTTCAGAACGCCGCGCGTGCCGGCCACCGAGTTCACGACCTGGCTGGACTAAGTAGTGCCCCCACGCTTTTTACTGCGTGTAATGCGCTGTCCCCCGAGGGGGCGCCGCGCCTGCGGCCCGGCAAAGCCGGTTCCGCGGCCCCTGCTGGAACTGGAACCCCTGGTTGATTGCAAGGAATTGAGGACGTGACCGTCTCCATAGTGCAGCTGCTCGGTGGACTGTCTTACGCCACCACGCTGTTCCTGATGGCGGCGGGCCTCACGCTGATCTTCGGCGTGACCCGCATCGTGAATTTCGCGCATGGCAGTTTTTTCATGCTGGGCGCGCTGTTCACGGCGCACTGGGTCACCCGCTGGTTTCCGGCCTGGGGTGAAAGCGCGCCGCTGTACTTGATGGCGATTTTGATTGGGGCGGCCTGCGCGGGCCTGGCGGGTGCCGCGGCGGAGTTTTTGCTGCTCAGGCGCATGAGCGGTGCCCCTGAGCTCTACCAGCTGGTCGCCACTTTCGGCCTGACGCTGGCAATGCACGATGCCATGCAATGGGGCTTCGGTCCCGACGAGGTGTTCGCGCCGCGCTTTCCGGGCCTCAAGGGTTCGGTGCAGATCGGCGACGAGTTTTTTCCGCTTTACCAGCTCGCAATGATCGCGCTGGGCCCGTTGGTCTGGCTGGGGCTGCACTTGCTGCTGCGGCGCTCCCGTTTCGGCCAGCGCCTGCGCGCCGCCACGCAGGACCGCTCCATGCTCGCGGCGCTGGGCGTCAACCCGCGACCGCTGATGCTGGGCGCCGTGGTGCTGGGCTGCGCGCTGGCGGGCCTGGCCGGCGCGTTGCAGCTGCCGCGCGAGCCCGCCCACCTGCAGATGGACATGAACGTGATCGTCGAAACCTTTGTGGTGGTGGTCACCGGCGGGCTGGGCAGCATAGGCGGCGCTTTTGTGGCGGCGCTGCTGATAGGGCTGGTCCATGCCTTCGGCATCAATGTGTTCCCGCAGGCCACGCTGGTCATCGTGTTCCTGACTATGGCCGTGGTGCTGGTGTTCCGCCCCCAGGGGCTCAACGGCAAGGCGGTCTCGGCGCAGGAGGCCGGCAGCGGCGTGCGCGAGGCGGCCCAGAAATTTCGCGGGCTGGCGATGGGCGCGGCCGGGTCTTCGGCCATCGCCGCGGCCTTTGTGCTGATGGCCGGCTTGGCGTGGGCCGGCGGCCCTTATTGGCAGGCCCTGGCGGCCGATGCGCTGATCCTCATGATTTTCGGCATCAGCCTGCAGTCCATGATGGCGCTGGGCGGCCTGGTCAGTTTTGGCCATGCCGCCTTTTTTGCGCTGGGCGCTTATGGCGCGGCGCTCTCGCACAGCCTCTGGGGTGTTTCGCTTCCGCTGGCACTGGCGGCCGGTTGCGGCGCGGCCCTGGCGGTGGCTGCAGTGTTCGGCGCGGCGGTGGTGCGCAGCAGCGGCGTGTACCTGGCCATGCTGTCGCTGGCGCTCGCGCAGGTGATCTGGGCCGGTGCCACGCAGTGGGTGGAACTCACCGGCGGCGACAACGGCCTGATAGGCCTGACGCTGGTCGGCGACGAAGGCCGGCCGGTGTTTTACGCCCTGCTGGTGGGGCTGGCGCTGGTGTCCGTGGCGGCCCTGCGTTTTCTGGCGCGCTCGGTCATGGGGGCCGCGCTGCAGGCCCTGCGTGACGCGCCTTTGCGCGCCTCGGCCTCGGGGCTGGCGGTGAACTGGCTCAAATACCGGATTTTTGTCGAGAGCGCCGTGCTCGCGGGCCTGGCCGGCGGCCTGTTCGCCGCGCACAAGGGCGCGGTGTTTCCTTCGCTCGCGTCGGTCTCCACCTCCGTCGATGCCTTGCTGGTGGTCTTGCTGGGCGGTGTGCACCAGCTCTGGGGCGCGGTCGCGGGCAGCATGGTGCTGAGTTACGCCGGGGCTGAGCTGGGCCGTGAGGTCACTTACTGGCGCGGCTTGCTGGGCGTCTTCATCATGCTGATCATGGCGGTCTCACCCTCGGGGCTGCTGGGCTTGCTGCCGCGCCTTGTTGGCGCCTGGCGGCGCCGCTCCGGAAGGAGCGCCTGATGCTGCAGGTCCGGCAACTCGTCAAACATTTCGGCGGCTTGCGCGCCGTGGACGGCGTGAGTTTTGAGGTGGGGTCGGGCCAGTGCGTGGCCCTGATAGGCCCCAACGGCGCGGGCAAGTCCACCACCTTTGCCTGCATTGCCGGCCAGTACCCGCTCACGGGCGGCGACATCGCCTGGAATGGCCAGGCGCTGAAAGGGCTCAGCCCGCAGGCGCGCCTGCAGCTGGGCGTGGCGCGCAGCTTCCAGGTGGCCCAGGTGTTTGAAGCGCTCACGGTGCTGCAGAACGTGCAACTGGCGATTCAGGCGCGCCTGGGCCAGCGGGCCGTCTCCGCTTTCAGGCGCCTGGATAGCCAGTCGCGCGAGCCGGCCCTGGCGCTGCTGGAACAAACCGGCCTGCAGGCGCTGGCCGAGCAGGACGCGCTGAGCCTGCCCTACGGCGCGAAGAAGCGGCTGGAGCTGGCCCTGGCGCTGGCGGCCCGGCCGCGGCTGCTGCTGCTCGACGAACCGGCCGCCGGCCTGGCCGGACCCGAGCGTGCCGAGCTGATGCAGCTCGTCAAGCGCCTGGCGGGGCAGGGCATGGCCGTGCTTTACACCGAACACAATATGGACGCCGTGGCCGGCGTGGCCGACCGCGTGCTGGTGCTGATAGAAGGCCGGCTGGCGGCGCAGGGCTCGTTCGATGAGATCTCGCGCGACGCCGTGGTGCGCAGCCGCTACCTGGGCCAGGCGGGCGGTGAAGCTGGCAGCGAAGGAGGTGGCCATGCTTGAGGTCGACCAGCTCAATGCCTTCTACGGCCCGGCCCAGGCGCTGTTCGGGGTGTCGCTGCAGGTGGCGCCCGGTGAACTGGTGGTGCTGCAGGGCCTGAACGGCGCCGGAAAGTCCACGCTGCTCAAGTCCCTGATGGGCCTGGAGGTGCGCACCGAAGGCTGCATCCGATACCGCGACCCGGCGGGCCCCCAGGGCGCGGGCCTGGCCCCGATTGAACGCTGGGACACACACCGCCGCGCCCAGGCCGGCCTGGGTTATGTCGCCGAAGACCGCCGCCTGTTCACCGAACTCACGGTGCGCGAAAACCTGCGCATCGCAGCGGGCCGCGACCTGCAGGCCCAGGAGGCCAGGGCTCTGGACCTGTTCCCCGCGCTCAAGGCCATGCTGGGGCGCCGCGCCGCCCAGATGAGCGGCGGCGAGCAACAGATGCTGGCGATTGCCCGCACGCTGATGACCGGCCCGCGCATCCTGCTGCTGGACGAACCTTGCGAGGGCATTGCCCCCGTGCTGGTGGAAGCGATTCGCGACGCGCTGCTGGCGCTGCGCCGGCAAGGCCTGGGCCTGCTGGTGGCCGAGCAGAACCAACTGCTGGCTGCCCGCGCTGACAGGCTGGTTTTGCTGGTTGCGGGTAAAGTCAGGGGTTCGTGAAGAAAGACCTGCTTCTTTCCTGTTTTTTTTCTTTTCCCTCTTCTTTTTAATCCTCCATTCCCTCAAAGGACCCCATGAGCAACATCACCACCACCGCCTCCGGCTTGCAGTACGAAGACACCGTGCTGGGCACAGGTGCCATCGCCAAGGCCGGCCAGAACGTCAAGGTCCACTACACCGGCTGGCTTTACAACGACGGCGTGCAGGGCGCCAAGTTCGATTCCAGCAAGGACCGCGGCCAGCCTTTCGAGTTTTCGCTGGGCGCGGGCCAGGTCATCCGCGGCTGGGACGAAGGCGTGCAGGGCATGTCGGTGGGCGGCACGCGCCGCCTGATCATTCCGGCCGCGCTGGGTTACGGTGCGCGCGGCGCCGGCGGCGTGATTCCGCCAAATGCCACGCTGCTGTTTGAAGTGGATTTCCTCGGCACCTGAGCCGGCGCGCGTTGGATGCCCGCCTGCATGGTTTGCAGCGGGCTTGTTCACCTGATTAACCGCCAAGGCGCCCCGGCGCCGCGGCCCTCAAGCGTTCTCCATGATCATCACCAGTCTGCTCGATACGGATTTGTACAAGTTCACCATGATGCAGGTGGTCTTGCACCAGTTTCCGGGCGCCGAGGTGGAGTACCGCTTCAAGTGCCGCAACGCCGGCGCGACTGGCATAGGCGACCTGGCGCCCTATGTGACCGAGATACGCGAGGAAATCCGCGGCCTGTGCAACCTGCGTTTCCAGGATGCCGAGCTGGCCTACCTCAAGGCCATGCGCTTCATCAAGAGCGACTTCGTCGACTTCCTCGGCATCTTCCGCCTCAACGAAAAATACGTGAGCGTCACGGCGCTGCCCTCGGGTGAGATCGAGGTCTCCATCAAGGGCCCTTGGCTGCACACCATCCTGTTCGAGATCCCGGTGCTGGCCATCATCAACGAGGTCTACTTCCGCAACACGCAGAAAAAAGCCGACTTCGCCGAGGGCCGCAGGCGGCTGGACACCAAGATTGGCGAGCTGCAGGCCGAAGGCCTGGGCGCGCTCAAGATCGCCGACTACGGCACACGCCGCCGCTTCGGCAAGGCCTGGCACGAGGAAGTGCTGCGCACGCTGGCCGGGCGCCTCGGCACGGGGATGCAGGGGCAGTTCGCTGGCACCAGCAACGTGCTGTTCGCGATGAAGCTGGGCCTGACGCCGCTGGGCACCATGGCGCACGAATACCTGCAGGCCTGCCAGGCGCTAGGGCCGCGGCTGCGCGACAGCCAGGTCTTCGCTTTTGAGTCGTGGGCCAAGGAGTACCGCGGCGACCTCGGTATCGCGCTGTCCGACGTCTACGGCATGAGCGCCTTCCTGCGCGACTTCGACATGTATTTCTGCAAGCTGTTCGACGGCGCGCGCCACGACAGCGGGGATCCGTTCCAGTGGGGCGAGCGCATGCTCGCGCACTACAGCAAAAACCGGGTCGACCCCAAAACCAAGACGCTGATCTTCAGCGACGGTCTCACGGTGCCGCGCACCATAGAGCTGTACCACCAGTTCAAGGGACGCTGCCAACTGGCCTTCGGCATAGGCACCAACCTGACCAACGACCTCGGCTACGAGCCGCTGCAGATCGTCATCAAGATGATCCGCTGCAACGGCCAGCCGGTGGCCAAGCTTTCCGACACCCCTTCCAAGAACATGTGTGATGACGAAAAATACCTGGCCTACCTGCGCCAGGTGTTTGAAATCGCCTCACCGGCATAATCGACCGCTTACTTATCTTTTATCCAGAACCAGCGCGTGGCTATTGCAGGTATCCCCCTTGATTTTGTGCTGTTCGGCCTGACGCTGCTCGGTGTGGCGCTGTTGCACCGGCACACGCTCAAGGTGGCGCTGGCGGGCCTGGTGGTGATCACGCTCTACAAACTTGTGCTGGGCGATTTTTTCGGCACGCCCGGCCTGGGCGGCCTGCTGCAATTGCTGGCGCATGAGTGGGTGACGCTGGCCAACCTGCTGGGCCTGTTGCTGGGTTTCGCACTGCTGTCAGACCACTTCGAAAAAAGCGGCACCCCGGCGCTGCTGCCGCGCTACCTGCCCGATGACTGGAAGGGCGGCTTCGTGATGCTGCTACTGGTCTTTGTGCTCTCCAGCTTTCTCGACAACATCGCGGCGGCCATGATAGGCGGCACCATGGCGGCTGTGCTGTACCGCAAGCGTGTGCATATCGGCTTCCTGGCCGCCATCGTGGCCGCGAGCAACGCAGGCGGCTCGGGCAGCGTGGTGGGCGACACCACCACCACCATGATGTGGATTGCCGGCGTTTCACCCGGCCAGGTGTTTGAGTCTTATGTGGGCGCTGTGGTGGCGCTGGCCATCTTCGGCGTGGTCGCGGCGCGCCAGCAGCACGCCTTCCAGCCCATCATGAAGGACGCCGTGCCGGGCGCGCACCTGCACTGGGCGCGCCTGGGCATCGTCGCCATCATCCTGCTGTCGGCGGTGGCCGCCAATGTGTACTTCAACCTGCGCGACCCGGCGGTGCTCGAGCGGCTTCCGGTGATAGGCATCGCCGTGTGGGTGGCGATCGCGCTGACCACGCCCTGGCGCCGTTCCAACTGGGGCCTGCTGCCCGAGGCCGCGCGCGGCAGCGTCTTCCTGCTGTCGCTGGTGCTGTGCGCGTCCATGATGCCGGTGCAGCACCTGCCGGCCGCCAGCTGGCAAACCGCTTTCGGCCTGGGTTTCGTGAGCGCGGTGTTCGACAACATCCCGCTCACGGCGCTGGCCTTGCACCAGGGCGGCTACGACTGGGGCTTCCTGGCTTATGCCGTCGGCTTCGGCGGCAGCATGCTGTGGTTCGGCTCCTCGGCCGGCGTGGCGCTGGCCAATATGTACCCCGAGGCCAGGTCCGTAGCCGCCTGGCTCAAGGGCGGCTGGCATGTGGCGCTGGGCTATGTGCTCGGCTTCTTCGTGCTGCTGGCCGTGCTGGGCTGGCACCCCGACGCGCCCCGGGTCCGGCAAGCTGCGGGCACTTCTCCTTTTACCTCGGTTATTGGTTTGTCCGCTGAACCGGTAGCATCGTCTTTCACCTCATCCTGAACCATCATGAGCAAGCCCAAAATCCTCGTCGCACGCGCCGTCTTCCCCGAAGTCATCGCCCGCCTGGAGCAGCATTTCGACGTCGAATCCAACCAGGCCGACGAGACCTGGTCCAAGGCCCAGCTGACCGAGCGCCTCAAGGGCAAGGACGGGGCCTTCACTACTGGCGGCGACAAAATTGACGCGGAGGTGCTGGCCGCCTGCCCGGGCCTGAAGATCTGCGCCAACATGGCCGTGGGCTACAACAACTTCGACATCGATGCGATGACGGCGGCCGGTGTGCTGGCCACCAATGCGCCCGACGTGCTGACCGAAACCACCGCTGATTTCGGTTTTGCGCTGCTGATGGCTACGGCGCGTCGCGTGACCGAGAGCGAACACTATCTGCGTGCCGGCAAATGGACCAAATGGAGCTACGACATGTTCGCCGGCTCCGACATCCATGGCGCCACGCTGGGCATCCTGGGCATGGGCCGCATAGGGCAGGGCATTGCCAAACGCGGCGCCCACGGTTTCGGCATGAAGGTGATTTACCACAACCGTTCGCGCCTGGACGCGGCGCTGGAAGCCGAATGCAAGGCCAGTTACGTCGGCAAGGAAGAGCTTCTGAAGACGGCCGACCACCTGGTGCTGGTGCTGCCGTATTCGCCGGCCTCCCACCACAGCATCGCCGCGGCCGAACTGGCGCTGATGAAGCCGACCGCCACGCTGATCAACATCGCGCGCGGCGGCATCGTGGACGATGCCGCGCTGGCCGCGGCCCTGCGTGACAAGCGCATCGCGGCCGCCGGGCTGGACGTGTTCGAGGGCGAGCCCAAGGTGCATCCGGACCTGCTGACGGTACCCAATGTGGTGTTGACCCCGCACATCGCCAGCGCCACCATTCCCACGCGCATGGCCATGGCCAGCCTGGCCGCCGACAACCTGATCGCGTTTTTCGGCGGCAAGAAGCCGCTGACTCCGCTCAATCCCGCGGTACTGGCGGCAAGCGGACAATAGACACATGATGGAAAACTGGCTGATCATCGCCTTGCTGGCGGCCAACCTGCTGCTGCTGGTGTGGCTGCTGCTGCGCAAGCCCGGCCAGCCAACGGGCGCCGGCACCGAGTTGCTCACGAACATCGCGGCGGGCCACGACAAGCTGGAGCGCGAGCTGCGCCGCGAGATCGGCGACAACGCGCGCAGCGGCCGAGAGGAGCTGGCGAAAACTTTCGCCACCTTCCAGCAGACCCTGGTGCAGCAAAGCGCCGAAGCCACCCGCACGCAGAACACCCAGATCGACGCGTTCGCGCAGCAGCTCACCCTGCTGCAAAAAACGCTGTCCGACACCCTGAGCACGCAACTGCAATCGGTCAGCGAGTCGAATGCCAGGCGCATGGGTGAAGTGCGCGAGACGCTGGAAAAGCAGCTCGCGCAGCTGCAGCAGACCAATTCGGCCAAGCTCGACGAGATGCGCAAGACGGTCGACGAAAAGCTGCAGACCACGCTGGAAACCCGCCTGGGCGAAAGCTTCAAGCAGGTGGCCGACCGGCTCGAGCAGGTGCACAAGGGCCTGGGCGAGATGCAGACGCTGGCCCAGGGCGTGGGCGACCTCAAGCATTTGCTGACCAATGTGAAGACGCGTGGCATTTTCGGCGAAGCGCAGCTCTCGGCCCTGCTGGAGCAGGTGTTTACCGTCGACCAGTACGCGGCCCAGGTCATCACGCGCCGCGGCGGCAAGAACCCGGTCGACTTCGCGATCAAGCTGCCGGGCCGCTCCGATTCGGGTGAGCCGCTGTGGCTGCCGATAGACGCGAAATTCCCGAACGAAGATTACGAACGCCTGCTGGACGCGCAGCAGCGCGCCGACGTGCTGGGCGCGGAAATCGCCGGCAAGGCGCTGGAAGCGCGCATACGCCTGGAAGCCAAATCGATTTCCGACAAGTACATAGACCCGCCTTACACCACCGATTTCGCCATCCTGTTCCTGCCGACCGAGGGCCTGTATGCCGAAGTGCTGCGCCGACCAGGTTTGATGGAGTTCCTGCAGCGCGACCACCGTGTCACGCTGGCCGGCCCGACCACGCTGCTGGCCATGCTCAACTCCCTGCAAATGGGCTTTCGCACGCTGGCGCTGGAAAAACGCTCCAGCGAAGTCTGGCAGGTGCTGGGCGCGGTCAAGACCGAGTTCGGCAAGTTCGGCGACGTGCTGGCCAAGGTCAAATCCCAGACCGAAACCGTGCTCAACACGCTGAGCAGCGCCGAGCAGCGCAGCCGCGTCATGGGCAAGGCCTTGCGCAACGTCGAAGCGCTGCCCGAAATCGAATCCGCCCGCCTGCTTCCATTGGACCCCCTTGACAAAGACCTGGACAACCCCTGATGCACCGCGCATGAGCTGCGCCGCATGACGCCTGAACTCGCGCGCCTGATCCTGGCGCAGATCTGCCTGCATGCCTGCATGGCCGGCACACGCATGGCGGCGCCTTTGCTGGCGCTGCGCGAAGGCTACAGCCCCGCGGCGGTTGGTGTGCTGCTCGCGCTGTTTGCCTTGACACAGGTTTTCCTGGCGCTGCCCGCCGGCCGTTTTGCCGACCGGCACGGCCTGCGGCGCCCCATACGCTACAGCGTGTTCGCCGCGGTGCTGGGGGCCGGGGCGGCGGTGGCTTTTCCGGTGTTCCCGGTGCTGTGCCTGGCGGCGCTGCTCACGGGCGGCGCCACCGGCGCGGCGGTGATTTCGCTGCAGCGCCACGTGGGCCGCGCGGCGGTCGGGGCGCTGGAGCTGCGCCAGGTGTTCAGCTGGCTGGCTATAGGCCCGGCGGTGTCCAATTTCATCGGGCCGTTTTCGGCCGGCTTGCTGATCGACCATGTGGGCGCCGTGCCCGGCAGCACCTCGGGCTACCGCGCGGCGTTCTTGCTGATGGCGATACTGCCGCTGGCCTGCTGGTTCCTGGTGCGCAAGACGCGCGAGCTACCGCCGGTAATCGCCGCCAGCGGCGGCCCGCAGCCCAGGGCCTGGGACTTGCTGCGCCAGGCCACCTTCCGCCGCCTGATGCTGGTGAACTGGTTTTTGTCGTCCTGCTGGGACGTCCATACTTTTGTGGTGCCCGTGCTCGGTTTTGAGCGCGGCATCAGCGCCTCGGTGATAGGCACTATCCTGGGTTCGTTCGCGGTGGCCGCGGCGCTGATCCGCATGGTGATGCCGCTGGTGGCGGCCCATTTGCGCGAATGGAAAGTGTTGGCGGTGTCCATGCTGGTGACAGCGCTGCTGTTCGGCATCTACCCGCTGATGCGCTCTGCCATCGGCATGGGCCTGTGCTCCATCCTGCTGGGCTTGGCGCTGGGCATGGTGCAGCCCATGGTCATGAGCATGCTGCACCAGATCACGCCGGAGGCGCGCCACGGCGAGGCACTGGGCTTGCGGCTGATGGCCATCAATGCCTCGAGCGTGGTCATGCCCATGCTGTTCGGCTCAGCCGGTGCGCTGATCGGGATCGCCGGGGTGTTCTGGACCACCGGCGCGATGGTGGGCGCGGGCTCACGCGCGGCCTGGCTGCTGAAGGACAGCATGCCGGCCCACGGCGGGCACGGCGACATCAAAGACGGTAAAAGTCCTTGATCAGGTCCCAGGCGACCTGCGGGTCGTCCACGTACTGGAACAGCTTGAGGTCGTTCGCCGAGATCACGCCTTCTTCCACCAGCATCTCGGTATTGAGCAGGCGCTTCCAGTAGCTGCTGCCGAACAGGATGATGGGCACCGGCTTGGCCTTGCGGGTCTGCACCAGGGTGATGACCTCGAACAGTTCGTCCAGCGTGCCGAAGCCGCCCGGAAACACCACCAGGGCCTTGGCGCGCATCATGAAATGCATCTTGCGCAGCGCGAAGTAGTGGAACTTGAAGGAGAGTTCGGGCGGCACGTAGGGGTTGGCCGCCTCTTCCATGGGCAGTACGATGGCCAAGCCCACGCTGAGGCCGCCGGCCTCGTGCGCGCCGCGGTTGGCCGCCTGCATGATGCCCGGGCCGCCGCCGGTGCAAATGAAGAGCTTGGTTTCCGGCGGCTTGTCGCTGCTGTACTGCGCCACCAGCTTGCCGAAGGCGCGGGCGCTTTCGTAATAGTGGGCGTTGCGTGCCAGCTTTTTCGCGCGGTCTATTACCTCGGGGTCGCCGCCGGCCTCGGCCTCGGCCACCATCAGGGCGGAATCCTCCTCGCTGCGAAAGCGGGCGCTGCCGAACACCACCACGGTGTTTTCAATGCCGTGGGCCTGCTGTTCCAGGTCCGGCTTGAGCAGCTCCAGCTGAAAGCGTATGCCGCGGGTTTCACGCCGCAGCAGGAATTCCGGGTCGGCAAAAGCCAGGCGGGAGGCGTCGGCTTCGAGCGGGTTGCCTTCGCTGGCGTGGGCTTGCAGTGCCGCCCAGGCATTGGCCAGGCGGCTGACGGATAGATCCTGTTTTTGTTCCATGGGCTTATTGTCAACGATCAGGGAGGGCGGCCGCTTTTCCCCGCACTGGCGCGGGACGCAGAAAGCAAAAAGGCTCCCTGAGGAGCCTTTTTTGTGCCGAGTGGGGGTTTACACGCGTTTGCGGTATTCGCCGGTGCGGGTGTCGATTTCGACCACGTCGCCTTGGGCCACGAAGATGGGCACGCCGATTTCAAAACCGGTGGCGATCTTGGCGGGTTTCAGGACCTTGCCGGAGGTGTCGCCCTTGACGGCGGGTTCGGTCCAGGTGATTTCGCGCTGCACGCTGGTGGGCAGTTCCACCGAGATGGCCTTGCCGTCATAGAACACGACTTCCAGCTCCATGCCGTCTTGCAGGTAGTTGAGCGAGTCGCCCATGTTTTCGGCTTCGACTTCGTACTGGTTGTACTCGGAGTCCATGCAGACATACAGCGGGTCGGCGAAGTAGGAATAGGTGCAGTCCTTCTTGTCGAGGACGATCTGGTCCATCTTGTCGTCGGCCTTGAACACGACTTCGGTGTTGAAGTTGGCGACCAGGCTTTTGAGCTTCATGCGCACGGTGGCGGAATTGCGCCCACCGCGGCTGTATTCGGTCTTGAGCACCACCATCGGGTCCTTGCCGTGCATGATGACGTTGCCGGCGCGGATTTCTTGAGCGATTTTCATAGCAGTTTCACTGAGGTAGGCCGCTAAACGCTTGCACCGGTGTGCAGGTTCCGCGGCGGGTTGTGCAGGACGCCAAGACCTGGTTGGTCTTCGGGCTGGTCTGCAAAGCCCATGATTTTAACGTTTTTTTGCCACAAAGCCGAGCAACCGGGTCGCCAGGTCGTCCTGGGCCGCCAGGCGGGCTAGCCCCGCCCGGGTAGCGGCCTGCCAGGCGGGCAGGTCGGCAGCTGGGAGCAACGGGCCCGCCGCCGTGCCTTGGGGCGCCTCCCGGCGGTTCCAGGCGGCATGAAACGCGCGCAGGGAGGGCGGCGCCTGCAGCCAGTCCAGAAAGGACTGGAGCTTGCCCTGGTGGGCGTCGTCATGCTGGGGGTAAATCTGCCAGACAAAAGGCCGGCCGGCCCAGAGCGCGCGCACCACCGAATCTTCGCCGCGCACGAAATTCAGGTCGCAGGCCCAGAGCAGGTGGTCAAACTCCGTCTGCGCCAGTAGCGGCAGGTAGGAAATCGAAAGCTGCGTGTCTCCGGTTTGGCCAGGGTTATCGCCGGCAAGGGCCCGTACCGCGGCGGCCGCGCGCCCGGCGGCCACCAGCAGGCGCACCGGCCGGCCTTGCAGGCCCTGCCGCGAGAACTGCGCGAGCAGGCCTTGCAGCGCCGGGGGTTCGTAGCAGAACAGGGATACCAGGGTTTGTCCCTCGCTGGGGATTCCATGGGCTTGAAGCCACCTGGCGCGGTCAAACTGCGCCTGTCGTTCCAGCAAGCCGGGCTCCCGCAGCAGCCCGCCGGTGTTGTCGGTGAAACCGGGGTAGAAAAACCACTTGGTCCAGCCGGCCGCCGGGCCGTTTTGCACGGGCGAGGGCAGGGTATGGGAACGCTCGACATAGTCCTCGGCGGACAGGTATTCGAGGTTGATCCAGACGGGCTTGCGGCCGCCTGCCTGCGCGGCATGGGCGCAGGCGGCCAAAAACTCGGGCGCTATTTCACAGCCGAAAGCCTCGACCAGCACCTCGGTCGGCTGCTGCGCAAGCCCGGCGGCCTGCAGGTCCAGCGGCTTGCCATCCTGCGGCCAGGGCAGCACGCGAACCCCATTGCATCCGGCCGGCGCCATCCAGCGCAGGGCCGAGGCATCGTCCACCCAGAGCCGCACCGTGTGGCCCCGCGAGGCCAGGTCAGCGGCCAGGCGCCAGCAGATGCCAATGTCCCCGAAGTTGTCGATGACTTTGCAAAAAATGTCCCAAATGCGCGCGGTAGCCATGGCGGGTATTGTGATGCAGCGGGTGCTGCAGCCTCAAAGCGCCGCTACACGGCAAAATAGGGGAATGCCTGAACATCCCTCCGTTGAAAAGCCAAGCTCCGGGCATGCGCCCGAGCTGCTGGCCGAAGTGGCCGCGCTGCCCGCCTTGCCCGGCGTCTACCGCTACTTCGATGCGGAAGGCGGCGTGCTTTATGTCGGCAAGGCGCGCAACCTCAAGAAGCGGGTCTCCAATTACTTCCAGAAGAACCACGGCGGCACGCGCATAGGCCACATGGTGACCAAGATCGTCCGCATGGAGACTACGGTGGTGCGTTCCGAGGCGGAAGCGCTGCTGCTGGAAAACAACCTGATCAAGACGCTCAACCCGAAATACAACATCCTGTTTCGGGACGACAAGAGCTACCCCTACCTCAAGCTCACCGGCGCGCGACCGCCCGTGGAGGGCGAGGCGCCGGCGGCCGCGGTGTTCCCGCGCATTGCCTATTACCGCGGCGCGGTCGAGAAAAAGCACCGCTACTTCGGGCCTTACCCGAGTGCCTGGGCCGTCAAGGACACCATCTTGCTGCTGCAAAAGGTGTTCCGGTTGCGCACCTGCGAAGACACGGTGTTCAACAACCGCACGCGGCCCTGCCTGCTGTACCAGATCAAGCGCTGCTCGGCGCCCTGTGTGGGCCATGTGTCGCCCGAGCAGTACGCGCTGGACACCGCCAACGCCGAACGCTTCCTGCAGGGCCAGGCCCAGGACATCCTGACCGAACTCGAGAAAAAAATGCTGGCCCATGCCGAGAGGCTGGAGTTCGAGCAGGCCGCCGAACTGCGCAACCAGATGTCGGCGCTGTCCAAGGTGCTGCACCAGCAGTCCATGGAAATCGGCGGCGACAAGGACGTCGACATCCTGGCGGTGAAAGTGCAGGGCGGCAAGGCCTGCGTCAACCTCGCCATGGTGCGCGGCGGCCGGCATCTGGGCGACAGGGCTTACTTTCCAAGCCATGTGGAGAACGCGGCCGACGTTGCGGCGCTTGATACCGAGATCGATACGGAGGTGCGGCCCGCAGCATCCGAACAAACTCCCGGTGAAAGCGTTTCGGCGGCCACTGCGGCTTCCTCATCTCCAGCACCTCCCGCCAAGTCGATTGAGGCCCTGGTGCTGGAAGCCTTTATCGCGCAGCACTACATCGACGTGCCGGTGCCACCCGCCCTGGTCTGCAGTGAGCCGGTGGACAAGGAATTGATGGAGGCGCTGGGCGCCCAGGCGCGCACCAAGGTCACGGCCATCCACCAGCCGCGCGAGCAGCGCCGCATCTGGCTGGAAATGGCGCAGAAAAATGCCGGCCTGCAGTTGGCGCGGCTGCTGGCAGAGCAGGGCTCGCAACAAGCGCGCACCCGCGCGCTGGCCGAGGCGCTCGATTTGCCGCTGGACAACCTGGATACCCTGCGCATCGAGTGCTTCGATATTTCGCACACGGCCGGCGAATCCACGCAGGCCTCCTGCGTGGTGTTCCAGGAGCACAAGATGGTCAACAGCGAGTACCGCCGCTACAACATCGAGGGCATCACGCCCGGTGACGACTACGCCGCCATGCGCCAGGTGCTGACGCGCCGCTACACCCGCCTGGCTGAAGCAGCGCGTAACGGCGAGGCCAAACTGCCCGACCTGGTGCTGGTCGACGGCGGCAAGGGGCAGGTCTCGATGGCGCGCGAAGTGTTCGAGGAACTGGGCCTGGACCTGGGGCTGATCGCCGGTGTCGAAAAAGGCGAGGGCCGCAAGGTCGGCCTGGAAGAGCTGGTATTCGCCGACGGGCGCGACAAGGTCTATCTGGGCCGGGATTCGGCCGCGCTGATGCTGATTGCGCAGATCCGCGACGAGGCCCACCGCTTTGCCATCACTGGCATGCGGGCCAGACGCGCCAAGGTGAGGGTGGGCGGCAGCAAGCTCGAAGACATCGCGGGCATAGGCCCGAAACGGCGTGCCAGCCTGCTGCAGCGCTTCGGCGGCATTCGCGGCATCGCTTCGGCCAGCGCCGAGGACATCGCCACGGTCGACGGCATTTCCAAAGATCTGGCCGAAGAAATTTACCGCGCCCTGCACTGAGGCGCCGCTGCTGGCCCGCAGCGGTATGGGGCGGCCCAGACGTATTTGTGCAACGGAAGCCACCGTTTTGGTGCGCTTTAACCCGGTGCGCGGCAGGCTTGGTGCGGCTCATGCCAAAATCGGGTCATGTTTCTGACCATCCCCACGCTGATGACCTGGACTCGCATTGTTGCGATTCCGCTGATCGTGGGGGTGTTCTACCTGAACCTGGCGCCGGCAGAGCGCAACCTGATCGCCACCGTGATGTTTGTGGTGTTCGCCGCGACCGACTGGCTGGACGGCTTTCTGGCGCGCAAGCTGAACCAGACCTCGTCCTTCGGCGCCTTCCTCGACCCGGTCGCCGATAAATTCCTGGTGTGCGCTTCTTTGCTGGTGCTGGTGCACCTGCAGCGCGCCGACGTCTTCGTGGCACTCATCATCATCGGCCGCGAGATCGCGATCTCAGCGCTGCGCGAATGGATGGCCCTGATAGGGGCGACGAAAAGCGTGGCCGTGCACATGCTGGGCAAGGTCAAGACCACAGTCCAGATGATCGCCATTCCCTTTTTGCTGTTCGATGGCGTGCTGTTTGGTGTGATCAACACGCATCTGT
>Ga0102594_1001138_pt1 | contig 17976 bp, 29 predicted proteins | sample AraplaCol_mLB_r2_2_FD_76863 | JGI IMG/M metagenome (GOLD analysis project Ga0102594, IMG submission 76863) | Arabidopsis root microbial communities from North Carolina, USA - plate scrape MF_Col_mLB_r2 (SPADES assembly) (version 2) | ecosystem: Host-associated > Plants > Roots > Endosphere...
CGGGTTCAGGCGCCTTCAGGGCCCGGCAGAGCGCGGCGAGATGAGCATGTTCGGCGCCAGCTTCGTCGGCCTGCAGCATCAGGCCGAGATGCAGCACGCGGGCCGGTGCGGTCAGCGGCAGTGGCGGCCGGGCATGGACTTCAGCCGCAAGCGCGGGGCGCAGGTCATGCGCCCGCGTCCGCAGATCGTCTGGCAGCAGCGGTCGGTCTATTCCAGCCATGCGTCGGCGCTCTTGCCGATTTCAAACCCGAGGAAATCCCAGGTCGCCTGCATATGCTCGGGCAGCGGCGCCTTGACCTGCAGCATCCCGCCATCGGGATGCGCCAGCTTGATGGCACGGGCATGCAGATGCAGCTTGCGGCTGACGCCACCGGTCAGATGCGCTTCCGCGCCGCCATACTTGCCATCGCCCACGATTGGCCGGCCCATCAATGCGGCATGCACGCGCAGTTGGTGCGTGCGACCGGTGAGCGGCGCCATCGCCAGCCAGGAGGCACGGCGGCCGGCGGTGTCGATGGTGCGGTAGAGCGTGACGGCATTCTTGCCATCTTCCTCGTCGGCCGCCATCTTCTCGCCGGCAGAGCCCGGCAGCTTGGACAGCGGCATGTTGATCTTGCCGTCGCGGATTTCCGGCACGCCCATCACCAGCGACCAGTATAGCTTGTGCGCTTCGCGGGCCTTCAAGGCACCGGCCAGCTTGGCGGCAGCAGAGGCGCTGCGCGCCAGCAGGATCACGCCTGACGTATCCTTGTCGAGACGATGGACCAGACGCGGACGTTCGGCATTGCCAAATTTCAGAAAGCCGAGCAGCCCGTCGAGATGTTCGCTCTGGCCGGTGCCGCCCTGCGTCGCCAGACCTGGCGGCTTGTTGATGACAATAACCGCATCATCCTTGTGCAGCACGGCGGCTTCGAGTTCGGCGATGCGCGCCGGCGTGGCGCGGGCCGGCTTCGGCTCACGCTGACGCTCGTCGTCCTTCGGCGGCTCGCCCAGCGGCGGGATGCGGATCGCCTGCCCGGCTTCCAGTCGTGTCGCCGCCTTGGCGCGGCCGCCATCGACACGCACCTGGCCGGTGCGCAGCAGCTTCTCCAGCTTGGCATGGCCGAGCCAGGGATAGTGGCGCTTGAACCAGCGGTCGAGCCGCAGATCGGCTTCGCCGGCTTCGACGGTACGGGTGATAACCTGGGACATTCGTGATGACTCTAATGAAAGACGATTGTCCGCTCAGCGCCAGACGCGGCGCAGGCGGTCCTTTTCCTGTGGTTCTTCCGGCACGGGCGCGACCGGCTCGGCGGCGCGCTGCCTTGCCTTCTCGGCCTGGCGCTCCATCCACTCAATCCGTTTGTGCTCGTGCATTTCCACCGACTGCACTTCGACTTCGCATTCCTGCCCGGCCTGGAAGATGATCTGGCGGGTCACATTCTTGAACTGGGCCAGCTTGCCATAGAAGCAGTCGTCACGGCTGGGCACCTGGCCCGGCGTGTAGAACGGCTTTTCCTTCGGCGCATTCACGACAAAATTGATGACTCCGCCCAAGGCCAGAAGGCCGAGCGCAAAGCCGCCATAGATGCCGAGCTTTTGCAGCACTGAGAACCGTTCCATGAAGTTTCTAGTCGAAGACGCCATGAGCCCAGTCTACACCAGATCAGTCTAATAAGCAGGGGGTTGCCGCTTGGTTAATGGCTGCCTTCAGTCCTCGTCGCCAGAGCCGCCCTGGCGCCGGGCGCGCAGCTTCTGCCAGTATTCGAGCCTTTTCAGGATATCGCGTTCAAACCCCCGCTCGACCGGGCGGTAGAACACCTGCCGGTCCATATCCTGCGGAAAGTAGTTCTGGCCCGAGAATCCGTCCTCGGCGTCGTGGTCATAGGCATAACCGGCGTTGTAGCCCAGATCCTTCATCAGTTTGGTCGGCGCATTGAGGATATGCATCGGCGGCATCAGTGAGCCATGCTCGCGGGCCGCCCGCTTGGCCGCCTTCTCCGCCTTGTAAGCGGCATTGGATTTCGGCGCAGTGGCCAGATAGATCACCGCCTGCACCAGCCCCAGTTCGCCCTCGGGCGAGCCGAGGAAATCATACATGTCCTTGGCCGCCAGCGCCTGCACCAGCGCATTGGGATCGGCCAGGCCGATATCCTCTGCAGCGAACCGCACCAGACGGCGCGTGATGTAGAGTGGGTCTTCACCGCCGGCCAGCATGCGGGCCATCCAGTAGAGCGCGGCGTCGACATCGGAGCCGCGCAGCGACTTATGCAGCGCCGAAATCAGGTTGTAATGCTCGTCCCGGGTCTTGTCGTAGATCGGCGCGCGCTTCTGCAGCGTCTCGGCCAGCCGCGCGGAATCCAGCGGCTCGATATCAACCGGCAGGGTATAAACCTGCTCGGTCATGTTGAGCAGGTAACGGCCGTCGCCGTCGGCCATGGCGCGCAAGGCGGCACGCGCGTCCGGCGTCAGCGGCAGCGCACGGTTCTCGACGGCCTCCGCGCGGCTGAGCAGCAGTTCCAGCGCTGCATCGTCCAGGCGATGCAGCACGATCACCGACGAGCGCGACAGCAGCGCCGAGTTCAGCGCAAAACTGGGATTCTCCGTCGTCGCGCCGACGAGCACCACGGTGCCGTCTTCAACATAGGGCAGGAAACCATCCTGCTGCGCGCGGTTGAAGCGGTGAATCTCGTCGACGAACAGCAGCGTGCGCTTGCCCTGCGCGCGCCGTTCGCGCGCCGCTTCGAAAACCTTGCGCAGGTCGGCGACGCCGGAGAAGACGGCCGAAAGCGGCGCGAATTCCAGATCGGTCGCATCGGCCAGCAGACGGGCGATCGAAGTCTTGCCGGTGCCCGGTGGCCCCCACAGGATCAGGCTGGCAAGCTTTTTGGCCTGCACCATGCGGGCGAGCGGTCCCTCGCCTTTCAGCAGATGATCCTGGCCGATGATGTCGTCGAGGCTCCGCGGGCGCAGGCGATCGGCCAGCGGACCGGCCGGCGCGACTTCCATGCCTGCGGCGCTGAACAACGTTTCGGCCGTACCGCCAGTCTTCCTGCTCATACCTTCACTGAAAATGTCAGCAACTGCCTGCCGCGCCGCAGAACCACGGTCCACTGATTGCCGCCGCGCAGCATGCCCTGCAATCCGCGCACATCGGTGACCTCTTGATTGTTCACCTTCACGATCATGTCGCCGGTCCGGATGCGGAAGCGGTTGGCGGCGGACCCAGATTGTACATCGGTGACGATCACGCCACGTTCAAGCGTGTCCATACCGATTTCTTCGGCAAAGGCCGGCGACAGGTTGGCAACGGTGGCGCCGGCCAGCGGCTGGTTGCCGGAGAGCTGCGTGCTGTCGCGCGGCGGGGTCTCCGGCGCTTCACGTAACGCGATATCCAGCACCTGGCGCTCGCCGCGGCGCAGAACTTCAAGCTTGGCCGTTTCACCCAGTTTGCGGGTGGCAATGCGGAAGCGCAGCGCCTGCGGGTCGTTCACGATACGCCGGTCGATCGACAGGACGACATCGCCGGTCCGCAGGCCGGCCTGGTCGGCCGGGCCGCCGCGGAAGACCTCGCCGATCAGCACGCCGGTGGGACGCGGCATGCCGAGCCCCTGCGCGATATCGTTGGTCACGATCTCGCCGCTGGCGCCGAACCAGGGCCGCTTGATCCCCTTGCCCGCCATCGCGCTCGCCACGGTGGAGGAAACCAGGTTGGCCGGAATGGCAAAGCCGATGCCGATCGAGCCGCCCGAGCGCGAGAAGATCGCGGTGTTGATGCCGGCGAGTTTCCCGTCCAGCGTGATCAGTGCGCCGCCGGAATTGCCGGGATTGATCGCCGCATCCGTCTGGATGAAGGACTGGGCGGTCAGGTCATCGGAAATCGCGCGGCCGACCGCCGACACGATGCCCTGCGTCACGGTCTGGCCGACACCGAAGGGATTGCCGATGGCGACCACCAGGTCGCCGACCAACAGCTCGTCGGAATCGCCGAATTCAAGATACGGCAGGTTCTCGTTCTGCAGGTCGATGCGCAGCACCGCCAGATCGGTGCGCGGATCGGCGGCGATCACCTTGGCTTCGAATTCGCGGCGATCGCTGAGCGAGACCACGATTTCCGTCGCGCCCTCGATCACATGGTTGTTGGTGACGATGATGCCTTCGGCCTCGACGATCACCCCCGAGCCCAGCGACTGCGCGACGCGTTCGCGCGGCTGTCCGCCCGGCGCCTGATCGCCGAAGAAGCGGCGGAAGAAGGGATCGTCCATCAGCGGCGAGCGGGCCACCTTCTCGACGCGGCGGGTATAGATGTTCACCACGGCCGGCGCGGCGCTCTGCACCAGAGGGGCGAAGCTGTACTGGATCTCGGCCCGGCTGGCCGGCAGCCGGGACTGCGCCGCCTGGGGTGTCTGCAGCCCCTGCTGCGCGAGCGCCGAATGGGGCCAGGCGAGCAGCGCCAGGAGAGGAATGATCAGGGTCCGGAAAATCGAATGTCTGGTCATGGCCCGGGTTACATAAGGATGTTTCCGAAAGGTTTTCAATGGGCGATGGCAGTTCTGGGCCATTAACGCCGTATTCATGCGCAGAACGGATGCTTGCGTCCATGAAACTGGACCAACCAGCGCTGCAGCAACTCCATGCCTACTGGGAGTCCCGCCGGGGCGCCGACCGGCCCTACCCTGCGCGTGACCAGATCGATCCGCTGGACCTGCGTTTCATCCTCGGCAGCCTGATCCTGCTCGATGTGGAGCCGCAGCCGCTGCGCTATCGCTACCGCCTGTTCGGCAGCGACATCGCCCGGCGCCAGGGCTTTGACATGACCGGCAAGTATCTCGACCAGCATCCCTGGCCCGAGCTGGCGGCCATGGCGCGCGAAACCTATGGACAGGTGCTGGCCAGCGGCAAGCCATCGCTGATCCGCCGCCACGGCCTGATCGACGACCAGTATGTCGATCACGTCTCGCTGATCCTGCCGCTCGGACATGCCAAGGTGGAAATGCTGCTGGCCGGCGTGGTGTTCACGCCGCTGGCGCGCGACACGCATCCGGCCGCGCCGGCATCCTGATCTCCAAACGAAAACGGCGGCCCGGGAAACCGGACCGCCGCTTCGAACTCTTATGCGTCAGCCGATCAGGCCGCCGCTTCCTCGGCAGCTTCCTGCACCGGACCCGAATCCTGGCCCTTGGCGGAAACGTCACGATCGACCAGCTCGACGACGGCCAGCGGAGCGGCGTCGCCATAGCGGAAGCCGGCCTTCAGCACGCGGCTGTAGCCGCCGCTGCGCGAGGCATAGCGCTGGTTCAGCGTCGAGAACAGCTTGTCCACCGCAGCCTTCTCCGGCAGGAAGGACAGCGCCTGGCGACGGGCATGCAGATCGCCGCGCTTGCCGAGCGTGATCAGCTTGTCGATCAGCGGCTTCAGCTCTTTGGCCTTCGGCAGCGTGGTCGTGATCTGCTCATGCTTGATGAGCGACGCGGCCATGTTGCCAAACATCGCACGGCGATGAGCGCTGGACTTGTTCAGTTTGCGGCCGGCATTGCGGTGACGCATAGGACTCTCCTCGATCTTCCTTTAGGCGGTCAGGATCAGTACTGATCCTGCAGCTTCTTCGCCAGTTCTTCGATATTCTCCGGCGGCCAGTTCGGGACATGCATACCGAGATGCAGACCCATCTGAGCCAGAACTTCCTTGATCTCGTTGAGCGACTTGCGGCCGAAATTCGGCGTGCGCAGCATCTCGGCTTCGGTCTTCTGGATCAGATCACCGATGTAGACGATGTTGTCGTTCTTGAGGCAGTTGGCCGAACGAACCGACAGTTCGAGCTCGTCGACGCGGCGCAGCAGGTTCGGATTGAATTCCGGCTCGCTGGCGATCTTCTCGCGGCTCTCGGCCTTCGGCTCTTCGAAGTTGATGAAGAGCTGCAGCTGGTCCTGCAGGATACGGGCGGCATAGGCCACTGCGTCTTCCGGCTTGATCGCGCCGTTGGTCTCCATCTGCATGGTCAGCTTGTCATAGTCGAGAATCTGGCCCTCACGGGTGTTCTCGACCTTGTACGAAACCTTGCGGACCGGGCTGTACAGCGCATCGACCGGGATCAGGCCGATCGGCGCATCTTCCGGACGGTTGGCCGAAGCCGGGACATAGCCCTTGCCGGTCTCGACGGTCAGTTCCATGCGGATGCTGGCGCCGGCGTCCAGCGTGCAGAGCACGTGGTTCGGGTCCATGACTTCGATGTCATGGCCGGTCTCGATCATCTTGGCGGTCACTTCGACCGGACCCTGCGCATTGAGATGCATGCGCTTCGGGCCCTCGCCGTGCATCTTCAGCGCCATCGACTTGATGTTCAGCACGATGTCGGTGACGTCTTCACGCACGCCCGGGATGGACGAGAATTCATGCAGCACGCCGTCGATCTTGATCGACGTGACGGCAGCGCCCTGCAGCGACGACAGCAGAACGCGACGCAGCGCGTTGCCCAGGGTCAGACCGAAACCACGCTCCAGCGGTTCGGCAACGATAGTCGCGGTACGGCCCGGCACGGAGCCCGGCTCGATCACCAGCTTGTTCGGCTTAATCAGATCGGTCCAATTCTTCTGGATCACCTGTAACCTCTTCGGTTGCGGCGGGAGCGGAACTCCGCCTAGACCACCTCGGTTGCGGCTACGGCCGCCCCTGGATGTACAGGAAAGCGGCCGGCCACGTTGTTCTTTTCAGCGCCGGACCTTAATCCGGCGCGGACCGTTTAGATGCGGCGACGCTTCGGCGGGCGGCAACCGTTGTGCGGGATCGGCGTCACGTCGCGGATGCTGGTGATGACGAAGCCGACGGCCTGCAGCGCGCGCAGAGCCGACTCACGACCCGAACCCGGGCCCTTCACTTCGACTTCCAGCGTGCGGACGCCATGCTCGGCGGCGCGACGGCCGGCCACGTCGGCAGCGACCTGCGCAGCGTACGGGGTCGACTTGCGCGAGCCCTTGAAGCCCTGGCTGCCAGCCGACGACCAGGCAATGGTGTTGCCCTGCGCGTCGGTGATGGTGATCATCGTGTTGTTAAAAGAAGCGTTCACATGCGCAACGGCAGAGGTGATGTTCTTCTTTTCCTTGCGCCGGGGGCGCGCGGCCTTGTCCTTGACCATGAGATCCTGCAGTCCTTAGAAAACGGTTGGGCTAACGATTAACGCGCGGCCTTCTTCTTGCCGGCGATAGCGACAGCCTTGCCCTTGCGGGTACGGGCGTTGGTGTGGGTACGCTGACCACGGACCGGCAGGCCCTTGCGGTGACGCAGGCCACGGTAGCAGCCCAGATCCATCAGGCGCTTGATGTCCATGGCGATCTCACGACGCAGGTCGCCTTCGACCTTGTAGTCGCGATCGATGGTCTCGCGAATCTGCAGCACTTCGGCATCGGTCAGCTGATTGACGCGACGCTCGGAAGGCAGCCCCACCTTCTCGCAAATTTCTTTCGCCTTCACCCGGCCGATGCCGTAGATGTAGGTCAGTGCGATCTCGACCCGCTTGTTGGTCGGAATGTTCACGCCAGCGATACGCGCCACGTTTTTTCTCCTCGAATCACCCGCCGCGGACCAGTCCGGCCGAAGCGTTCACCTTGGCACCGATAAGGCATGAGTAAAACCCAACGAAGTCAAAGACTTACGTCGGGAACCGCTGCCTCAATTTTCGCTCGCGCCCGTTGCCAAGGGGCGCGATTATAGAAACTTCCTCTACTCAGTCAACTACTTAAGTGCAGTCAGAGCGTGGCTAAAACAGCCTCGATCTGGCGTGTCACTTCATCGATTTCCGCCATCCCGTCCACCTGCTTCAGGATGCCACGTCCCTCGTAATACGGGAGAAGCGGCGCCGTCTGCTCGTGATAGGCCTTCAGGCGCGGCACCACGGTCTCGGCCTTGTCATCCGCCCGGCGGGTGAACTCGGTCGAGCCGCAGCGGTCACAGACGCCCGGCTGCTTGGTCGGCTGGAATTTGTCATGATAACCCGCGCCACACTTGGCGCAGGTGAATCGGCCGGTGATACGCTCAACCAGAGCGGAGTCATTGACCCGCATCTCAATCACGGCATCAAGCTTGAGCTTGCGCTCGGCCAGCATCTTGTCCAGCGCCTCGGCCTGCTTGGTCGTGCGCGGGAAGCCGTCCAGGATGAAGCCCTTGCGGCAATCCGGCTGGTCGATGCGGTCGGCGATGATACCCACCACGATCTCGTCCGAGACCAGGGCGCCTGCATCCATGACCGCCTTGGCCTTGAGGCCGATGGCGGAGCCGGACTTCACGGCAGCGCGGAGCATGTCGCCGGTCGAGAGCTGGACCAGGCCATGCTTGGCCATCAGGCGCTGGGCCTGGGTGCCTTTGCCGGCGCCCGGCGGTCCAAGCAGGATCAACCTCATTTCCGCGCTCCCCTCAGCTTGGCCTTCTTGATGAGGCCCTCATACTGGTGTGCCAGCAGATGCGACTGGATCTGCGCCACGGTATCCATGGTCACGCTGACCACGATCAGCAGCGAGGTACCGCCGAAATAGAACGGCACCGAATACTGCGAGATCAGGAATTCCGGCAGAAGGCAGACCGCCGCGATATAGGCGGCGCCAACCACGGTCAGGCGGGTCAGCACGTAATCGAAATACTCGGCGGTGCGCTGGCCCGGGCGGATGCCCGGCACGAAGCCGCCGTACTTCTTCAGGTTATCCGCCGTCTCGTTCGGATTGAATACGACAGAGGTATAGAAGAAGCAGAAGAACACGATCAGGGCGACATAGGCCGCCATGTACAGCGGCTGGCCATGGCCGAGCAGCGTGGTGATGGTGGTGACCCAGGCCGGCGCGCCGCTGCTGGCGGTGAACTGCGCGACCGTCGCCGGCATCAGCAGCAGCGAGGACGCGAAGATCGGCGGGATAACGCCCGAGGTGTTGAGCTTCAGCGGCAGATGCGAGCTCTCGCCGCCGAACATGCGGGCGCCCTGCTGTCGCTTGGGGTACTGCACCAGGATACGGCGCTGGGCGCGCTCCATGAAGACGATGAAGGTGATGACGCCGACGATCAGAATCATCAGGAACAGGATGAAGAAGGTGCTGAGCGCACCGGTGCGGCTAAGTTCCAGCGTCGAGGCCATGGCGCGCGGCAGTTCGGCGACAATGCCGGCGAAGATGATCAGCGAGGTGCCCTGGCCGATGCCGCGTTGGGTGATCTGCTCGCCCAGCCACATCAGGAACAGCGTACCGCCGGTCAGCGTGACCACGGTGACGAGACGGAAGAACAGGCCCGGCTCGACGACGGCACCGCCGCGGCTGCCGGTCATGCCTTCAAGGCCGACCGCGATGCCGTAGGCCTGGATGATGGCCAGGACGACAGTGCCGTAACGGGTATACTGGTTCAGCTTCTTGCGACCCGCCTCGCCTTCCTTCTTCAACGCTTCGAGCTGCGGCGTCACCGCCGTGAGGAGCTGGACGATAATCGAGGCCGAGATATACGGCATGATGTTGAGCGCGAAGATGGTCATGCGCTCGAGCGCACCGCCGGCGAAGACGTTGAACATCCCGAGGATGCCACCGGCCTGCTGACGGAAGATGTCCGCCATGATCTGCGGATCGATGCCCGGCAACGGGATATAGGTGCCGAGCCGGTACACGATCAGCGCACCGATCGTAAACCAGATGCGCTTCTTCAATTCGGTCGCTTTGGCGAAGGCCCCGAGATTGAGGCTGCCAGCCATGCGTTCCGCTGCCGATGCCATATGCGCGTCCTAAAAAATACGACCGCGTGAACCTGAGACGGATGGCGGGGCCTTTGAGCCCCGCCCCCGGACCTGAAAGGGTCTGATTACTTCTTCTTGCCCTTGGCCTTCTCGGCCTTCGGCTCGGCTTCCGCCTTCGGGGCGATCAGCACGGTGATGCTGCCGCCGGCCTTCTCAACAGCCGCCTTGGCGGTCGCCGAAGCGCCGCTGACGGTGATGGTGATCTTGGCCTTCAGCTCGCCGGTGCCCAGCAGGCGAACGCCGCCGGACTTGCGCGAGCACAGGCCGGCCTTCTTCAGCGCCGCTTCGTCGATCGGCTGCGAGGCGTCGATCTTCTTCTTGTCGATCGCACCCTGCAGGCGGCCGATGTTCACGGTCTCGAACGAGACCGGGTTCAGCGGATTGAAGCCACGCTTCGGCAGACGACGATAGATCGGGGTCTGACCGCCTTCGAAGCCGTTGATGCTGACGCCGGTGCGGGCCTTCTGACCCTTCACGCCACGGCCCGAGGTCTTGCCCTTGCCGGAGCCGATACCACGACCAACACGCATGCGGTCCTTGCGGGCGCCCGGATTGTCGGCAATCTGATTGAGACGCATGTTTCTAACCCTTCCGCTCGGGCCGGCTCCGTAGAACCGCCCACTTAATCCTTAGCCTTCGACCTGGACCAGGTGCTGAACCTTGGCGATCATGCCGCGCACCGAGGGCGTATCCTCAAGCTCACGGGTCTGATGCAGCTTGCGCAGGCCCAGGCCCACCAACGTGCCCTGCTGGTCGGCAGTGCGCTTGTTGGCCGAACGAATCCAGGTGACCTTGACCGTCTTGCCGGCAACCGCCTTGGCGGCCTTCTTCTTCGCAGCAGCCATGTACCTTACTCCTCAGTCTCGCTCTTGCGGCCGAGCAGGTCGGAGACCTTCTTGCCGCGCTTGGAGGCGATATGGCGAGGAGCATTGAGCTGCTTCAGCGCCTCGAAGGTCGCCTTCACCATGTTATGCGGGTTCGAGCTGCCCAGCGACTTGGTCACCACGTCGGCGACGCCAAGGGTCTCGAAGACCGCGCGCATCGGACCACCCGCGATGATGCCGGTGCCCGGAGGAGCCGCGCGCAGCACGACCTTACCGGCGCCATGACGGCCCTCGATGTCGTGATGCAGCGTGCGGCCTTCGCGCAGGGTCACGCGGATCATGTTGCGCTTGGCATGCTCGGTCGCCTTGCGGATCGCTTCCGGCACTTCACGGGCCTTGCCCGAACCGTAACCGACGCGGCCCTTCTGGTCGCCGACGACGACGAGAGCAGCGAAGCCGAAACGACGGCCGCCCTTCACCACCTTGGCGACGCGATTAATGCTGACCAGCTTGTCGACGATATCGCTTTCGCCGCGCTCGCCGCGATCACCACCGCGCTCGCCGCGTTCGCCCCGTTCAGCTCGTTGAGTAACAGCCATGGTACCCGAACCTTTCTTAGAAACTCAGACCGGCTTCACGCGCAGCCTCGGCGAGCGCCTTTACACGCCCGTGATAGAGGTACGCGCCGCGGTCGAAGGTCACTTCCGTGACGCCGGCGGCCTTGGCGCGCTCGGCGATCAGCTTGCCGACTTCCGAAGCGGCCGCCGTGTCGGCGCCCGTCTTCAGCGAAGCACGCAGGCCGGATTCCAGCGACGAAGCCGAAACCACAGTCACGCCCTTCACGTCGTCGATGACCTGGGCATAGATGTAGCGCGAAGAGCGATGCACGCTCAGGCGCGGACGGCCATGGGCCGCCTTGACGATACGCGTCCGGTTGCGGGCCTTGCGGCGGGCAGCCAGATCGTTCATGCGAGTCTTGTTGCTCATCGTCGCGATCCTTACTTCTTCTTGCCTTCCTTGCGGAGGATAGTCTCGTCGACATACTTGATGCCCTTGCCCTTATAGGGCTCCGGCGGCTTGATCGAGCGGATATCCGCGGCGACCTTGCCAACGAGCTGCTTGTCCGCGCCAGAAATCTTGATCGAGGTGGGCTTTTCCACCTTGATCTCGATGCCGGCAGGAATCGGGTAAATGACTTCGTGGCTGAAGCCCATGTTCAGCTGCAGGTTCTTGCCCTGCATCGCCGCACGGAGGCCGACGCCGTTGATTTCCAGTTCCTGGTTGAAGCCGTCCTTGACGCCCTTGACCAGGTTGCTGACCAGCGTGCGCTGCATGCCCCACATGGAGCGCGAGCGACGGTTCACCTGGCGCGGCTTCACGGTGATCTTGCTGTCCGCGAAGGTGACTTCCAGGTCTTCGACGATGGTGAGCTTGAGCTCACCCTTCGGGCCCTTGGCCGTCAGGGTCTGGCCGGCCAACTGGACCTGCACGCCCTGCGGCACCGGAACCGGATGCTTGCCGATACGCGACATGATCGACTCCTTAGAACACGCGGCAGAGGACTTCGCCGCCGACATTGGCAGCGCGAGCCTCGGTGTCGGACATCACACCACGCGGGGTCGACAGGATCGAAATCCCGAGACCGCCACGAACCTTGGTGAGGTCCTTGATGCCGGAATAAACGCGACGACCAGGCTTCGACACGCGGTCGATGGTCTTGATCACCGGCTCGCCTTCGAAGTACTTCAGCTCAATCTTCAGATTGCGCTTGTTGGCTTCTTCCTGCAGCTCGTAGCCGCGGATGTAGCCTTCCTTCTTCAGCACTTCCAGAACGTTCATCCGCAGCTTCGACGCCGGCGAAGCAATGGACGACTTGCCCGCCTGCTGGCCGTTGCGGATGCGGGCGAGCATATCGCCCAGGGGATCGGTCAGAGCCATCTCTTGCTCTCCTTACCAGCTCGACTTGACCATGCCGGGGATCTGGCCGTTCGAGGCCAGCTCACGCAGCATGTTGCGCGACAGCTTCAGCTTGCGATAAACGGCGCGCGGACGGCCGGTCAGTTCGCAACGATTGCGCACACGGATCTTCGCGGAGTTGCGCGGCAGTTCGGCCAGCTTCAGGGCGGCCTCAAAGCGCTCTTCCGGGGTGATGTCCTTATTCTTGATCGTCGCCTTCAGCTTCGCACGCTTGGCAGCGTACTGAACCGACAGCTTGCGGCGGCGCTCATTCTTTTCGACAGAACTCGTCTTTGCCATATCGGGCGTCCCTTCTCGGCTCAGTTCTGGAACGGCATGCGGAAAGCGGCCAGCAGAGCCTTGGCTTCCTCATCCGTCTTCGCCGTGGTGCAGATGATGATGTCCATGCCGCGCACGTCAGCAATCTTGTCGTAGTCGATCTCAGGGAAGATGATCTGTTCCTTGAGACCGAGCGCGTAATTGCCGCGACCGTCAAAGCTCTTGCCGTTCACGCCGCGGAAGTCGCGGACGCGCGGCAGCGCGATGTTGATCAGGCGATCCAGGAATTCATACATGTGCTCGCGGCGTAGCGTGACCTTGCAGCCAACGCCCTGGTTCTCACGCAGCTTGAAGTTCGCGATCGCCTTGCGGGACTTGGTGATCACCGGCTTCTGACCAGTGATCGCCGCCATTTCAGCAGCAGCGGCAGTCAGCTTCTTCGAGTCCTGCGCGGCTTCGCCCACACCCATGTTGACGACGATCTTGTCGATCTTCGGCACTTCCATGGTGTTCTTGTAACCGAACTTCTCGATCAGCTGCTTGCGGACCTGCTGTTCGTAAATGTCTTTCATACGCGGATTGGCCATATCAGCCTCCATCAGCGATCGATGACTTCGCCGGAGCGCTTAGCAATGCGCACCTTGCGGCCATCTTCGAGGGTCTTCACACCAACGCGGGTCGGCTTGCCGTCCTTCGGATCGGCGAGCATCACGTTGGAAACATGCAGCGGGGCTTCACGCTGCTCGATGCCGCCCGCGGCAGCGCGGCTCGGCTTGACATGCTTGGTCACCTTGTTGGCGCCGGCGACAGTCACGCGAGCGGTCTCGCGGCTGACGTTCAGCACCTCGCCGGTCACGCCCTTGGAGCGACCGGTGATGACGACCACCTTGTCGCCCTTCTTGATCTTCATAGCTTGGGCCATGGCTTACAGAACCTCCGGCGCCAGAGAGATGATCTTCATATGGCCCTTGCCGCGCAGTTCGCGGGTGACGGGCCCGAAGATACGGGTGCCGATCGGCTCTTCCTGCTTGTTGATCAGGACGGCGGCGTTGCGGTCAAAGCGGATGGCGCTGCCATCGGCGCGGCGAATTTCCTTCGCCGTACGAACGATGACGGCGCGATGCACGTCACCCTTCTTGACCTTACCACGCGGGATCGCGTCCTTGACGGACACGACGATCACGTCGCCGACCTGGGCCGTCCGGCGCTTCGCGCCACCCAGCACCTTGATGCACTGGACTCGGCGTGCGCCCGAATTATCGGCGACGTCGAGATTGGTTTCCACTTGGATCATTGGACCTGTACCTCGCTAATATCTTATGTGCGGATCAGGAAGCGTTTTCGACGACGATCCAGCGCTTAAGCTTGGAGATCGGCTTCGATTCCTGGATCGACACAACCTCGCCCTCTTTCCGAGAATTGTTCTCGTCATGGGCATGGTAGTTCTTCGAACGACGGATGAACTTCTTGTACACCGGGTCCATGATGCGGCGCTCAACCTTCACAACAATGGTCTTGTTGCCCTTGTTGCTCACCACGACGCCCTGCAATACGCGCTTCGGCATCTTTTCTCTCCTTACGCCTTCTTAGCGGCGGCCGACAGGGCCGTCCGCACTCGGGCGACGTCGCGGCGCACCTGCTTCACGCGCGCGGTGTTCTCCAGCTGACCAGTCGCCTTCTGGAAGCGCAGATTGAACTGCTCCTTCTTCAGGTCGACGAGCTTGGTGTTCAGCTCATCCTTGGTCTTGCCGACCAGATCACTGTTCTTCATGGCTTACGCTCCCTCACCCAGTCGGGTGACGACCTTGGTCTTGATCGGCAGCTTGGCCGCGCCGAGCAGGAAGGCTTCCTTGGCGAGAGTCGCCGGAATGCCGTCGAGTTCGAACATGATGCGGCCGGGCTTCACGCGAGCCACCCACAATTCCGGCGAACCCTTGCCCGAGCCCATGCGGACTTCGGCAGGCTTCTTCGAAACCGGCAGATCCGGGAAAACGCGGATCCACATGCGGCCCTGACGCTTGATGTGACGGGTGATCGCACGGCGGCAGGCTTCGATCTGGCGGGCAGTGACGCGCGCCGGCTCCAGGGCCTTCAGGCCAAAGGCGCCGAAATTCAGATCGGTGCCGCCCTTGGCGACGCCCTTGATACGGCCTTTGAAGGCCTTGCGGAACTTAGTACGCTTGGGTTGCAACATCTCTCGTTACTCCCGGCTCAACCCTGGCGGCCCTGATGACCCGTGCTCTGGGTCTGCTCGGCCATACGCTTGTCCTGCGCCATCGGGTCATGGGCCATGATCTCGCCCTTGAACACCCACACCTTCACGCCGCAGCTGCCATAGGCAGTCTTGGCAGTGGCGCGAGCGAAATCGACATCGGCGCGCAGCGTATGCAGCGGCACGCGGCCTTCACGATACCACTCGACGCGGGCGATCTCGGCGCCGCCGAGACGACCGCTGCAGGTGATGCGGATGCCGCCGGCGCCCAGACGCATCGCCGACTGCACGGCGCGCTTCATGGCACGACGGAAGGCAACGCGGCGCTCGAGCTGCTGACCGATATTCTCGGCAACCAGCTTGGCATCCAGTTCCGGCTTGCGGATCTCGACGATGTTCAGGTGCACTTCCGACTTGGTCATCTTGGCCAGGTCAGAACGCAGCTTCTCGATGTCGGCACCCTTCTTGCCGATCACCACGCCCGGACGCGCCGAGTGGATGGTGATGCGGGCCTTCTTGGCCGGACGCTCGATAACGATGCGGGCAACACCGGCCTGGGCCAGGCGCTGCTCGAGATACTTGCGGATCTTCAGATCCTCATGCAGCAGACCGGCGTATTCCTTGTCGCTGGAGTACCAGCGGGAATCCCACGTGCGGTTGATGCCGAGGCGAAGACCGATCGGATTGACTTTCTGACCCATTACGCCTGCTCCTGCGCTTCAGCCTTCTTCGCCTTCGGGGCCGCCTTGGCCTTCTTGGCGGGGGCCGCATCAGTCTTTTCGGAAGCCGCCTTGGCCTTCTTCGCCGGCGCCTTCTTCTCTTCCTCGCGCTCGCGCACCACGATGGTCAGGTGGCTGAACGGCTTCTGGATGCCGGCGCCGCGACCACGCGCACGGGCGTGGAAACGACGCATGACCAGGCCCTTGCCCACGCTGGCCTCGGACACGACCAGACGGTCGACGTCGAGCTGGTGGTTGTTCTCGGCATTGGCGATGGCCGACTGCAGGACCTTCTTGACGTCCTGGGCAATGCGGCGCTTGGAGAAGGTCAGCTCGGACAGAGCCGTCTCGACCCGCTTGCCGCGGATCAGGCCGGCAACCACACCAAGCTTGCGCGGGCTAACACGGATGTTGCGCCCGATGGCCATGGCCTCGGTCTCGCCGAGGCGGGATTCGCGTGCCTGCTTGCTCATGGTTACTTCTTCGCCTTCTTGTCGCCAGCGGTGTGGCCCGGGAAGGTGCGGGTCGGCGAGAACTCACCGAACTTATGACCCACCATTTCCTCGGTCACGTTCACCGGGATGAACTTGTTGCCGTTGTGCACGCCAAAGGTCAGGCCGACGAACTGCGGCATGATCGTCGAGCGGCGCGACCAGGTCTTGATGACCTCTTTGCGGCCCGACGTAGCAACCTTGTCGGCCTTCTTCAGCAGATACCCGTCAACGAACGGGCCTTTCCAGACAGAACGAGTCACGATCTACCTCCTAGCCCGATCAGCTGTGCTTGCCCGACGGGCGACGGCGCAGGATCATCTTCTGCGTCCGCTTGTTGTTACGGGTGCGCTTACCCTTGGTGTTCTTGCCCCACGGGGTCACCGGATGGCGACCGCCCGAAGTACGACCTTCACCACCGCCATGCGGATGGTCGATCGGGTTCATGGCAACGCCGCGGACGGTCGGGCGAATACCCAGCCAACGCTTGCGGCCGGCCTTGCCCAGATTGGTGTTCTGGTTGTCCGGGTTGGACACCGCACCGATCGTGGCCATGCACTCGGCCTGCACCAGGCGCTGCTCGCCCGAGGTCAGACGAACCAGGGCCATGCCCTGATCCTTGCCGACCAGCTGCACGAAGCTGCCGGCCGAACGGGCCATCTGGCCACCCTTGCCGGGCTTCAGCTCGACATTGTGGATGATGGTGCCGACCGGGATCGACTTCAGCGGCATCGCATTGCCCGGCTTGATGTCGGCCTTCTCGCCGGCGACGACGCGGTCGCCAGCCTTCAGGCGCTGCGGAGCCAGAATGTAGGCGAGCTCGCCGTCATCGTACTTCAGCAGGGCGATGAACGCGGTGCGGTTCGGGTCGTATTCGATCCGCTCGACCGTGGCGCCGACGTCGAACTTGCGGCGCTTGAAGTCGATCATGCGATAGCGGCGCTTGTGGCCACCACCGATATGACGGGTCGTGATGCGACCGAAATGATTGCGGCCACCGGTCTTCTTCAGACCTTCGGTCAGCTCCTTCACCGGGCGGCCCTTGAAGAGCTGCGACCGGTCGATCAGGACCAGCTGACGGGTGGACGGCGTAACCGGCTTATAATTCTTCAACGCCATGATCAGATCCCCGTCGTCACGTCGATCTTGTGGCCTTCAGCGAGGGTAACCATCGCCTTTTTCCAGTCTGAGCGCTGGCCCAGCTCGCCACGGAACATCTTCACCTTGCCCTTCTGACGCAGGGTGTTGACAGCCTTCACCTTGACCTTGAACAGCGCCTCGATGGCGGCCTTGATCTGGGGCTTGGTGGCCGTCAGCGGCACCTTGAAGGTGACCTGATTGTACTCGGAAGTACGGGTCGCCTTTTCGGTGATCACCGGCGAAAGGATCACATCGTAGTGGTTCACATTGCTCATTTCAGGCGAGCCTCCAGAGCCTCAACCGCGGCCTTGGTCAGAACCAGGGTGTCACGGCGCAGGATGTCGTACACGTTGGCGCCCTGCTCCGGCAGCACGTCGACATGACGCAGCATGCGAACGGCGCGCGCGAAGTTTTCGTCCAGGGTCTTGCCGTCGATGACCAGCGCGTTGTCCAGGCCCAGGCCCTTGAGCTTGGTGGCCAGTTCCTTGGTCTTGCCAGCCTTCAGCACGTCGCTGTCGACGATCTTCAGCTTGCCTTCGGCCAGCTTGGTCGACAGAGCGGTCTTCAGCGCAAGCTTGCGGACCTTCTTCGGCAGGTCGATGGCATGGCTGTGCGGCAC
>Ga0102594_1001141_pt1 | contig 17913 bp, 14 predicted proteins | sample AraplaCol_mLB_r2_2_FD_76863 | JGI IMG/M metagenome (GOLD analysis project Ga0102594, IMG submission 76863) | Arabidopsis root microbial communities from North Carolina, USA - plate scrape MF_Col_mLB_r2 (SPADES assembly) (version 2) | ecosystem: Host-associated > Plants > Roots > Endosphere...
AAAGGCTGCGTGCGGCGTTGACGAATGCCTCCACGCGTGCGGGGTCTGCGCCAAATGCCAGCAAGCTGAACCCCGTTCCCAGTCGTTCGTACACATTGCCGCCGCCGGCCAGCGCCGCTGGCGCCAGGTGATGGCCGGCACGTGCGTCGAAGCTGTGCCTGCCAACCGCGCTGCCACCTGCGCCTTGCGTGCCGGCAACGACGGGCGAGCCCTCGTAGTGCGGCTCGAAGGAATGAACTTCGCCCACCGCACCTTCGCTGCGCGCGCGCCAGGCTGTCTCGAACGCCACGCGGTCGCGAGCCGGGTCGTGCGCGTGCAGGAAGGCGCGATCGACTTCGATCGAGCGCGCGATGAAGTCACGCGCGGTGGACGCGAACACCGGCCGGCGCTCCTGGTCGTAGGAGTCCAGCAGCGCCTCGCCGCCCCAGCCCTGCAGCGCTGCTGCCAGCTTCCAGCCCAGGTTGCGTGCGTCTTCGAAGCCGGTGTTCACGCCATAGCCGCCGTAGGGCGGATGGCTGTGGGCCGCATCCCCGGCAATGAACACCCGACCGGTGCGATAGCGGTCGGCGATGGCGAAGCGCAGGTCCCAGAAGCCGATGTGCTCGAACTCGACATCGAACTCCGCGCCCACGGCCTCGTGCAGGTAGCGCGCGAAGTCGAAGTTGTCGCGCGTGGTTCCAGGCGGAACCGGTGCGTGGAAAAACCAGGTCTCGCCCAGGTCCACGCGGCCGAAGAACTTCCAGTACCCGTTCAACTCCGGCTGCAGTACGTTGTAGTAGGACTTGCCGGGGTAGCGCGCGAGCAGCTCGTGCAGCTGGCGCGAGCGGAATACGACCAGCGCCATCAGCCGGTCATGGTCCGACAGGGTCTGCGTGATGCCGGCCTGCTCGCGCACCGTGGAGCGGCTGCCGTCGCAGCCGACCACGTAGTCCGCACGCAGCGTGCGGCGTTCGCTTCCGTCGCGCGTGCACACCTGCACTTCCACGCCGCTCGCCGACGGCGCGATGGCGTCCGCCTTCCAACCGTAGAGAGTTTGCACGCTCGGCAGTTCCGCGGCGCGGCGGCGCAGCACGGCTTCGGTGGCGTACTGCGGCAGGCGCTCGTTGGCCTGGAAGTAGTACGGCCGCACCAAGTCGCGCTGCAGCCAGTCGTAGTGGTAGTCGCCCAGCAGCGTACCGTGAGCGGTGAGGCCGCCGATGCCGTAGTCCGGCGGAATGGTGCGCGCCGCGCGCAGTGCCGGCTCGGCGCCCCAGAAGTGGAAGTGCTCCATGGTGCGCTGCGTCAAGTTCTGGCCCTTGGGTATGGGTTGGGGCGTCGCGTAGCGTTCCACGACCGTGCAGCGGATGCCGCGCTGCCCGAGCTCGACCGCCAGCCCCATGCCGACCGGGCCGCCGCCGACGATGAGCACCCGAGCGTCGTCGCTGCCCGGGCCTGCCAATTGTTCCGTCATGTCTTCACACCTGTTCATTGCGTGTTGCGGGTGCAGCCGTTCGGCCGCATGTTCAGCCTTCATTGGACGCGCCGGGCATGGATTAGACAAGTTTAGATGTGACATGGACTCATAAAATGCTCATATGAACCTGTCCATGCGCCAGATCCGTGCCTTTCTCTATGTCGCCCGTGCGGGCAGCTTCACGCGCGCAGCCGAACGCGCGCACATGACCCAGGCAGGGCTCAGCATCCTGGTGCGCGAACTCGAGCGCCAGGTCGGGGCGCGGCTGTTCGACCGCACTACGCGCGCGGTGCAGCTCACCGATGCGGGCCGCCGCTTCGCGCTGGTGGCCGAGTCGGTGCTGCAGCAGCTCGACGACGCCACGGCCGAGGTCGATGCGCTGGGCCGCTCGGCGCGCCAGCAGTTGCGCATCGCCGCCACGCCACTCGTGTCTTCGCACCTGCTGCCGCAACTACTGGCGCGTTTCAAGGCGGAGCATCCCGAGGTGCGGATCCAGTTGCTCGACAGCGACCTGCCCGGCGTGCAGGACATGGTGGAGTCCGGCGCAGTCGACCTGGGCCTGGGATTCTTCTTCAAGGTGGCGACCGGGCTGGTGCGGCGCCACGTTGCCAACTTCGCACTGATGAAGGTTTCTCCTGCATCCACGGGACCCAAGAGCCTGGGGCGTGCGAGCTGGGCTTCGCTTCGGGAACTGCCGCTGATCACGCTGCCTTCGGAAAACCCCATCCAGCGGGCAATCGACACGCACATGCACAAGATGGGCGTGGTGCGAGACGATGACGCCAGCCTGTCGGTCAGCTTCCTGGCCACGCAGATTTCCATGGTGGAGGCCGGCTTCGGCCATGCCGTGATGCCGACCTTCGCGGTGGCTGCCTGCAAGCGTCACCATGTGCGCATCGACACGCTCGTCAATCCGCAGGTGAAGCTGGGTTTCTTCCGCGTGTCGCGCCGCGGCGTGGCCGAGACCGAGGCCATGAAAGCCTTCGACGCGGCCATCGCGCAGCACCTGCCGTCGATGTCTGCCTGACGGCTCAGTTCACGGTCCGGCACGCGTAGCTGGCGGCCTTGTCCTTGTCACCCGTGCCGTCGTAGACGGCCTCCTGCGGATACGGGCAGTGCGGACGCGTGCTCGTGCCGCGCGCGCCGACCAGCGCCGCCGGCGCGACACCCTTCTCGACCCAGTCGACGGCCGGCGTGAGCCAGTCCACGCTGTCGTGGCCAGTGCCGCCGCTGCAGTGGGCCATGCCGGGCACCAGGTACAGCTTCAGGAAGCTGTCGGCGCGGGCAGCGCCGTTTCCGCCGTTGGCGCTGAGCTGGTCGATCACCGACTGGCGGTAGCGGATGGATCGCACCGGGTTCACGGCGGCGTCGTTCCAGCCGTGGTACATCAACACCTTCTTGCCGCTGTCGAGCAGGCGGCGCAGGTCCGGATTGGTGGCGTTATACGTCTCGGCGGCCTTGGCCATCTGGAACGGGTGCACGTTCCAGTCCCACTCGCTCAGGTACTTGAAGCCAGGGCGGTCGGGGTCGAACATCAGCCATTCGAATGCATCGGCCATGATGCTGTGCAGGGTCGGCGCCCGGTTCGGCGCGTCGGGCAGCACCCAGGTGTCCCACGAGCCCGGCACCAGTTCGCCGCCCAGCGGCATTCCCGGCACGAACGGTTCGCGGCCAGCGTAGATCTGCTGGACCGCCGACAGTTCGGTTGGCGTCAGGCAGCCGTCCGTGTTGCCTCCGGTACAGGCGGGCACGTCGCGTGCCGGGTCGAAATCGCACTTGAGCGGGTTGCGAAGCTGGCCGTCGACCACGCCGTCCAGCCCGTCGCAGCGCGCGTAGATCGCCTCGCCGATCAATTTGCGCTTTGCCGGCGGCAGCACCGGGCCGTCGGCCGGCGACTGCGGCGGGAACTGCTTGTACAGCGGCTGCAGGTAGGCCGGCGCGGACATCTGCTGGCCGGTGTAGTCCTGGTTCGGTGCGCCCACGACATAGCCGTCAAAGTCGTCCGGGTAGCGCTGCGCCTCCTGCAGGCCCTGGCGCCCGCCGCTGGAGCAGCCGTTCCAGTAGGCATAGTCGGCCTTGCGGCCATAGCGCATGGTGACGAGGTCCTTAGCCGTGACAGCGGTGAGGTGCACGGCGCGGTAGCCGAAGTCGATCTCCAGCTGGTCGCCGAACAGCGCGTTGTTGCCGAAGCGCGAGCCGGACTGATCGGCGATCGCGTTGTCGTGTCCGGTATCGGTCGAGGTGGCGGCGTAGCCCGATCGCAGCGCACGGTACATGTCGCTCAGCGATATGCTGCCCGCCTTGCCGCCGTTGCCGACCATCTGGAAACGGCCGTTCCACTCTTCCGGCAGGAACACGGCGAACTTGATGTTGCCGCGGATCGTGGCGCGTACGTCACAATGCGCCGGGGTGGTCACGCCCGAGTTGCTGGTGTCGGCGGCAACCGGCGTGGACGACGTGATCGAGACGTCGGCGGCCTGGAATTCGCTGGGCAGCGTGGCGCAGGCCACGGGCTTGACCACCTCGGGCGGCGGCGGATTGGCGGTGCCTCCGCCATCGCCTGCGCCGCCTCCGCTTGCGCTTCCCGCTCCGTTTCCACCCCCATCACCACCGCAGGCCATCAACGATGCGGCAACGGAAATTGCCAGCATCGCCCGCGCGAATTGTCTGCATGTCTTCATCTGTAGTGCTCCTATGTGCCCTGGCCGCGTCTAAGGGCTGGCGGCGGCTCCGGGATGACGTTCCCTGAACTCGAGAAGCGAGGCGCGCACGGGCGCCCGGGGGCGCCCGTGCAGGGCGCACCTTGTGCATGAAGTGGAGAAGACGGGCGCCGAGCCCGTCAGCGGCGGCGCCGCAGGCCGTTATTCGGCGGTGATGTTGCCGCGGCGCACGACTTCAGCCCAGCGGCCGGCGTCCTTGGCGATGAGCGCGCCGAACTCGGCCGGCGTCGCGGTCGCGGGCACCATGCCCTGGGCCTCGAAAGCCTTGGCGATCTCGGGCTGCTTCAACACGGTCCCGATCTCGCGGTTGAGCCGCTGCACGATTTCGGGCGGCGTGCCCTTGGGCGCCAGCACGCCGTACCACATGTCGACGTTGTCGATCTTCGCGCCGGCTTCGGCCAGCGTGGGCACGTCGGGCAGTTGCGGCAGGCGCTGCGGGCTGCCCGTGGCAAGCGCACGCAGCTTGCCTGCCTTGATGTGCTGCAGCGCGACGTGCACGGGCAGGAACATGAAGTCGATGCGGCCACCCAGCAGGTCGGTGACCGCGCCGGCCGTGCCCTTGTAGGGCACGTGCAGCAGGTCGATGCCGGTGTTCTGGGCCAGCAGCGCCATCGACATGTGATGCGGCGTGCCGACGCCCGGCGTCGCATACGTGAGCTTGCCGGGAGCCGCCTTGGCCTCCGCCACCATGTCTGCAAGGGTGCGCGCCTTCTGCGCCTCGGGGTTGGTCACCAGCAGCAGGCTGCCCCACGATGTCAGCGCGACGGGCGCGAAGTCCGACACCGGGTCGTAGGCCAGCGACTTGTACAAGCTCTTGTTCATGACCAGCGTGTTGACCTGCACCATCAGCGTGTAGCCGTCGGGTTTGGCGCGTGCCACCCGCTCGCTGCCAATGTTGCCACTGGCCCCGGGTACGTTGTCCACGATGACCGGCTGTCCCAGCGTCTTGGGAAGGTGCGCCGACAGCTGGCGCGCGATCAGGTCGATGCCCGTGCCGGGCGTGTAGGGGACGACCAGGGTGATGGGCTGGTCGGGCCAGGCGTAGGCGTGGCTGGCCAACAGCGTCGTGGCGCTAAGCAGGATGGAACGGAAAAGCCGGCGCATGCAGATGTCTCCTGGTATTGGGGGCGCAGGAGGCATCGCCGGGGACAACGCCTTCTGCTACCTTGTGGCCGGGATTAAGCCTGGGCGCCTGTCATATTACAAATTTAGATGCCACATGATTTCATATGGCTTCCATATGAGTTCGTGCGAATCGGTCGTTGAGGCCGTGCGCTACCTGTTCGGCCTGAGCCCCTTTACCCAACAACACACCGCTCAAATCGGTCTTCCCAAGCTGACCCAAGCCCTGCGGCTCCAGGTGGAACGGAACGCGCTCTTGCTTCGCTCATATGGACTTCAGGCAACGAGGCCAAGCGCGTTTCCACACGGCCTCGGCCAAAACCGGACATTGAAATGACGACGACCATTGAGCACAAATTTGGCTGGGGCCCTAAGACGATGCCCCGGCCCAGTGAGACGGACATGAAGCGATTGACTGGCATGGTCAAGCGCGGAGAACTCCATCCAGTGCTCAATCACACCAAGTGGGCAGAGCTTAGGACCGAGATGCTCGCCGCGCCTTTCGAGCAGCAGCCGCAATTTCGGACGCGCAGTGTGTTTGCGCCCCCTGACTTCTGCACTGCGTGGGACGGCGAGTTCTACTATCACGTCCACCCGGTTGCTGATTTGGAATGGATGGAGCTTCGGGCTACCTCTGCGGACTGGCTTCGTGACGTCCTCAGGCGCCACAGCATTCCGTACTCGCTGGAGGAAAGGGTCGTTCGGGTGTGGGGCTACACGCGACCCGGCCGACAACCAGAATGGCAGTAGGCGGCCATGAGCCGTAGTTCCCCATGCCTCGCCAGAATGTCGCCTTCAGGAACAGCAAGCCGCCATCGCGGCGGGGCGATTGCCGCTGGACACACTGCAGGCCAGTTCAGTTCGCGCGTCTTCGAATCACCAAGCGAACATAGCCCCCCAACGCCCGCCGTCCAACGAATCCCGCACTTTGGAAGTCAGGTAGTCGATATAAAGGGGCTTGGTGATCAGGAGAAGACTTCGGAACACCCACCCCCGTGATAGACGATGGCATTTGCCCGCCGATCCGCGGGCTCGTTGACTTCGACCCCGATCATCCGAGTTTGAAGCGGACGTCGCCTCCAGTTCGCTTTCCAATCCAGCGCCGCAGCAGTCCGGACCTTCCCTGGATCCACCCCCTTCGACAGGTACGAAGCCTCTGTGGTTTCGCTTGCACTGCAAGTCAATGCGTTGTCGATCTGACTCCCAAGACTTCGGCCAGCGCTTCAAGGCTATAAGGCTTGAGCAACAATCGAAACTCTTTGGTGGCCATGTTGCTGGCTGCCTCGGCGAATCCAGTAGTCAGGATGACGGGCAAGCCAGGACGTCGTCGCTGGATCTCACGCGCGAGTTCAAGACCGCTCATGCCGCCGGGCATCATGATGTCAGAAAACACAATATCAACAGCTCTGCCATCGGCCAAAGCTCCAAGCGCGGCCGTGGGGCTTGCTGATTGGATAACGTTGAATCCCAACTGTCCCAGCATCTCCCGCGTGAGCTCCGCCAATTCCGCATCATCCTCGACGAGAAGCACCTGTCGGCCACCAGCGTCGCGTCCCTCCCACGAAGTCCTTTCCCGGCTTCCTAGAGTAGGTAGTCGCAACGACCGAGGCAGTTGCAGGAAGACCTCCGTGCCGCGGCCCTGCTGGCTCTCGATCCTCAATGATCCTCCAGATTGCTGAGTAAAGCCGTAGACCTGCGGCAATCCGAGTCCCGATCCCTTCCCGATCTCCTTCGTAGTGAAGAACGGCTCCATCACGCGGTCAAGGACTTCCGGGGTCATGCCAAATCCACGGTCAGCCACGGAAATCTGAACAAACTCGCCTTGAACACTTGCTCTATCGTTCGCAGCGACATTCGTGGCGCTGACTGTAATCACACCTCCGTCGGGCATCGCGTCGCGCGCGTTGGTGAAGAGATTCAACATCGCCAACTCAAACTCGCCCGTGTCGATCTCAATGGGCCAGAGGTCATTGGCCAAGACCATCTCGACGCGAATGTCCGAGCGAAGCGAATGCTCGAGCATCTCCCGCATGCCGCGGAGCTGCGAAGTCAGGTCGACACACTCGGGATTGATGGCTTGCCGACGCGTGAACGCGAGCAGTTGATGCGTGAGACCGGTGCCTCGCTTCAAGGCGCGGCGCATGGCCTCCTGAACCCGCTGTCGTTGCGCAGGTTTCATGTCCCTCTCGAGCAAGTTCAGACCATTTGCGAAGACCGCCAGCAGATTGTTGAAGTCATGCGCTACACCGCCGGTCAGCCTCCCGATCGCCTCGAGCTTGAGCGATTGACGCAGCGCCTCTTCCGCTTGTTTCAGTCGCGCTTGATCCTGCATCCGCGCCGTCACGTCATACACGAATTGGTAGGCGCCGATCTGGATTCCGTTCGAGTCGCGCAGGATGTTGTATCGCATCTCGTAGTGCCTGCGGTCCCTTGCAGGGTCTCCGAACTCCCCGATCTGCACGAACTCCTCCCCGCCCATCGCGCGGCTCCATACCGCCTTAACGGCCGCCTGATGCTCGGGTTGCGAGGCCAGAAGTTCAAGCATGCTGTCTCCGACCTTAGGCCGCACGCCGAAGATGCGCTCAAACTCATCCGCAGCTGAGCGATTGATGGCCAGCCAGCGATAGTCGAGGTCAGCCACTTGGACGAAGGCATCGGTGCCCTCCATGATGTCCGCAAGAAGTTTGCGCTGGGCGATCGCTTCATCCACACGGCGTTCGAGCGTGTCATTCAGCTCTCGCAGTTGTCGCTCGGCGAGCACTCTGCTTGTCGTTTCGGACACCGCACAGAACATGCCCGCGACGTTGCCGCTGTCGTCGCGTAGCGGCGAATAGGAAAAGGTGAACCATGTCTGCTCTTCGAAGCCCTTGCGGTTCATCACGAGTGGCAGGTCTTCCCGATAGATGGAGCGGCCGGCGAGAGCCGCGTCGATCAATGGGCTGATGTCGGTCCAGATTTCGGACCAGATGTCGTGAAACCGTGCCCCCAAGGCGCCCGGGTGCTTCTTGCCCAGGATTTCGGCGTAGGAATCGTTGTAGAGAAAGCTCAGTTCGGGCCCCCATGCCACAAACATGGGAAAACGCGAATGAAGCATAAGTCCCACAACGGTAGTCAACGACCGCGGCCAAAGTTCCGGAGGGCCCAGCGCGGACTTTGACCAGTCATGAGAGCGCACAAGCGCTCCCACTGCCCCACCTCCGTCCAGGAAGGCGGCAGTGGAAGGATCAGTTGTGTGGTCCAGACTGGAAGTCATAGTGAGGAACGCCGATCACCAGTCGCCTACCGGCAAAGAGCGGATGGCCAACGGAAGGATAGCGCGATGTCGTCCAAAGTTCGACAGGCCCCTGCCACCATGGGACGAGTGGGATACAGAGGATACGGTCGCCGTCCAGCATCAGGCCCCTCCTCGTGGGAGGGGCAAGCCGCAATGACGCTGCGTTCTGGGAGAGTCGACCTCGATAGGGCAGACCGTCCGCGTTGCACCCGGTTGTCGATAGCGAGGTCGTACGCGCTGATGGGTGCCAGTGTGGCGCTGGCCAATCAAGATCTGGAGCTTCCGCCGCCCAGAATCATTTGTCACGGCTGGGCCCGCTGTCAGCTTAGTGCATCGGACAGCACGTAGTTGCCGCAGCCATCGCTCCGCGCAGTACCCGTCCGCGTCGAAGTAGGTCAAGCACTCAGGAAGATTGCGTACGGGTTGTCGTGTAGGTCCGTTGCCGGTTGCCGCCCCCGGAAACCGTAGACTCGCCACCTGGCGTCGCCGGCAACGACCGCGCGGCGACCTTCAAATCTGCCGTTCGAGCGGAGCAACATGCCTAAGTCCGAACTTACAAACGAAGCTGATCTGGCTGACCTACAGCGCTTCCGATTGTTGGTGGCGGCGATCCGCGACTACGCCGTCTACATGCTCGATGCCAACGGGCACGTCGTGAGTTGGAATACCGGCGCCGAGCGCTTCAAGGGGTACTCCGAAGACGAGATTCGGGGGCAGCATTTTTCGCGTTTCTACACGCTGGAAGATCAAGCTGCAGGTGTGCCCCAAGCCGCACTCAGGACTGCGGCTGCCAAGGGCAGGTTCGAAGCGGAGGGTTGGCGAGTGCGCAAGGACGGCACCCGTTTCTGGGCGAGCGTCGTCATCGACCCGATTCATGCCGAGGGCGGCGAGTTGGTCGGTTTCGCTAAGGTCACTCGCGACATCAGTGAGCGCAAAGCCGCAGCCGATGCGCTTCGGCGCAGCGAAGAGCAATTCCGCCTCCTGGTGCAGGGTGTGACCGACTATGCGATTTACATGCTGGATCAGAAGGGCCACATTACGAGTTGGAACGCCGGCGCCCAGCGGATCAAAGGGTACAAGAAGGAAGAGATTCTGGGCCAGCATTTCTCCCGCTTCTACACCCCAGAGGATCTCGCGAGCGGTCTCCCGGACAGGGCGCTGCGGACCGCTGCCACGCAGGGTCGTTTCGAGCACGAAGGATGGCGCGTCCGCAAGGACGGCTCGAGGTTCTTCGCGCATGTCGTGATCGACCCTATCCGGGACTTAGACGGCAGATTCGTCGGATTCGCAAAGATCACCCGCGACATAACGGAAAGGCAGGAAGCCGCTGCCGCATTGAAGAAGGCCGAGCAGGCGCTAGTGCAAGCGCAGAAGATGGAGGCGATCGGGAGACTGACCGGCGGCGTGGCTCACGACTTCAACAACCTCCTACAGGTCATCGCAGGCAACCTGCAGTTGCTGTCCCGCGATGTCGCCGGCAACGAACGGGCCGAGCGGCGGTTGCAGGGCGCCCTGGCAGGCGTGAGACGCGGGGCCCGCCTCACCCAGCACCTCCTGGCATTCAGTCGCCGCCAGGCCTTGGAGCCCAAGGTCGTCAACCTCGGCCGCAATCTCAACTCGCTGGACGAGCTGCTGCAGCGAACGTTGGGGGAAACGGTCCAGATCGAGTTAATGGTGGCGGGCGGCCTGTGGAATACCCTGGTCGACGTGGCCCAGCTCGAGAACGCCGTTCTGAACCTGGCGATCAACGCCCGTGACGCGATGAATGGCGTGGGCAAGTTGACCATCGAGGCCAACAACGCCTTCCTAGACGAGCCCTACGCGCGGATGAATGCGGATGTGACGGCCGGCCAGTACGTGCTGCTGGCGGTCTCCGACACGGGCAGCGGGATGACCCCCGAAGTGGTGGCCCAGGCCTTCGAGCCATTCTTCTCGACCAAGCCCGAGGGCAAGGGCAGCGGCCTGGGCCTGTCGATGGTCTACGGCTTCGTGAAGCAATCCGGTGGGCACGTGAAGATCTACAGCGAGCCGGGCCACGGCACGACCGTCAAGTTGTACCTGCCGCGCTCCCACGAAGCCGAAGACGTGCGGCTGCCGCCGGATCCGACGCCCGCAGTCGGCGGCAAGGAGACGATCCTCGTCGCGGAGGATGACGAAGGGGTTTGTGCCACCGTGGTGGAAACGCTCAGCGAACTGGGCTACCGGGTCCTGAAGGCGCACGATGGGGAGAGTGCGCTGGCGATCATCCAAAGCGGCATCCACATCGACCTGCTCTTCTCCGATGTCGTCATGCCCGGCCCACTGCGAAGCCCGGACTTGGCGCGCAAGGCGCGCGAGCTACTACCGGAGATCGCCGTGCTGTTCACCTCTGGCTATACCCAGAATGCCATCGTCCATGCCGGACGCCTCGACGCGGGGGTTGAACTGCTTGCGAAACCCTATACGCGCGAAGACCCTGCGCGCAAGGTCCGACATGTGTTGGCGAAGAGAAATGCCTGACGCGGGCGTGGCGATGTTACGACCGCTCTGGGAGGGCGCGATAGCCAATCTCGAAGATGCCAAAGGTCAATCGCGGCCACGAGCGGAAGTTCGGGGGACAACCGTCCGTGTCGGCAAACGGCCGCCTAGCTGTCAAAAGGTTGGACTCCGTTCGTCCGCTCCGTGCCGCCAATTGCGGACATACACCAGGGCGCGACACAGCCTTTGCGCAAGTCCGAAAGAGGCCCACGTCCCGCTGCGTCGTGGCGTTGGCAGCGGGAGACTAGCCAGTACGAAATGAGCGTGATCTCCAGCCGACAAACTCATACTGCTGGCCCTGCCGCTCGCAGTAGGCGCCGAGCGCTCCAGTTCGACGGCCGAATCACGGCGCGCCGCGAAAGTACGTCCAGCTCGCGCGCCCTCTTGTGGACCAAGTCGTCCGCGTTTGTTAGTGCGTTGTCCGCGGCCCGGCGGAAAGCGTTGCTACTGAGGGTGGCGCGGCGAGCCAAGATTGAACGAGAAGGGCGAGGCCCGCTATGCATGCCGGAAAAGCTAGGAGCGACAGGATGAGCCCGATGCTGTAGCCCGCATTCAGCAAGGGGCCGCCGGACAATGCGCCCACGATACCTCCAAATCGCCCGATCCCGAGCATCCAGGCCACGCCCGATGCCCGCGCGCGTGTCGGATAGAACGATGAAGCGAGGACGGGCATGGAAGTCAATGCCCCGGCGAGAAAAGCGCCAGTGAAGAATATTAGGTACGGCAACACGCCAACGTTCTCGAGGCTGCGACCGGTCGCGAGGACGAGGACGGCGGCGAGGACGAAGCTGCCGCCGACGACTCGGTACGAATTAACCTTGTCCATCAGCCAGCCGCAGATTACGGGCCCGACGCCAGCGCCTAGGGACAGCAAAGCAGTCATCATGGCGGCCTGCTTCAGCGAGAAGCCGGATTCGCGCATCAAGGTCGGCATCCAACTTGTCATCAGGTAATAGACGACAAGTCCCATGAACGACGTGACCCAAAGGAGGTAGGAGCCAATTCGGTAGTCCGAACTAAAGAGGACTGCCAGGGGCGCCTTTCCGTCCGCGATCTCTCGAAGCGGGATGCAATAGCCGCCTTTGGGCTCGACGAAGCGCCTGTCGATGCGTTGCAGGATCCGGGTGATCTCTTTGGGCGGATGGCCTTGAATCACCAGGAAGCGAATGGATTCAGGAAGCGTGAACAGTGCGGCCGCGAGAACGATCGGCGCCACGCCGCCGATGATGAAGATGCTCTCCCATCCGTAGACTGGGATGACCCAGGCCGAGGTGAAACCGGCGGCCGAAGCGCCAAGCGTAAAGCCGCAGAACATGATGTTCACGAGAAGCGAGCGATGCTTCTCCGGCGCGTACTCGGACAGCAGGGTCACGGCATTCGGCATGGCAGCACCGAGGCCGATACCGGTCAGCACGCGCAAGGCCGTAAGTTGGATCATCGACGTCGCGAGAGCACTCACCAGCGTGCAGAGGCCAAAGGCTAGAACCGATCCGATCAGCACCTTCTTGCGGCCGAACTTGTCGCCCATTGGACCGGCGACTAAAGCGCCGACCGCGAGGCCAATAAGGGCTGCGCTGAAGAGTGGGCCAAGGGCCAGCTTAGAGCCTCCCCAGGCTGCCACTAGTGCAGGACCGACATACCCCACCGCGACGGTATCGAACCCATCAGCGGCCATGATCAGGAAGCACAAAAGCATGATCCATCGCTGCGATGGGGAGAAGGTACCTTGATCGATCACGCTCGTGACGTCGAGTGGACTGGCGCCTTCGCCAGCATCCTGAACACGGGAATTGCGCATGGTTTGCCTCTTTGTAGATCTCGTTCGGGAGCGCTGACTCTGGCAGAAGGGCGCGCGACGCGGAAGTGATGAATCTGCAACCCGCCAATGAACGCCGTGCATGTAATGAACCGTGTTCTCATATATGAACCACCGAACAATGAGAATCGCTGGTTCAACTTCCATTCCGCGTTCGTTCGAATCGATATCACCTTGACTACTGAGTAAGGCTAGTTCATGCTGATGCGCGAGTTCAGTCTTGTGAACTCGTTGGTTGTGCTTTCAACCGATGAACAAGGCCCGCGTCGCCTGGTGGTACCGCGGGCATCTATGGAGCTTTTGAATGTCGAACGAAACTGAAGACCGTCTTGCCATCCGCAACCTCATCGAGAACTGGGCCGTGTGGCGCGACGCCGGCGATTGGGAGCGCTTCGCCACTGTGTGGCACGACGACGGTGTGATGCAGGCTACTTGGTTCCAGGGGCCCGCCGCGGAGTTCATCCGCGTCACGAAGGAGGGGTGGACCAGGGGCGTCAGCATCTTGCACTTCCTGGGAGGAACCTCGATCGATCTTGTCGGCGACCGTGCGGTCGCGCAGACGAAGATGACCATCTCTCAACGCGGACAGGTCCAGGGTGTGGCATGCGACGTTGTATGCACCGGCCGCTTCTATGATTTTTTGGAGAAGCGCGCAGACCGCTGGGGCATGGTTCTCCGTCAGCCAATCTACGAGAAGGACCGAGTGGATCCGATCGATCCCACCGCCAAGCTCGAGCTGGACCAAGCCGCGCTGGCGAAATTCCCGGCGGGCTATCGGCACCTAGCCTACATCCAGGTGCAACTTGGCTACGACGTGAAGCGCGACATGCCGCAACTGGTGGGCGCCGAGGTGGAGGCGCTCTATGGCCGCGGCAAGGCCTGGCTCGCGGGCGCTCCGCTTTAATCGAGGCCCCTCTTGCAATACTTTACATACGACGTCAGTCCGGCGCGCGTTCTTTTCGGCGCGGGCCGCTTGGCCGATGTCGGCACGGAGCTGGAACGCCTGGGCGCGAAGTGCGCGCTGATCATTACCACGCCAGAACAGCAAGCCCAAGGGCATGCGCTGGCCCGGCAAATAGGCAGCTTGGCGGGCGCAGTGTTTGACGGCGCCACGATGCACACGCCGACTGAGGTGACCGCAGCGGCCCTAGCCATCGTTCAGGCGCGACGGTGCGATGCGCTGGTGGCAGTCGGTGGCGGGTCCGCCATCGGCCTTTCCAAGGCGCTGACGTTGCGGGCGCGCTTGCCCCAGATCGCGATTCCGACGACCTACGCCGGATCAGAAGTTACGCCCATCCTCGGAGAGACGGCAGCCGGCGTGAAGAAGACGCGGCGATCACCTCTACTGCTACCGCAGGTCGTCATCTATGACGTGGAGTTGACGCTGTCGCTGCCTCCGCTGATGTCGGCTGGCAGCGGGCTGAACGCGATTGCTCATGCTGCGGAGGCACTCTACGCCCGGGATGCGAATCCAATCATTTCCCTCATGGCTGAAGAAGGCATCACGGCTCTCGCGCGAAGCCTCCCCGCGGTAGTGAGGCAGCCGGGCGATCTTGACGCTCGCGCCGACGCGCAGTACGGCGCCTGGCTGTGCGGCGTATGCCTGGGTACTGTCGGAATGGCGCTTCATCACAAGCTCTGCCATGTGCTCGGCGGCACTTTCGACCTGCCGCATGCGCAGACGCATGCGGTCGTCTTGTCGCATGCCATCGCATACAACGCGAGGGCGGCGCCCGGCGCCATTTCGCGTCTTCGCCGTGCGCTGGGGGGCGGACAAGAGCCCTGGTTGCAGTTACATGACATGGTCCGACAACTCGGCCTTCCAACCTCGCTGAAAGCCCTCGGCATGCCCAAGGGCGGATTGGAGCGCGCGCTGGAACTCGTTCTGACTGACGGCTACTGGAACCCTCGTCCAATGGAAGCCGAGCCACTTCGCCAACTGCTTCGCCGCGCCTTCGACGGCTCGGCGCCCCACAACGACTGAACTGAACTCTCACATGCGAAACTTTGACGAAAAGAGCATTACGGGCGCGGTAATCGAGCGTCTCGACCACTGCGCTTCGCCGCGCGCGAGGCAAATTAGCGCAGCGCTCGTCCGGCACTTGCATGACTTTGTGCGCGAGATCGAACCCGATCAGGAAGAGTGGGAGCAGGCGATCGATTTCCTGACGCGAACCGGCCAGATGTGCACCGCCACCCGGCAGGAGTTCATTCTTCTGTCGGATGCCCTCGGCGTGTCCATGTTGGTCGACGCCATTAACCATCGGCTGACGGGCGCCGCAACCGAGACCACGGTCCTTGGCCCGTTCTTTGTGAAGCACGCGCCCGAAGTTCCCAGAGGAGCCCGCATCAGCGGACCTGACGAAGGCCCCCCCCTTCTGATCGAGGGGAGCGTGCGCAGCGTGGACGGTCACGTGCTGGCGAACGCTAGCGTCGACATCTGGCATGCGGACCATGCCGGCTTCTACGATGTACAGAAAGACGGGACGAGGTTGAGCAGCCGGGCGCGCGTGCGCACGGACGATGCGGGGCACTTCTGGCTCATTGGCGCCGTACCCGCCGCCTACCCGATCCCTAGCGATGGCCCGGTAGGCGAAATGCTGGAAGCGCAGGGTCGCCACCCATTCCGACCGGCCCACGTTCACTTCATGGTTGCCGCAGCCGGGCATGAGACCCTGATCACCCACCTGTTCTTGGCGGACAGCAACTACCTGGATTCGGATGTCGTCTTCGGCGTCAAGGACTCGTTGATCGAGAAGTTGGACCGTGCGCAGCCGGGGCCGACGCCCTACGGCGCGCATCTGGACTCGCCAACGGCTGCCTTGCGCCGCGACTTCGTGCTTGGACGAAGCGTGGACCGGACGACACGATGATCAAACACATCGTGATGTGGAACATTGCGGGTGAAGGCGCTCGCGAACGCCGAGCTAACATTGATGAGGTTCGGGCACAGTTCCTGTCCTTGCGCGGAAAGGTGCCGGGCATGCGCCTGCTCGAGGTGGGTGTCGACACCAGCCATGCCGACCATGCGTGCCATGTTGTGCTCTACACGGAGTTCGAATCGCAGCGCGATCTGGATGCCTACACGGCCCACCCCGCCCATCTTGCCGTTCGGGACGCCCTGGGGACCTTGCGCGTGGCGAAGCACCAGGTTGACTACCGGCCCGACGAAGCCCATGGCTGAGCCAAGCTTGCGCCAGTCCGGGTGATTGAAGTAGCCTCGCCGGGTCAAGGTCGATCACACAGACAAGTACAGTTTCATGCAGGACGCAACGCAAGGTACGGTGAAATCAGCAGACCGGGTGCTCGATCTTTTGGAGTTGCTGGCCCGAAGGGGACAGGACATGTCGCACACGGACATCGGGGAAGCCCTGGAGATCCCCAAGAGCAGCCTCACCCAGCTGCTGAGAAACCTGACCGCCCGCGGCTATATCGACTACTCGGCCGTGTCGCGTGGCTACCGGTTGGGCGAGGCGGTGGGAAGGCTTGCGGGCAAGGCCAACCAAGGACGCAGCATCCTGGGGATCGTGGAGCCGGTATTGGCGGAGATCACGGCATCACTCGACGAGTCGAGCGCTTTCAATCAGTTGAGAGGGATTCAATCCGAGGTTATCGCCACCGTCAGCAGTTCACAGCGCCTGGTCTCGCACATGCGCAAAGGTGACCTTGCGCCGCTGTATGCGACATCGGGCGGCAAGGCGTTGCTTTCCTTCATGGAGAAAGACCAGCAGGAACACTACCTGCAGACAGTGCAGTTCGAGGCCATCACGCCCCACACGATCAAGACCGTGCGGGAGTTGCGCCGACAGATGAAGGCCGTTCGCGAAACCGGCGTCGCCTTCGTCTCGGAAGAATTCACGCCCGGCATCATCGGCTTGGCAGTGCCGATTCTCTCCAGCAGCAGCACGGCACTAGGCGCTCTGAGCGTTGCAGTCCCCGCGGTGAGATTCAACGACGTGGCGCGCGAGCGCATCATGAAGGTACTGAACGATGCGCTCGTCCGCATCGGTCGTGGCCTTGCGGAAAGAGCCTAGTAGGCTTCGTCCTCGAAGCCCCAGAAGGTCGCGAATTGGTCGACCTCGGCACGCGGCATACCCAGGCGATTGAGCGTCGCATCCTTCTGTGCGTAGCCGAGCGACATCCCGCAAACGACATTCTGGTTCTCCGGCAACTTCAGGCAGTCCCGTATGACCGGCTCATGCCGGACGAACGACACCTGAGGGCAGGTGTCCAAGCCCCTTGACTTGGCCACAAGCATGAGCGTCTGCAGAAATAGTCCGAAGTCCAACCAGCTGTGTTTCGTCAGGCGCTTGTCGATCGAGAAGATCAAGCCCACGGGCGCGTCAAAGAAGCAGTAGTTTCGACCTGTCTGCCGGTAGCGACTCGCCACGTCTTCGCGGTCGATGCCGAGAACCTCGTAGTATCGGGCGCCGAAATCGGCCTGCCAGTCCTTGCACGGCACCGGCAAGTCGTCCGGGAAGTGCTTGGACGGAGGTAGTACGTTCTCCTCGTGCGAGCGCAGCACCGCATCGGTGAGGCGCTGCTTAGGCTCGCCTTCCAGCACGTGCACGAACCATGGCTGCGTGTTGGAGTTGCTGGGGGCATGGCGGGCAACGTCTAGAATTTTCCGGAGGGTGGACTTCGAAACGGGCGCAGGGGAGAAGGCGCGGACCGCCGTTCTCGACCTGACGAGGGCTTCGATCATGTGCTCGAACTGACCCTCGGGGACGGCGCAGTCGGGTTGCGGAATTGCGATAGTCATGTTGCGATGCTGGCACTTGCCGTTCGCACAATCAATTGAATTGTGTGCAATACCGCCATGAACCAAACGGGGCACCGCGAAGTTCAGGCGCGCGCGATTTCGAGCACCTGCTCCCTGAGCCAGACATGCGCCGGGTCGTACTCGAACCGTTGATGCCAGAGTGCTCGCAAGGTCGTCGTAGGCACGTCGTAGGGAAGGTCGGCCGCCTGCAAATCTTCGCTTGCTGTCAAGAGCGCCGCCAGCGGTTGC
>Ga0102594_1001144_pt1 | contig 17868 bp, 13 predicted proteins | sample AraplaCol_mLB_r2_2_FD_76863 | JGI IMG/M metagenome (GOLD analysis project Ga0102594, IMG submission 76863) | Arabidopsis root microbial communities from North Carolina, USA - plate scrape MF_Col_mLB_r2 (SPADES assembly) (version 2) | ecosystem: Host-associated > Plants > Roots > Endosphere...
CCTCGGCGTACTTGTTGGTGAGCTGCGAGCCCTGGGCGGCCATGACGGCCGGCGAGGCGTAGTTCTCGCTGGCGATCAGCTCGATGTGGTGTTCCTGGCGCGCGTTTTCCGCTTGGATGGCAGCCCAGATTTCGGGATCGGTCTGTTCGACCAGGTTGTTGCGTTGGTACATGGCAGTCCTTTGAAGACGAGGTCCTTGTTCTTCAACCAAACAAGGGCTGCCCAGGCGAACGGCTGAACGCCTGTGAGGCCAGGCGGCACGCTTCCCAGTGGTATTCCACGTCAGCGCGGGGCACCTTGGGAGGTGCTGCGCCTATCGCCAGTCGCGTACATGCGGAGTGTAGCTCACGCCCGCCGGAGCACTGCTGCCCCGGGGAATTCTCAGGAGACGGAGGAAAGCAGTGCGACCTTGGCCGGCTCGCTGCCTTCTTCAGGCTTGGCTGGCGCAACCACCGGCAGCGGCTGGGCACGCACGCCCGGCGGGGTGACCGTCGTCGACGGCGCGCGGCCGTTGGCCACCTGCAGCAGGCGCTCGTGCTCCGCCAGAACCTTGCCGGCGTAGCCGCCGTCGTCCTCGAGGTTGGCCGCGCCGACGTAGTAGCGCAGGCCGCCCTCGAGCGAGCCGGCGCGGGCGATGCATTCCTGCAGCACCTTGACGCCGACGCGCATGTTGGTGACCGGATCGAAGGCGGTGAGCGTTCCGCCCGCGCTTTCGTACTTGTCGCCGTGAACGCGGGTCATGACCTGCATCAGGCCCTGCGCACCGACATTGCTCTGGGCAAACGGATTGAAACTGGATTCCACCGCCATGATCGCCAGGATCAGCGTCGGATCGATCTTCGTGCGCTTGCCGATGCCGTAGGCCTCTGCCACCAGCACGCTCAGCGGCTCGGCAGCCACACGGTACTTCTTGCTCAGCCAGTAGGCCACGGCGGCCTGCTGCTTGGGCAGGTCGGCGGGGCTCGCGGCCGTGGTGCGTTCGATGGCGGTCGGCTCCAGGTCGGTGACTTCAGGCGCGGGTTTGCGCGACTGCAGCCAGCCCATCAGTTGCTCCTCGCCGGTCTTGCGCAGGTCCGGACGTGCCACGAGGGCGAGTGCCGCGAACACGATGGCCAGGCCGACCAGCGCAAACCCGTTGTGGGTGATTTCAAAAAAGCCGTCTGCCACGTCGGACACGAAGGTCCTTAGCCCTCGGGCTGTGGCATCGAACGCCTTGTTCATCGCTCTTCCTTTCTATGCGGCACCCGGGTCGCAACGCCAAGAAGGCGATGGATGAAGGCAGCGGCGCTTGGATTGGTACGAATCAGGCTCCGCGCAAGGAGTGAAGGAGGTTGGGAGCGCGGTGACCTGATCAAGCCGGTGGAATTCGGCAGCGGAGTCAGGGTGGCTCCGCCGCGTCGGGCGGTCGGAGCAGGGCGGATTCTAGCGTGGGTTAATACTCGGTCAAGCATAATGAATTGATTCTTTATGCTAATGAGTGCTTAAAAATATGACAGTTTCGAGGCGTTTCTGCTTACGGGAAATCCCTTTGTAAAACGCGTTTGCAATCCAAGAGTGCGCCGCCTAATCTGAACGGGCCTGAGACTTCAGGCGTTTTTCCGAGGTCCGGCAGTCCGAGGTGCAAGTCAAGGGCTCAGCGGCCGAGGATCCATGGTGGCAATCTCTTGCTGCCAGCACGGCAGGAACCATTGACTTCCGGTCGCGCGAATCGATGGCATGGGTTTTGGGCCCGCCATCAAGCCCGGCAACAAGGCAATTCCGTCGCGTTGCCGGGCTTTCTTGCTTCTGGAGCGGCTGGGATTGCTCACCTCTTTGCGGCACACTTCCGCGATGGACTTCGCTTCGATCAAACAAGACAAATGGGTGCGACGGGGGGTCGTCGCGTTGCTGGTGCTGCTGGGGTTCTGGGTACTCGCCTGGCTGGCGGTGCCGCCCATTGCCAAGAGCCAGCTCCAGAAGATCGCAAGCGAAAAACTGGGCCGGCACGTCACCGTCGGCAAGATCGATTTCAAGCCCTGGACGCTCGAGCTGACGCTGAACGACCTGCGCATTGCCACCGCCGATGGCAGCAAGCCGCAAGTGGCTGTCAGCCGTATCTATGCCGATGCCGAACTGCAGTCGCTCTTCCGGCTCGCACCGGTGATCGATGCCGTCGCCATCGACGGACCGTCCATCCTGCTGACGCACCTGGCAGACGGCAAGTACGACATCGACGACATCCTGGCCAAACTCTCCGCCGGCCCGCCGGCCGACCCGAATGCGAAGCCCGCGCGCTTTGCCATCTACAACATCGCGATCAACGGCGGTTCGGTCGACTTCGACGACCAGACGGTCAAGCGCAAGCACGAGCTGCGCGACTTCGTGCTCAAGGTGCCGTTCCTGAGCAATCTCGACTCCAAGCGCGACGTCAACACCGAGCCCAAGCTCGCCTTCGCGCTCAACGGCAGCAAGTTCGACTCGGCCGCCTTCACCACGCCTTTCGCCGACAACCGCAAGACCGATGCGCAGGTGCAGTTCAAGGGGCTCGACCTGGTGCCCTACCTCGGCTACATCCCGGGGAGCGTGCCGGTCCGCCTGCAGGCGGGCAGCCTCGATGCCGACCTCAGGATCGGCTTCGAGCACGGCGCCACCGACGGGCTGAAGATCACGGGCACGGTCGAGGCCCACGGCACCAAGGTGGCTGATGCGCGCGGGCGCGACCTGCTGGCCTTCGACTCGCTCAAGCTGGCGGTGGCCGATGTGCGGCCGCTCGAATCGGTGTTCCATTTGAGCGAGGTGGCGCTGGTCAACCCGCAGCTTGCGGTGGCGCGCGATGGGGCCGGCCAGCTCAACCTGCTGGCCACCGACCCGGCCACCGGAGCCACCGAGAAGGCCGCGCCGCTGCCTGCGGCCGCCGCGAGCGCGCCGGCCGGCAAGCCGGCCGAGAAGCCCGCATTGAAGGTGCAGGTCGACAAGGTCGCACTCAGCGGCGGGCGCATCGGCTGGCGCGACGAAACCGTGAGCCCGGCTGCGGCCGTCGACCTGACCGACCTGGGCATCGACGTCGCGTCGGTCACGTGGCCGATGGAAAAGCCGGCCCGGTTCAACGGCAGCACGGCCGTGGCCGGCGCCTCGCTCAAGTTCCAGGGCAGCGCCACCGACAAGGTGGCCGATGTGCAGACCGAGGTCGACGCGCTGCCCCTGTCGCTGGCGGCGCCCTACCTGGCGCAGAGCCTGGAGCCCACGCTGGACGGCAAGCTCAGCGGCCAGATCGACATCGCCTGGGCGCAGCCCGAACTCAAGTTCAAGGCGCGCCGCCTGGCCGCCGACGGACTCGCCCTGACGCAGGCCAAGACGGCGCTTGCGAGCGTCGGCCGTTTCGAACTGGTCGATGCCGAGGTCGACATGACCAGGCACACGCTGAACATCGCGTCGTTCACCGCGACCAACCCCAAGGTGCGCGTCGAACGCGACAACGAAAAGCGCTGGATGTTCGAGCGCTGGCTCAAGACGCCGGCCGGCGGCGGCACGAAGGAGGCCGACGCCAAGGTCGCCGCGCCCAAGCCCGCCGCCGCCGAGACGCCGCAGCCCGGCGCCAACACCAAACCCTGGGCACTGACCATCGGCACGCTGGCGGTCGACAACGGGGCGCTTTCCTATGCGGACAAGGCCGGCGCCACGCCGGTGACGGTCGAGGTCACGGCCTTCAGGCTGCACGCCCAGAAGCTCGCGCCGGAGACCAACACCACTTCGCCCCTCGAGGTTTCCGGGCGCATCGGCTCCGGGCGCTCCGAGCCGGGCCGCTTCGACTACAAGGGCAATGTGGTCCTCAAGCCGCTGGCGGCCGAGGGCCGGCTCGAGGTGGCGTCGTTTCCTGCGCACGCCTTCAAGGTCTACTACGCCGACGCGCTCAACGTCGACATCCGCCGCGCCTTTGCCAGTTATCGCGGCTCGGTGCGCTATGCGACTTCGCCGGCGGGCATGACCATCAAGCTGGCCGGCGACACGGCGCTCGACGACTTCCGCGCCAACAGCGTCTCGCTGACCCAGTCGCCCGGCTTCGACCGCAACACCAACCAGTTGCTGAGCTGGAAGACGCTGAGCCTGCGCGGCCTGCAGGTCAGCATGGCGCCGAACGCGCCGCCGAACGTGGACGTGCGAGAGACCACGCTGACCGACTTCTTCGCCCGCGTGATCGTCGACCCCAACGGGCGGCTGAACCTCCTGAGCCTCACCAAGAAAGGCGAGGCTGAAGCCAACGCCGCTGCGGCTGCAACGGCAACCGCCGGCGAAGCCAGCACCCGCAAGGGCCCCGGCGGCACGACCACCACGACGCGCGGCGCGCCCGCCCGTTCGGCAGGCGGCGCACCCGTGCCGGCCGAAGCCATGGTCGGCGGCGCACCCGAGCCGGCCAGGCCGGCCGCGCCCGTGGCCACGGCGCAGGCCGCCGCCGACACCGGGCCCGCACCCGTCATCAACTTCGGTCCCATGAGCCTGGTCAACGGCAAGATCGACTTCACCGACCTGTTCGTCAAGCCGAACTACTCGGCCGACCTCAGCGAGCTGACGGGCAAGCTCAGCTCGTTCTCGTCGAACCCGCCGAAGGGCGAGGCCGGCCGGCCGGCGCTGGCCGACCTCGAGCTGCGCGGCAAGGCCCAGCAGACGGCGGCGCTGGAAATCACCGGCAAGCTCAATCCGCTGGCCAAGCCGCTCGAGCTCGACATCACCGCCAAGATGCGCGACCTCGACCTGGCGCCGCTGTCGCCGTATTCGGTTCGCTATGCCGGGCACGGCATCGAGCGCGGCAAGATGAGCATGGACGTCAACTACAAGGTGGCGCCCGACGGCCAGCTCACGGCCACCAACAAGCTGGTGCTCAACCAGCTGCAGTTCGGGGACGAAGTGGCAGGCGCGCCCACCAGCCTGCCGGTGAAGCTCGCCGTCGCGCTGCTGGCCGACCGCAACGGCGTGATCGACGTCGACCTGCCGCTCAGCGGCTCGCTCAACGATCCTCAGTTCAGCGTCGGGCCGCTGATCTGGAAGGCAGTGGTCAACCTGATCGTGAAGGCCGTGACTGCGCCGTTCAGCCTGCTGACCGGCGGGCTCGGCGGCGGCAGCGGCGAATCGAGTGCCATCACCTTCGAGCCGGGCGGCTCCGAACTGAGCGCCAGTGCCAAGGAAAGCCTGGACAAGGTCGCGAAGGCGTTGACCGATCGGCCGACGCTTCAGATGACGGTGGTCGGCACCGCCAGCCTCGACAAGGAGCGCGACGCGTACCAGCGCCAGCGCGTGCGCCAGCTGACCTACGCCGAGAAGCGCCGCGTCGCCGTGCGCGGTGGCCAGAGCGGCACCGACGTGCCACCGGTCACCGACGCCGAATACCCCGAGCTGCTGACGGCTGTCTACAAGCGCGCCGACATCACCAAGCCGCGCAACCTTGTCGGTCTGGCCAAGGACTTGCCGCTGAAGGACATGGAGAACCTGTTGTTCGCCAGTGTGCCGGTCGACGAGGAATCGATGCGCCAGCTCGCGGTCGAGCGCGGTGCCGTCGTGCGCGATTACCTGCTCGCCAAGAACCTGACGAGCGAGCGCCTGTTCCTGGGGGCGGTCCGCACCACTGCCAGCGGCGACGACTGGAAGCCGGGCGCCGAGCTGAAGCTGACGATGAAGTGAGTTCGGCGGCGCATCCCCGCGCAGGCAACCCCGAAGTGAAGCCTTCGGGGGGCTTGGTTTTTTTCTTCAGCTTGCTATATATGTAGTCCATCAATTCCCCAGCTTGCACCTCCGGGCCCGCCGCCGTTCAGGGGCGGATTTCGGCGCCGGCCGCAAGTGGGTGAAAATGTCGAGGTGCGCCGGCCTTTGCCGGCGCCTTCGCTTTCTCTACCAAGACAACGATTTCGCGCAGTGACCTCTACTTCTTCCAAGCCACACGATCTTCAGGCCCTCGATACGCTCACCGGCGGCGCCTTCACCGCGCCGACTTCCGGCGAGCGCGCCGCGCGCATCCGCGACTGGCTCGCGGGCAACCCCGCGCCCGAGCAGATGCAGGAGGTCTTCAAGGAGCTGAGCGGTCGCGACAAGGGCGCTGCGCGCCTGCTTCGCGAAAAGCTCGACGAACTCAAGCGCGCCAAGGGCCAGGAGGCCATTGCCGTCGAATGGGCACAGAAAGCCGAGGCGTTGCTGGGCCAGTCCAAGCTCAACATCGCCGATGCACTGGCCTGGCAGCGTGACGCCGCCAAGGCCGGGGCGCCGCTTTCGCGCGATCCGCTGGCAGGCCTGAAAGCCAGGCTAGCCGAGCGCGTGAAGGGCATCGAAGACCTGCAGCACCGCGCGCAGGTGCACCGCGAGGCCGCGGTCCTGCTGGCGCAGCGCTTCGAAGTGCTGTCCACCAAGGGCTGGCAGGATGCCCAGGCGGCCGAGGAATCGCTGCGCGCCGACGTCACCCACTGGCAGCAGCAGGCGACCGAGATCGCCGCCGACCCCAACTGGACCAGCCTCGACGCCAAGTTCGCGCCGCAGCTCGATGCCTCGAAGTCGCAACTGCTGGTGGTGTCCGACTCGTTCCACAGCGCGTTGGCACAGGCCGTGGCCGCCGCTGCCGACGCTGCCGCGCCGCTGCCGCCCGTGCCCGTGTGGGCCGACGAACTGCGCGCCGCGCGCGGTGAGGTGGTGGCGCCCAAGCCCACCGCGCCCGCACGCCCCGCCGCGCCCAAGGTCGACCCGGCCGTGCGTGCCGCCGCGCAGGACGCGGTGCAGGCCGCGCTTGCCAAGCTCGAGCAGGAAACCGCCGAAGGCCATGGCAAGGCCAGCGCCGGTGCGGCCGCCGCACTGCGCGCCGTGCTCAAGGAGCACGGCAAGATGGTCGACGCCGCGCTCGAGGCCCGCGTGCATGCCGCGCTGGTGGCAGCCGGCGAACTCGAAGGCTGGCAGCGCTGGAGCGCCGACAAGGTCCGCGAAGACCTGGTCGCGAAGGCCGAGGGGCTGCTCAAGCGTCCCGAAGGCCAAGCGCTCGGCGGCCGCAAGATGCAGGAAACCCTGCGCAGTCTGCGCGACCAGTGGAAGCAGGCCGACCAGGGCGGCGTGCCGAACCATGCACTTTGGAAGCGCTTCGACGAAGCCTGCAACGAGGCCCACAAGGTCGTGGAGGCCTGGCTCGAGAAGGTGCGCGCCGACGCTGCCGAGCACCGCGCCCACCGCGTCGCGCTGATCGAGGAAGTCAAGGCCTGGGCGGCCGAACACGCCGGCGCCACCGACCTGAAGGCGCACAACCGCGCGCTGCACCAATTCGCCGACCGCTGGCGCGATGCCGGCCACGTGGGCGAGAAGGTGTTCGCCGAGTTGCAGCCGCAGTGGAACGAGGCCTTCGGTGCCGCCCGAGCACCGTTCGAGACGGCGCAGAAGGCCAGCGTCGAACGGCGACAGGCCATGATCGCCGAGGCGACCGAACTCGGCGCGCAGCCGATGCTGCGCATCGACGCGGTCAAGGCGCTGCAGCAGCGCTGGCAGGCCGAGGCGCAGAGCGTGCCGCTCGACCGCCGCCACGAACAGAAGCTGTGGGATGCCTTCCGCGCGCCCATCGACGAAGCCTTCAACCGCAAGACGGCAGAGCGCGAAAAGGCATCGGCTGCCATGAGCGAGCACGACCGCCATGTGCTCGACGCCTCCAAGGCGCTCGACGCGGCCAACGCCACCGGCGACGCACAAAAGATCCGTGCCGCCGTTGCGCGCCTCGAAGGCGCGTTGCGCGGTGAGGCGCCGCCGCCCGCACCTGCGGCTGCACCGAAGGCCGAGCAGCCCGCCGCGGCCGCCGACGGTCCGTCGGTCGGCGCGACCGAGATCGAGGCACCAGGCCAGGCTGCCGCCGAATTCGGCGAAAGCGCAGAGCAGGCGCCGAGCCCGAGCGACGCGGAAGCATCGCCAGGGACGCACACCGCTGCTGCACCTGCAGCGCCGGTCGACCTGGTGGCGCCGGCCGACGGTGCCGATGCGTCGGCACGCGCCGATGGCGCGGCGCACGACGCAGGCGAAGCCGCAGCGGTCGAGGCGCCGGCCGCGACCCCGAAGCCCGCGCCCAAGCCCGTCGTCGCGATGCGCGGCGACGACCGCCCCAGCAGCAAGAGGGCCGAGGCCGCTCCTGCCGCGCGTGGCACCGGCGGCCGTTTCGGCGATCGGCGCGATGGTGGCCGTCCTGGCGCCGGTGGCCCGGGCCGTCCCGGAGATCGCGGCGACCGTGGAGCACCGCGTGGCGACCGCAATGGCCCCGGCGGCCCAGGCGGTCGTTTCGGCGATCGTCCGCCGCGCTTCGAGGACCGCGGTCCGCGCCTGGGCGATGCCGCTTTCCGTGCGCAACGCGAAGCGCTCGAGCGGGCCGACATGGCATTGCGCAAGCTCGCCGCGCAGGCCCACGGCGAGGCGTTGACCCAGGTGCTGGGCGCCTGGGAGCAGCGCGACGCCAGCCGTCTCCCGAGCGTGCAGGAGCTTGGCCGCGCGGTATCCCCGTCGGTGCGCACCGGCTGGTCGCAGGCCATCGGCGCCGCGCCGTCGGCCGCTGCCGGCGATGCCGCCGAAGCGCTGTTGCGCCTCGAAATGGCTGCCGAAGTGCCGACGCCCGCGGAGCAACTCGATGCGCGCCGCGCACTGCAGCTCAAACTGCTGACCAAGCGCGGCGACCCGACCCCTGCACAGACATGGGGGCAGGACGCCAGCAAGGTGCTGGCTGGGGCGCACGACGCCGCGAGCGCCCGCCGTCTGCAGAATGCGCTGAAGGCGCTGCTGCGCAAGTAAGCGCGACGCCGAGGTTCGGCGGCCACGAAAAAGGCGCCCCGCGGGGCGCCTTTTTTTATTGGACCAATGGGAACGGCGACGGCTCGGAGCCCGCCGCCGGTCTCGGGCCTGCACTCAGGCCGTTGCGGCTTCCTCGGCAACCGCGCCCTCGCGCAGCTTGCGTCGCAGCACCAGTCCGCCGATGCCCAGCAGCAGCGCGACGGCGCCGACGATCAACGTGCCCTTGTCGGTGGCACTGGAGGCTGCGGCCTTGTCCTTGTTCTCCATGATCGTCTGCACATCGGCCAGCGACACGACCGGCTGGCCCTTGAGCTTCACTTCGTAGACGAGGTTGTGGTCCGAGGGGTCGACGCGCACCTCGACGGCTTCGTCGATCAGCGGCTCGAGCTTCTGGCGGCCGACTGCGTAGTCGACGCGCCATTTCTCGGTGCTGCCGTCGGCCACCTTGGCATCGAGCACGAAGTAGTGGCGCGTGGTGCTGCCACCGCGGCGACGCTTGGTGGTTTCAGTGATCTCGCTGCCGCTGACGATCGTGCCGCTCTTCGCGACAAGGTCCTCCACCGCGGTGCCGTGCGTGTCCGAGCTGGCCTTGAACTGGGCGTATGCCGCCCAGCCCAGGATGCCGATGCCGATCAGCAGTGCGATCCACGCCTTGCCCGTGACCTGATAGAGCCAATCCCTCATGTTGTTTACCTTTTTGAAGTGTTGAAAACACGGCGATGTTAAACGCAGTTTCGCTATTAAATAAATAGCTAACAAATGAGTGGCAGAGCGCGTTCAGGCTACTTTAGACAGAAAGAATTCATCGAATATCGCGAGCACCGCGGGGAAGTCGCGGGCGAAGCTCGGGCGGTTCACGAAATAGGCCTCGCAGGCGACCGCGAAGAACTCGCTGAGGGAGGTTGCGCCGTAGTCGTCGAGCCATGGCGGCTCGCCACCGAATCGTTCCGCCACGATGGTCTTCTCGCGAAAGTCCTGGTAGGCCGGTTCGAGCACCGCAAGCCACGCCGCACGGGCTTCGCGGTTGCTGCGGCTGGCGGCAAAGCCGGGCGGCAGCGGCGGGCAGCCGTTGGCGTCGCCACCGCGCATGTCGATCTTGTGGGCGAACTCATGGATCACCACGTTGTAGCCGCGCTCGCTGGTGATGCTGCTGGCCAGCACGTCGTCCCAGCTCAGCATGACGGGGCCGCGGTCCATGGCCTCGCCGGCCACGACTTCGCCGTACTCGTGCACGACCTGGGCCTCGTCGACCACCTTGCGCCTCGCCACGACTTCGGACCGGTGAACCACGATGCCGACGAAATCGTCATACCAGTCGAGGCCGCCCTTGAGGTGCAGCACGGGCAGCACGGCCTGCGCGGCGATGGACAGCGCCACTTCGTTGGTGATGGTGAAGCCCTTGGCGCCATGGAATTCCTTGTCGCGCAGGAATTCGGCGGTGAGCGTGCGAAGGTGTCGTCGGTCGGTCTCGGGCAGGGCGCCCAGGAAGGTGTAGCGCTTGAGCACCGCCTGCCAGGCGGCTTCGGGGATCGGGGGCAGGGCGCGCAGCCGGCGCAGCCACTTGAACATCGTCGGTGGCGGCGCGCTCATCGCAGGTCGACGCGCTGGGCGCCGGCCGTGGAAAGGCACAGCAGCTGCGCGCGCGGCGGGTGCGCTGCGGCGTCCCAGTCGCTCAGCACGAGTCGGTGCAGGCCGTCGCCCAGGTCGTGATGGGCAGGGCGGTGGGTGTGGCCGTGCACCAGCGTATGGGCGCCGGACTGGCGCAGCCACTGGCGGGCCGCGTCGGTGTCGACATCGGCCCAGACGGTCGAGGGGTTGCGCTTGCGGTCTTCGCTCTGCACGCGCATCGAGCGTGCCAGCGCGCGGCGCTCCTCGAGCGGACGCGCGAGAAACGCAGACTGCCATTCGGGCGTGCGCACCTGTGCGCGGAACTTGAGGTAGTCGGTGTCCTCGAGGCAGAGGATGTCGCCATGGCTCAGCAGCCAGCGCTGGCCGTGCAGCACCAGCACCGTCGGGTCGTCGAGCAACGTGATGTTGCATTGCGTCGCCAGTGCGGGCCCGACCAGGAAGTCGCGATTGCCGTGCATGAAGAACACCGGCAGCCGCTGCGCGGTGCGGCGCAGCAGTTCGGCGCATTGCGCCTCGAAGCCCGGCTCGGCGGTGGAGTCGTCGCCGACCCATACCTCGAACAGGTCGCCGAGGATGATGAGCGCGTCAGCCGGCGTGGTCTGCAGGTAGCCCTGCCAGGCCGCGAAGGTGGCGGGTTCTCCGGCCTGAAGGTGCAGGTCGGAGATCAGGTCGACGGTGCGCCACGCGGGTGGGGCCACCAGCTCGGGAAAAGCCGGGTTCGCCACCGTGCTGCTCATGCCGCGTTCATGCCGCACCGTGACCGAAGGCCGTCACTCGGCGATGACGACAGCCTTTTCGATCACGACGTCCTCAAGCGGCACGTCGTCGTGGAAGCCCTTGCGGCCCGTCTTCACGGCCTTGATCTTGTCGACCACGTCGGTGCCGTTGATGACCTTGCCGAACACGGCATAGCCCCAGCCTTGCGCCGAGGGGGCGGTGTGGTTCAGGAAGCCGTTGTCGGACACGTTGATGAAGAACTGGGCCGTTGCCGAGTGCGGCGCGCTGGTGCGGGCCATGGCCACGGTGTAGTTGTCGTTCTTCAGGCCGTTGTTCGCCTCGTTCTGGATCTCGGCGTCGGTGGGCTTCTGCTTCATGCCGGGCTCGAAGCCGCCGCCCTGCACCATGAAGCCGGGGATCACGCGGTGGAATACCGTGTTGTCGTAGTGGCCCTTCTTCACGTACGAGACGAAGTTCTCGACCGACTTCGGCGCCTTCTCGGCGTCGAGTTCGAGCGTGATCACGCCATAGTTCTTGATGTGCAGTTCGACTTGGGGGTTGCTCATAGCGGGACTCCTTCTTGGGAAATGAATTACTTCGCCAGCAGCGTGGCGGACTTGATGGTGACGGCCTCGAGCGGCACGTTCTGCATGCCCCCCTTGTTGCCGGTGGACACGGTGCGGATCTTGTCGACCACGTCGGTCCCGGCGACGACCTTGCCGAACACGGCGTAGCCGTAGCCGTCGGGGTTGGGGGCGTTGAGCGAGTCGTTGTTCTTCACGTTGATGAAGAACTGCGACGTCGCGGAATTCGGATTGCCGGTGCGGGCCATCGCGATCGTGTACCTGTCGTTTTTCAGGCCGTTGCTCGCCTCGAGCGGAATGGGCGCGCGCGTGGGCTTCTGCTGCATGTCGGCGGTGAAGCCGCCGCCCTGGATCATGAAGCCGTCGATGACGCGGTGGAACACCGTGCCGTCGTAGTGCTTGTCCTTGACGTACTGCAGGAAGTTCTCGACCGACTTGGGGGCCTTCGCGGCGTCGAGTTCGACCACGATGTCGCCGGCCGACGTGGCCAGTTTGACGCGTGGAGCGGCCGTTTGCGCGTGGGCGGCGGCGGTGAAGGCGAATGCGGCGGCCAGCGCGAGGGCGCCGCGGCGGCTGAACTTCTGCAATGCGTGAATGGTCAAGTGATGCTCCGTGTGCGAATGATGAAGCGGTGGCCGTGCAACGGGCGCCGTGGCCGGCGTGCCCGCGACGGCCGTGGCGATTACTTGCTGGTGCGGCCGACCGGCTTGCGGATCACCGGTGGCGCCGCAGGCAGGGCGGCGGCCTCGGCCTCGGTCTTGGAAGTGAAGATCTGGCGGATCAGCACGAGCTTGGGCGCCACGCTCGAATTGGTGCTGGCGAACTGCTGCGCACGCACGTATTCCTGGGCTGCGAGGCGGGCGTACACGTCGCCGAGATTCTCGTGCGCCGTGGCGTAGTTGGGGTTGAGCTTGATGGCCTGCTCGAGCGCTGCGCGGGCCTGGTCGAACTTGCTTTGCGACGCATACAACGCGGCCAGGTTGTTGTAGGGCTCGGACAGCTCGGGGAAGTCCTGCGTGAGTTGCGTGAATGCGGTGATGGCCTCGGCCTGCTTGTTCTGCTCGGTGAGGATCACGCCGCGCAGGAAGCGCATCTGCGGGTCGCGCGGCTTGCCGGCGATGTAGGTGTCGGCCTTGGCCAGCGCTTCAGCGGACTTGCCCTGGCGCAGCAATGTGTTGACGTCGTCGTACTCGTTGGCCTGTGCGGTGGAGCCCCACAGGCTGAACAGCAGGGCGAAGGCAATGGAGAGTCTGGAGAACGCGGCGTGCTTCATGAAGCCTCTGCAGAAATGGGGGGATGCGGGCTTGGGGAACACCCGGACGCCGCTTGGCGGCAGACGTTTATACTCGGTCGGATTGTAGCCGAGGGGCCATGTCGAACCCCTCGCGACCACAGCCCCCTTCACCCCTGAAAAACACCGTCTTTCGCTCGTATTGCACGAGCGCGAAATGACGTTTTCCGAATCTCATGAGTCTGCGCATCTACAACACGCTGTCGCGTGAATTGGAGGAATTCTCCCCATTGCATCCCGGACAGGTGCGCATGTACGTTTGCGGCATGACGGTGTACGACTACTGCCACCTCGGCCACGCGCGCTCGATGATCGCGTTCGACGTGGTGCAGCGCTGGCTCAAGGTGAGCGGCTACGGCGTGACCTACGTGCGCAACATCACCGACATCGACGACAAGATCATCCGCCGTGCCGTGGAGAACGGGGAGAGCATCCGCGCGCTGACCGACCGCATGATCGACGCGCTGCATGAGGACGCGGACGCGCTCGGCATCGAGCGCCCGACGCACGAGCCGCGCGCCACCGACTACATCCCGCAGATGCTCTCGATGATCGGCACGCTCGAAAAGAAGGGCCTCGCCTATCGCTCGGACAACGGCGACGTGAACTACGCGGTGCGCAAGTTTCCCGGCTACGGCAAGCTCAGCGGCAAGTCGATCGACGAACTGCATGCGGGTGAGCGCGTGGCCGTGCTCGACGGCAAGGACGATCCGCTTGACCCCGTGCTCTGGAAGAGTGCGAAGGCCAGCGAACCTGAGGAAGTGAAGTGGGCCAGCGAGTTCGGTCCGGGACGCCCGGGTTGGCACATCGAGTGCTCGGCGATGGCATGCGAACTGCTCGGCGAGACGCTGGACATCCACGGCGGCGGCGAGGACCTGCAGTTTCCCCACCACGAGAACGAGATCGCGCAGAGCGAGGGCGCCAACGACAAGCCGCTCGCCAACTACTGGATGCACAACGGCTTCATCGTGACGGACAACGAGAAGATGTCCAAGAGCCTGGGCAACTTCTTCCTGATCCGCGATGTGCTCAAGAAGTACGACGCGGAAACCATCCGTTTCTTCGTGCTGCGCGCGCACTATCGCCGCCCGTTGAACTACAGCGACGTGCACCTCGACGACGCGCGGGCGTCGCTCAAGCGCCTGTACACGGCGCTCGACCTGGTGGCGCCGGCCGACGTCAAGATCGACTGGACCGACGCCTACGCCGCGCGTTTCAAGGCCGCGATGGACGAAGACTTCGCCACGCCCGAGGCGGTTGCCGTGCTCTTCGACCTGGCGGGCGAAGTCAACCGCACGCAGTCGGCCGCGCAAGCCGGTCTGCTGAAGGCCCTGGGCGGCTGCGTGCAGATATTGCAGGACGACCCCAAGGCCTTCTTGCGCGCCGGCGCCACGCTCGACGAGGCCACCATCCAGGGCCGGATCGATGCGCGCGCCGCCGCCAAGGCCGCGAAGGACTTCGCCGAAGCCGATCGCATTCGCCAGGAACTCCTCGAGCAGGGCATCGTGCTCAAGGACTCGCCCACGGGAACGACCTGGGCGGCTGCGCAGTGAACGGAACGACGAACCCCATGCCAGCCATCCGGAAGTCGAGCGTACAGATCTACACGCCGGACTATTGGGAAGAGGCGTGCAAGCATCTTTCCAAGAAGGACCGCGTCATGAAGCGGCTGATTCCGAAGTTCGGAGATGCCTGCCTCGAGTCGCGCGGCGACGCCTTCACCACGCTCGCGCGCAGTGTGGTCGGCCAGCAGATCTCGGTGAAGGCCGCGCAGTCGGTGTGGGACAAGTTTGCCGCACTGCCGCGCAAGCTGACGCCGGCGAACGTGCTCAAGCTCAAGGTCGACGACATGCGCGCGGCCGGGCTGTCGGCACGCAAGATCGAATACCTCGTCGACCTGGCGCTGCACTTCGACTCGGGCATGGTCCACGTCGATTCGTGGAAGGACATGGCCGACGAGCACATCATCGAGGAGCTCGTGGCTATCCGCGGCATCGGCCGCTGGACGGCCGAGATGTTCCTCATCTTCCACCTGATGCGGCCGAACGTGCTCCCGGTCGATGACCTGGGCCTGCTCAACGGCATCAGCGTCAACTATTTTTCGGGCGATCCGGTCAGCCGCAGCGATGCCCGCGACGTCGCCGTGGCCTGGGCGCCTTATTGCAGTGTGGCGACTTGGTATATTTGGCGATCGCTGGATCCCGTTCCAGTCGCGTACTAGCAACACCCCAGGCTGCGCGCGCCGCGTGTTGCTTCGCCAACCCGCTCGCGGGCAGCACCGGCGGCCGATAAAGCCGGTTCCACGGTGTTCCCGGAGTGGATGACGCGACGGGCTGGCGGACAGTCAATTGAAATAAACAGGAGAAGACGTTGGCGAAACGAACCTTCCTCGACTTCGAGCAGCCCATTGCTGAACTCGAAACCAAGATCGAAGAATTGCGTTATGTGCAGACCGAATCGGCGGTCGACATTTCTGAAGAAATCGATCAGCTCGGCAAGAAGAGCCAGCAACTCACCAAGGACATCTACAGCGACCTGACGCCGTGGCAGATCACCAAGATCGCACGGCATCCGGAGCGTCCCTACACGCTCGACTACGTCAACGAGATCTTCACCGATTTCGTCGAGCTGCACGGCGACCGGCATTTTTCGGATGACCTGTCGATCGTGGGCGGTCTCGCACGCTTCAACGGCGTACCGTGCATGGTGATCGGCCACCAGAAGGGCCGCGACACGAAGGAACGCACGGCGCGCAACTTCGGCATGAGCAAGCCGGAGGGATACCGCAAGGCCCTGCGTCTCATGAAGACGGCCGAGAAGTTCAAGCTCCCGGTGTTCACCTTCGTCGACACGCCCGGCGCGTATCCCGGCATCGACGCCGAAGAACGCGGCCAGTCCGAAGCCATTGGCCGCAACATCTTCGAGATGGCGCAGCTCGAGGTGCCGATCATCGTCACGATCATCGGTGAAGGTGGCTCCGGCGGCGCTCTGGCCATTTCGGTCGGCGACCAGCTCGTGATGCTCCAGTACTCGATCTACTCGGTCATCAGCCCCGAGGGCTGCGCTTCCATCTTGTGGAAGACCAGCGAGAAGGCGCAGGAAGCCGCCGATGCACTCGGCATCACGGCTCACCGCCTGAAGGCGCTGGGCCTGGTCGACAAGATCGTGAACGAACCCGTCGGTGGTGCGCACCGCGACCATCGCCAGATGGCGGCTTTCCTCAAGCGCGCACTCAACGATGCATTCCGCCAGGTCAGCGACCTCAAGCCGAAGGAGCTGCTGGAGCGCCGCTACGAGCGCCTGCAGAGCTACGGTCGTTTCAACGACACGAAGGCCGACGCCGGCAGGTAAGCACAGGCGCTCGCCATGAACTCCGCTTTCGAACGCGCCATGGCCGCGTTCGAGCCGGCGCATTGGCCGCTGGCAGTGGGGTTCAGCGGCGGAGCCGACTCGACCGCCTTGCTGGCCGCCTGCGCAGCGCGCTGGCCGGAACAGGTGCTGGCCTTTCACGTGCACCACGGGCTGCAGGCCGCGGCCGACGATTTCGAACGCCATTGCCGTACCGTATGCGAACGCCTTGGCGTTCCGCTGCGTGTTCATCGGGTCGATGCACGTCACGCACCGGGAGACAGTCCCGAAGATGCGGCCCGCCGCGCCCGCTATGAGGCTTTCGCCGAGATGGCATACGGAGAAGGGGCCTCGCTGGCTGTCGAATCCATCGCGCTGGGCCACCACGCCGACGATCAGGTCGAAACGCTGATGCTGGCGCTCTCGCGCGGTGCGGGGCTGCCGGGCCTGGCAGCCATGCCGGCGTGCATTCGGCGCAATGGACTGGACGTCCATCGGCCGCTGCTGGCAGTCTCGGGCGCCGAGATTCGGGCGTGGCTCGATGTCCACGAATTGCCCTGGATCGACGACCCGACCAATGGCGACGAACGCTACACCCGCAACCGGATTCGCGCCGTGCTGTTGCCGGCCCTGGCGCAAGTGTTCCCGCAGTTCCGCGCCACCTTTGCGCGCAGCGTCGGTCACGCAGCGCAGGCGCAGCAACTGCTCGGCGACCTGGCCGAGCAAGACTTGGCAACGGTAGGCGATCCGCCGCGCATTGCCGCACTGCAGGTGCTTTCGCGCGCCCGGCAGGCCAATGTGCTGCGCCACTGGCTGATGCATTCGCATGGCTGCGGGCCGAGTGCCGCCCAGCTCGCGCAACTGCTCGACCAGGTCCGTGCATGCACCACGCGGGGGCACCGCATCCATCTCAAGGTGGGAGGCGGCTTTGCGGAGCGGGAGGGCGATTTCCTGCATTGGTACAATGCCCCGCCCTCGCCGAAGACTTCGCTCTGACCGCTTGCAGGGCGCCGCCTTTCAAGCGGCCCTTTTCTTATCTCTGATTTCACCCATGGCATTGATCGTTCACAAATACGGCGGTACGTCGATGGGCTCGACCGAGCGCATCAAGAATGTCGCCAAGCGCGTCGCCAAGTGGGCGCGTGCCGGCCACCAGATGATCGTGGTTCCGAGCGCCATGAGCGGCGAAACCAACCGCCTGCTCGGCCTGGCGAAGGAGTTGGCGCCCAGCAAACCGGGCGTGGCCCACAGCCGCGAACTCGACATGCTGGCGTCGACCGGCGAACAGGCTTCTTCGGCGCTGCTGGCCATCGCGCTGCAGGCCGAAGGCGTCGAGTCCGTGAGCTACGCAGGCTGGCAGGTTTCGGTGCGTACCGACAGCTCGTACACCAAGGCCCGCATCGAAAGCATCGACGACGCGCGCGTCATGGCCGACCTGAATGCCGGCAAGGTCGTGGTCATCACCGGTTTCCAGGGCGTGGACGACGATGGCAACATCACCACGCTGGGCCGTGGCGGCAGCGACACTTCCGCCGT
>Ga0102594_1001145_pt1 | contig 17854 bp, 11 predicted proteins | sample AraplaCol_mLB_r2_2_FD_76863 | JGI IMG/M metagenome (GOLD analysis project Ga0102594, IMG submission 76863) | Arabidopsis root microbial communities from North Carolina, USA - plate scrape MF_Col_mLB_r2 (SPADES assembly) (version 2) | ecosystem: Host-associated > Plants > Roots > Endosphere...
CCGAACCGCCACTATGCACACGTGGACTGCCCGGGCCACGCCGACTACGTGAAGAACATGATCACGGGTGCGGCGCAGATGGACGGCGCGATCCTGGTGTGCTCGGCCGCCGACGGCCCGATGCCGCAGACGCGCGAGCACATCCTGCTGTCGCGTCAGGTCGGCGTGCCGTACATCGTCGTGTTCCTGAACAAGGCCGACATGGTGGACGACGCCGAGCTGCTCGAGCTGGTCGAGATGGAAGTTCGCGAGCTGCTGACCAAGTACGAGTTCCCGGGCGACGACACCCCGATCATCAAGGGTTCGGCGCGTCTGGCGCTGGAAGGCGACCAGTCGGAAATCGGCGTGCCGGCGATCCTGCAGCTGGTGGAAGCGCTGGACACGTTCATCCCGGAACCGCAGCGTGACGTGGACAAGCCGTTCCTGATGCCGGTGGAAGACGTGTTCTCGATCTCGGGCCGCGGCACCGTGGTGACCGGCCGTATCGAGCGCGGCATCATCAAGGTTGGCGACGAAATCGAAATCGTCGGTATCCGTCCGACGCAGAAGACGACGGTGACGGGCGTCGAAATGTTCCGCAAGCTGCTGGACCAGGGTCAGGCGGGCGACAACGCCGGTCTGCTGCTGCGCGGCACGAAGCGTGACGACGTCGAGCGCGGCCAGGTTCTGGCCAAGCCGGGTTCGATCACCCCGCACACCACGTTCGAAGCCGAGGTGTACGTGCTGTCGAAGGACGAGGGCGGCCGCCACACGCCGTTCTTCAAGGGCTACCGCCCGCAGTTCTACTTCCGCACCACGGACATCACCGGTGCGGTCGAGCTGCCGGAAGGCGTCGAGATGGTCATGCCGGGCGACAACATCAAGATGGTCGTGACGCTGATCAACCCGGTCGCGATGGACGAAGGCCTGCGCTTCGCGATCCGCGAAGGCGGTCGTACCGTCGGCGCCGGCGTCGTGGCGAAGATCGTCAAGTAATGAAACCGGCCCCGTGCGCCTCAGGCGCGCGGGGCACTCCCGCATCTGCGGGGTCCGACGACCTGGACGCGCCCTGCGGCCAGGCGACGCCGGAAAGGCAGCAGGGCGGACTTCGGTCCGCCTTTGCCGTCTGAGAAAGCCCTACACTAGTTCCATACGCCAGTAGCTCAATTGGCAGAGCAGCGGTCTCCAAAACCGCAGGTTGGGGGTTCGAGTCCCTCCTGGCGTGCCAACCCATGCGGGTCCTCCGCAGAAGCCCGGTCAGACGTGGTCGGTCTTTACCTACTAGAGACGCGGCCCTGGCTGCCGCGCGATGGATCGGATGAACAGCAAGGTCGAACAACCCGGATCCGGCTCCGCCGGCGATATCGTCAAGTACGCACTGGCCGTGTTGCTGGTCGCCGCTGGCGTCGCCGCATACATCTACTTCGACCAGTGGGCCGGTCCGGTCCGCGCGCTGGCCGTCGCTGCCGGCCTGGTTCTCGCTGCCGTCGTGTTCCTGACCAGCGGCAAGGGTCACCAGACCCGCGAGTTCCTCTCCGAGTCGCGCTTCGAGCTGCGCAAGGTGGTCTGGCCGACGCGCCAGGAAGCCATGCGCACCACCTGGGTCGTGATCATTGCCGTTGCAGTGCTCAGCCTGATCCTCGCCGCCATGGACCTGCTCATCCAGTTCCTGGTCAAGTTGATTCTGGGGCAGTAAGCAAATGACCGAAGTGCACAAGCGCTGGTACGTCGTCCACGCCTATTCGGGCTTCGAGAAGTCCGTGGCGCAGACGCTGCGCGACCGCATCGTCCGTGACGGCATGCAGGACAAGTTCGGCGAAGTGCTCGTCCCGACCGAGGAAGTGGTCGAGATGCGCTCCGGCCAGAAGCGCCGTTCCGAACGCAAGTTCTTCCCGGGCTACGTGCTGGTCCAGATCGCCACCCATGACGAAGCGGGCATCCCGCGCATGGACAACGAGAGCTGGCACCTGGTCAAGGAAACCCCGAAGGTGATGGGCTTCATCGGCGGCACCGCCGATCGCCCGCTCCCGATTGCCGACCGCGAGGCCGACGCCATCCTGCAGCGCGTTCAGGAAGGCGTGGAGAAGCCCAAGCCGAAGGTCCTGTTCGAGCCGGGCGAGATGGTCCGCGTCATCGACGGCCCGTTCAACGACTTCAACGGCGTGGTCGAGGAAATCAATTACGAGAAGAGCCGCCTGCGCGTTGCAGTGCTGATCTTCGGCCGCTCGACCCCGGTCGAGCTGGAATTCGGGCAGGTCGAGAAGGCCTGACCCGAGGGGCCCCCACGGGGTCATTCCTCTGCTATAATTTCCGGCTCGCTGCCTCTGGCGCGCGCCGGAAGACCGGCCGCCGCAGGGCGGCCGTTGCCGTGTCAGCGGCAACGCAAGATCAAACGTGATGTCGGGACACGTGTTTATTCCCGGCGCGATGGGGAGCCTGACGTTCAGGCGCTAGCACCCGGAGAGAAGAAATGGCTAAGAAAGTAGTCGGTTACATCAAGCTGCAGGTGAAGGCCGGTCAGGCCAATCCGTCCCCGCCGGTCGGTCCGGCGCTGGGTCAGCGCGGCCTGAACATCATGGAGTTCTGCAAGGCCTTCAACGCCGCGACCTCCAAGCTCGAGCCGGGTCTGCCGACCCCGGTCATCATCACCGCGTACTCGGACCGTACGTTCACCTTCATCACCAAGTCGACCCCGGCTTCGGTGCTGCTGAAGAAGGCCGTGGGCATCGCCTCCGGCTCCAAGCGCCCGAACACCGAGAAGGTGGGCAAGGTCACCCGCGCCCAGCTGGAAGCCATCGCCAAGCAGAAGGAAGCCGACCTGACGGCGGCCGACCTGGATGCGGCGGTGAAGACGATTGCGGGTTCGGCCCGCAGCATGGGTCTGGTGGTGGAGGGTTAAGACATGGCAATGACCAAGCGCGAGAAGGCCATCAAGGCCGCAGTGGTTCCGGGCAAGGCTTACGGCTTCGACGAAGCGATCAAGATCGTCAAGACCGCCACCAAGGCCAAGTTCGTCGAGTCCGTCGACGTCTCCGTCCGTCTGGGCGTGGACGCGAAGAAGTCCGACCAGCAGGTCCGTGGTTCGACCGTCCTGCCGGCCGGTACGGGCAAGTCCGTGCGCGTGGCGGTGTTCGCCCCGGCCGGTGCGAAGGCCGATGAGGCCGTCGCCGCTGGCGCCGAAGCCGTCGGCATGGACGACCTGGCCGAGAAGATGCTGGCCGGCGACCTGAACTACGACGTCGTCATCGCCACGCCGGACGCCATGCGCGTCGTCGGTAAGCTGGGCCAGGTGCTCGGCCCGCGCGGCCTGATGCCGAACCCGAAGGTCGGCACCGTTTCGCCGAACCCGGCCGAAGCCGTGAAGAACGCCAAGGGCGGCCAGGTGCGTTACCGCACCGACAAGGCCGGCATCATCCACTGCACCATCGGCAAGGCTTCGTTCGAAGACGCCTCGCTGAAGGACAACCTGCACGCCCTGCTGCTGGACCTGATCAAGGCCAAGCCGGCGACGGCGAAGGGTCAGTACCTGCAGAAGATCTCGATCAGCTCGACCATGGGCCCCGGCGTGACCGTGGACCAGGCTTCGCTGACGCTGAAGTGACGAATTGACCCCTGCGCGCAAAGCGCGCAGGGCTTTGTCAATTCGTCATCCCCGCGAAGGCGGGGATCCAGTGCCCTCAACGCATAAGCCGAGAGGGCACTGAAAGAATCAAATGTTCCCCGACCCGCATTGCGGAATCGAAGAACGAAACTTTTGAGGGCGTCGCAAGGACTCCGGTCCGCGCGGCAGCCGTCAAAGACCGCAGGTGCGGTCAGCGCCTACCGGCGACGGGCATGGATGCTCGACATGGCAGGGAATCGCCGTCGGTGGAAGCGGGGCTGCTTAATCCGGACCCGTCCGGGTCGGCCTGCGTAGATGGTGCCTTCTGGAAATTTTTCTGGAGTGGCCACCACCGGGATGCTTCGACATCCCCGGCACCAGGGATCGGTGCTGCCCAGGACCGCAAGCGGCAGGAGCCGTGAGCGGAGTTCATTTGGAGGAGTGCAATGGCTCTCAATCTGTCCCAGAAGCAAGAAGTAGTCGCCGAACTGGCGGAAGTCGCTTCGAAGGCCCACTCCTTGGTTGCTGCCGAGTACGCAGGCACCACGGTCAGTCAGATGACCGCGATGCGCAAGAAGGCTCGCGAAACCGGCGTGTTCTTGAAGGTTGTCAAGAACACCCTGGCCGCGCGCGCCGTCGAAGGCACCGACTTCGAGTGCACGAAGGATGCGCTCGTGGGTCCGCTGCTGTACGCGTTCTCGTCGGAAGACCCCGGTGCTGCCGGGCGTCTGATCAAGGAATTCGCCAAGACCAACGACAAGCTGCAGGCGAAGGTCGTTTCCATCGACGGCAAGCTCTTTCCGGGCGCGCACGTCGAGTTCCTCGCTGCCCTGCCGACCCGCGAACAGGCCCTGGCCATGCTGGCCCGCGTCCTGGCCGAGCCGGTCACCATGTTCGGTCGCGCCGTCAAGGCGGTCGCCGACAAGCAGGGTGGTGGCGAAGAAGCAACTGCCGAGGCCGCAGCCGAGACGGCGTAAGCCACTCGTCGATGCGACTGAACCGATTCGTACGTTCAAATATTTCCAGAGGTTAACAACATGTCCCTTACCAACGAACAGATCGTCGACGCCGTTGCCGGCATGACCATCAGCCAGGTCATGGACCTGGTCAAGGCGATCGAAGACAAGTTCGGCGTCTCCGCCGCCGCTCCGGTTGCCGTGGCCGCTGGCCCGGTTGCCGCCGCCGCCGTCGAAGAGCAGACCGAGTTCAACGTCATCCTGAAGGATGCCGGCGCGAAGAAGGTCGACGTCATCAAGGCCGTCCGTGCGATCACGGGCCTGGGCCTGAAGGAAGCGAAGGACCTGACCGAAGCCGGTGGCGTCGTGAAGGAAGGCGCTTCGAAGGAAGAAGCCGACAAGTTCAAGAAGGAACTCGAGGCTGCCGGCGCTACCGTCGAGCTGAAGTAAGCAGTACTTGCGTCGCCTGCTCTTGACCAAGAGCGCAGTATTGGCGACCACCTGAAGGCTGGGGACGAAAGTCCCCGGCCTTTGGGCGTTGTTGCAGTACCCGGTCCGCAGGACGCCGGCGGGGTTGATCGGAACGCGATGACTCGTGTTCCCGATGCATCCTACCCGGAGCCCCGGCCCGGTTGAAAACCCAACCGAGTTGGTAGTTGGAAGCAGCACTAGAGGGCGTGCGGGTGCCGGCAATACCCGCGGCTTCCAACTGACAGTTCATTCCCCTGAAGGGGTCGAGATTCGAGACAACGGAAACGCCGCAAGCGCAGCACGTCAGTCCGGCTGGAATGACATGGTCCGTACGCAGCAGATCCGTTCTCCGATCCGATTCATTCGATCCAGAGAAAACCGAGGCGGCAGCTCATCATGACCACGGCTTCCACGACGAATTATTCGTTCACCGAAAAGAAGCGCATCCGCAAGGACTTCGGCAAGCGCAAGTCGATCCTTGAAGTGCCCTTCCTGCTGGCCATCCAGGTCGATTCCTACCGCGAATTCCTGCAGGAACACACCGATCCGGCCAAGCGTGCCGACCGCGGCCTGCACGCCGCGCTGAAGTCGGTGTTCCCGATCGTCAGCTACAGCGGCAACGCTGCGCTGGAATACGTCGGCTACAAGCTCGGCGAACCGCCGTTCGACGAGCGCGAGTGCCGTAACCGCGGCCTCTCCTACGGCGCCCCGCTGCGCGTGACCGTGCGCCTGGTGATCTACGACCGCGAGTCGTCGACCAAGGCCATCAAGTACGTGAAGGAGCAGGAGGTCTACATGGGCGAGATCCCGCTCATGACCGACAACGGCACCTTCATCGTCAACGGCACCGAGCGCGTCATCGTCTCGCAGCTGCACCGTTCGCCGGGCGTGTTCTTCGACCACGACCGTGGCAAGACGCACAGCTCGGGCAAGCTGCTGTACAGCGCCCGCATCATTCCTTACCGCGGTTCGTGGCTGGACTTCGAGTTCGACCCGAAGGACGCGCTGTTCACCCGTATCGACCGTCGCCGCAAGTTGCCGGTGACCGTGCTGCTGCGTGCGCTCGGTTACAACAACGAGGAAATGCTGCGCGAGTTCTTCGAGATCAACACGTTCCATGTCGATCCGAACGAAGGCGTGCAGCTGGAGCTCGTGCCTGAGCGCCTGCGTGGCGAAACGCTGAACTTCGACCTGTCCGACGGCGAGAAGGTCATCGTCGAAGCCGGCCGCCGCATCACCGCGCGCCACGTCAAGCAGCTGGAACAGTCGGGCATCTCCGCCCTGGCCGTGCCGGACGAATACCTCGTGGGCCGCATCCTGGCCAGCGACGTCGTCGACACGAAGTCGGGCGAACTGCTCGCCACCGCCAACGACGAGATCACCGAAGACCATCTGGCCGCGTTCCGCAAGGCCGGCATCGAGTCGGTCGGCACGTTGTGGGTGAACGACCTCGACCGCGGTGCGTACCTCTCGCACACCCTGCGCATCGACGCGACCAAGACGCAGCTGGAAGCGCTGGTCGAGATCTACCGCATGATGCGTCCGGGCGAGCCGCCGACCAAGGACGCCGCGCAGAACCTGTTCCACAACCTGTTCTTCACCTTCGAGCGCTACGACCTCTCGGCCGTGGGTCGCATGAAGTTCAACCGCCGCCTCGGCCGCAAGGCAACCGAAGGCGCGTCGGTGCTGTACGACCAGAAGTACTTCGCCGAGCGCAAGGACGAAGAGTCCGTGCGCCTGCGCGGCGAGTGCGGCCAGACGTCGGACATCCTCGACGTCATCCGCGTGCTGACCGAGATCCGCAACGGTCGCGGCACCGTCGACGACATCGACCACCTGGGCAACCGTCGCGTGCGTTCGGTCGGCGAAATGGCCGAGAACGTGTTCCGCGTCGGCCTGGTCCGCGTCGAGCGCGCCGTGAAGGAGCGCCTGTCGATGGCCGAGTCCGAAGGCCTCACGCCGCAGGAACTCATCAACGCCAAGCCGGTGGCCGCCGCGATCAAGGAGTTCTTCGGCTCCTCGCAGCTGTCGCAGTTCATGGACCAGAACAACCCGCTGTCGGAAGTCACGCACAAGCGTCGCGTGTCGGCCCTCGGCCCGGGCGGCCTGACCCGTGAGCGCGCCGGCTTCGAAGTGCGCGACGTGCACCCGACCCATTACGGCCGCGTCTGCACCATCGAGACGCCGGAAGGCCCGAACATCGGCCTGATCAACTCGCTGGCCGTGTTCGCACGCACCAACAAGTACGGCTTCCTCGAGACGCCGTACCGCAAGGTCGTGGACGGTCGCATCACCGACGACGTCGAGTACCTGTCGGCGATCGAAGAGAACGAGTACGTCATCGCCCAGGCGAACGCGCCGGCCGACGAGAAGGGCCACATCACCGCCCAGTTCGTCGCCTGCCGTTACCAGGGCGAGTCGATGCTGCGTCCGCCGAATGAAATCCACTTCATGGACGTCTCGCCGATGCAGACCGTGTCGGTCGCGGCGGCGCTGGTTCCGTTCCTCGAGCACGACGACGCCAACCGCGCACTGATGGGCGCGAACATGCAGCGCCAGGCCGTGCCGACGCTGCGTGCGCAGAAGCCGCTGGTCGGTACCGGCATCGAGCGCGCCGTGGCGCGCGACTCGGGCGTGACGGTGAACGCGCGTCGTGGCGGCGTGATCGAGCAGATCGACGCCGGCCGCATCGTGGTCAAGGTGAACGAGTCGGAGATCGTCGGTGAGACCGACGCCGGCGTCGACATCTACACGCTGATCAAGTACACGCGTTCGAACCAGAACACCTGCATCAACCAGCGTCCGCTGGTGAACGTGGGCGACGTGGTCGCGCGCGGCGACGTGCTGGCCGACGGTCCCTCGACCGACATCGGCGAACTCGCGCTGGGCCAGAACATGCTGGTCGCGTTCATGCCGTGGAACGGCTACAACTTCGAAGACTCGATCCTGCTCTCCGAGCGCGTGGTCGAGCAGGATCGCTACACCACGATCCACATCGAAGAGCTGACCTGCGTCGCGCGCGACACCAAGCTGGGTCCGGAGGAAATCTCCGCCGACATCCCGAACGTCTCCGAGCAGGCGCTGAACCGCCTCGACGAGTCGGGCGTGGTGTACATCGGCGCCGAAGTCCGCGCGGGCGACATCCTCGTCGGCAAGGTCACGCCGAAGGGCGAGAGCCAGCTGACGCCGGAAGAGAAGCTGCTGCGCGCGATCTTCGGCGAGAAGGCGTCCGACGTTAAGGACAGCTCGCTGCGCGTGCCGCCGGGCATGGACGGCACCGTCATCGACGTGCAGGTCTTCACCCGCGACGGCATCGAGAAGGACAAGCGTGCCCGCCAGATCGAGGAATCGGAAATCCGTCGCGTCAAGAAGGACTTCGACGACCAGTACCGCATCCTCGAAGCCGCGATCTACGACCGCCTGCGCACGCAGCTGATCGGCAAGGTCGCCAATGGCGGCGGTGGCCTGAAGAAGGGCGACTCCGTCACCTCGCTGGTGCTCGACGGCCTGTCGCGCAAGGACTGGTTCACGCTGCGCATGAAGGACGACGACGCCGTCGAGGCGATCGAGCGCGCGCAGAAGCAGATCGAAGTGCACAAGGCCGAGTTCGAGAAGCGCTTCGCCGACAAGCGCGGCAAGATCACCCAGGGCGACGACCTCGCTCCGGGCGTGCTGAAGATGGTGAAGGTGTTCCTCGCGGTGAAGCGCCGCATCCAGCCGGGCGACAAGATGGCCGGCCGTCACGGCAACAAGGGTGTCGTGTCGACCATCGTGCCGGTGCAGGACATGCCGTACGCGGCCGACGGCCAGACCGTCGACATCGTCCTGAACCCGCTGGGCGTGCCGTCGCGTATGAACATCGGCCAGATCCTCGAAGTGCATCTGGGCTGGGCCGCGAAGGGCCTGGGCCAGAAGATCCAGCGCATGCTGGAAGCACAGCAGGCGATCGGCGAGCTGCGCAAGTTCCTCAACGACATCTACAACCACGACAACTCGGTCGTGGGCGAGCGTGTCGACCTGACGCAGTTCACCGATGAGGAACTGCTGCGTCTGGCGAAGAACCTCACCGATGGCGTGCCGATGGCGACGCCGGTGTTCGACGGTGCGGCCGAGTCGGAGATCAAGCGCATGCTGGAACTGGCGGACCTTCCGTCCAGCGGCCAGACCGAACTGTTCGACGGTCGTACCGGCGAAGCGTTCGAGCGCAAGGTCACCGTCGGCTACATGCACATGCTGAAGCTGAACCACCTGGTCGACGACAAGATGCACGCGCGTTCGACCGGTCCGTACTCGCTCGTCACCCAGCAGCCGCTGGGCGGCAAGGCGCAGTTCGGCGGCCAGCGTTTCGGCGAAATGGAAGTCTGGGCGCTGGAAGCCTACGGCGCGGCCTACACCCTGCAGGAAATGCTGACGGTGAAGTCCGACGACGTGCAGGGCCGCAACCAGATGTACAAGAACATCGTCGACGGCGAGTACGAAATGGTCGCCGGCATGCCGGAGTCCTTCAACGTGCTGGTCAAGGAAATCCGCTCGCTGGCTATCAATATGGAGCTGGAAGAGAACTGAGGACGGCCGGGAATCGGGAATGGGGAATAGGGAATCGCGAAAGCGCCCGAAACCCCTCCCGAGACCCGCTTTGACGATTCCCCATTCTCTATTCCCGATTCCCGGAGATTCCAAATGAAAGACTTGCTCAATCTCTTCAACCAGCAGCGTCCCGCGCTGGACTTCGACGCGATCAAGATCGCCCTGGCCTCCCCGGACCTGGTGCGTTCGTGGTCGTTCGGCGAAGTGAAGAAGCCGGAAACCATCAACTACCGTACCTTCAAGCCCGAGCGCGACGGCCTGTTCTGCGCCGCGATCTTCGGGCCGATCAAGGACTACGAGTGCCTGTGCGGCAAGTACAAGCGCATGAAGCACCGCGGCGTGGTGTGCGAGAAGTGCGGCACCGAGGTCACCCTGGCCAAGGTCCGCCGCGAGCGCATGGGCCACATCGACCTGGCGTCGCCGGTCGCGCACATCTGGTTCCTCAAGTCGCTGCCCTCGCGCATCGGCCTGATGCTGGACATGACCCTGCGCGACATCGAGCGCATCCTGTACTTCGAAGCGTACGTGGTCACCGAGCCGGGCCTGACCCCGATGGAACGCGGCAACCTGCTCACCGAAGAGCAGTACCTGCAGGCGCGCCAGGAGCACGGCGACGACTTCGAAGCCGCGATGGGCGCCGAGGCGGTCTACGACCTGCTGCGCACCATCGACCTGCAGGCCGAGATGCTGCAGCTGCGCGAAGAGATCGCCTCGACCAACAGCGAGACCAAGCTCAAGCGCCTGACCAAGCGGATCAAGCTGGTCGAAGCCTTCCTCGAGTCCGGCAACCGTCCGGAGTGGATGGTCATGACCGTGCTGCCGGTGCTGCCGCCGGATCTGCGTCCGCTGGTGCCGCTGGAAGGCGGCCGCTTCGCGACCTCGGATCTGAACGATCTGTACCGCCGCGTCATCAACCGCAACAACCGCCTGCGTCGCCTGCTCGAACTCAACGCGCCCGACATCATCGTGCGCAACGAGAAGCGCATGCTGCAGGAATCGGTCGACGCGCTGATGGACAACGGCCGCCGCGGCCGCGCCATCACCGGCACCAACAAGCGCCCGCTCAAGTCGCTCGCCGACATGATCAAGGGCAAGCAGGGCCGGTTCCGCCAGAACCTGCTCGGCAAGCGCGTGGACTACTCGGGCCGTTCGGTCATCGTGGTCGGCCCGACCCTGCGCCTGCACGAGTGCGGCCTGCCGAAGAAGATGGCGCTGGAGCTGTTCAAGCCCTTCATCTTCGCCAAGCTGCAGCGCCGCGGCCTGGCCACCACGATCAAGGCCGCCAAGAAGCTGGTCGAGCGCGAAGAAGCCGAAGTCTGGGACATCCTCGAAGAGGTGATCCGCGAGCATCCGGTGCTGCTGAACCGCGCCCCGACCCTGCACCGCCTGGGCATCCAGGCGTTCGAGCCGGTGCTGATCGAAGGCAAGGCGATCCAGCTGCACCCGCTGGTCTGCACCGCGTTCAACGCCGACTTCGACGGCGACCAGATGGCCGTGCACGTCCCGCTGAGCCTCGAGGCCCAGCTGGAAGCGCGCGCGCTGATGATGGCGTCGAACAACATCCTGTCGCCGGCCAACGGCGAGCCGATCATCGTGCCGTCGCAGGACGTCGTGCTCGGCCTGTACTACATGACCCGCGCCCTGGAGAACAAGGCGGGCGAGGGCATGGCGTTCGCCAACGTGGCCGAGGTCAAGCGCGCCTACGACAACCGCGTCGTGCAGCTGCACGCCAAGGTGAAGGTCCGCATCACCGAAACCGTGATCGCCGAAGACGGCACCCGCTCGCAGAAGACCTCGGTCGTCGACACCACCGTCGGCCGCGCTTTGCTGCGCGAGATCCTGCCGGACGGCCTGCCGTACGCGCTGGCCAACACCGAGCTGACCAAGAAGAACATCAGCCGCCTGATCAACTCCTGCTACCGCATGCTGGGGCTGAAGGACACGGTCGTGTTCGCCGACCGCCTGATGTACACCGGCTTCGGTTACGCGACCCGCGCCGGCGTGTCGATCGGCATCGACGACATGATCATCCCGGGCGAGAAGAAGGGCATCCTGGCCGAGGCCGAATCGGAAGTGCTGGAAATCCAGCAGCAGTACCAGTCCGGTCTGGTCACCGCGGGCGAGCGCTACAACAAGGTCGTCGACATCTGGTCGCGCACCAACGAGCGCGTGGCCAAGGCGATGATGGACGCGATCGGCACCGACACCGTGGCCAACGCCAAGGGCGAGATGGTCCCGCAGAAGTCGATGAACTCGATTTACATCATGGCCGACTCCGGCGCGCGCGGTTCGCAGGCGCAGATCCGTCAGCTCGCCGGTATGCGCGGCCTGATGGCGCGTCCCGACGGCTCGATCATCGAGACGCCGATCACCGCGAACTTCCGCGAAGGCCTGAACGTTCTGCAGTACTTCATCTCGACCCACGGCGCCCGTAAGGGCCTCGCGGACACCGCGCTGAAGACCGCGAACTCGGGTTACCTGACCCGCCGTCTGGTCGACGTCGCCCAGGACGTGGTCATCACCGAAACCGACTGCGGCACCGTCGAGGGTCTGACCATGACCCCGATCGTCGAAGGCGGCGACGTGGTCGAGCCGCTGCGCGACCGCGTGCTGGGCCGCGTCGTGGCCGAGGACGTGTTCCTGCCGGGCAACGACGAGGAACCGATCGTCACCCGCAACACCCTGCTCGACGAAGCCTGGGTGCAGAAGCTCGAGGACGCCAGCGTCCAGTCGATCAAGGTGCGTTCGACCATCACCTGCGAAAGCAGCTTCGGCGTGTGCGCCCGTTGCTACGGCCGCGACCTCGGCCGCGGCCACCTGGTCAACCACGGCGAAGCGGTCGGCGTCGTCGCCGCGCAGTCGATCGGCGAGCCGGGCACCCAGCTGACCATGCGTACCTTCCACATCGGCGGCGCGGCGTCGCGAGCGGCGGCGATCGACAACGTCACCGTCAAGACCACCGGTTCGCTGAAGTTCAACAACCTCAAGCACGTCGCCCACGCCGGCGGCCACCTGGTCGCGGTGTCGCGTTCGGGCGAACTGTCGGTGCTCGACCCGCACGGCCGCGAGCGCGAGCGCTACAAGATCCCGTACGGCGCGACCATCAACTTCCGCGATGGCGCCGAGATCAAGGCCGGCAACACGGTCGCGAACTGGGATCCGCACAACCACCCGATCGTTTCGGAAGTCGCCGGTTTCGTGCGTTTCATCGACTTCGTCGATGGCGTGACCGTGATCGAGAAGACCGACGAACTGACCGGCCTGGCCTCGCGCGAGATCACCGATCCCAAGCGTCGCGGCTCGCAGGGCAAGGACCTGCGTCCGATCGTGCGCATCGTCGACAAGAACGGCAAGGACCTGTCGATCCCGGGCACCGACCTGCCGGCGCAGTACCTGCTGCCGCCGCGTTCGATCGTCAACCTGCAGGACGGCGCGCCGGTCGGCGTCGGCGACGTGGTCGCCAAGATCCCGCAGGAAGCGTCCAAGACCCGCGACATCACCGGCGGTCTGCCGCGCGTGGCCGACTTGTTCGAAGCGCGCAAGCCGAAGGATCCGGCGATCCTGGCCGAAGTCTCCGGCATCGTCAGCTTCGGCAAGGACACTAAGGGCAAGCAGCGCCTGATCATCAAGCAGGCGGACGGCGAAGAGCACGAAGAGCTGATCCCGAAGTACCGCCAGATCATCGTGTTCGAAGGCGAGCACGTGGAGAAGGGCGAGACGGTCGTCGACGGCGAGCCGAGCCCGCAGGACATCCTGCGCCTGCTGGGCGTGGAGCCGCTGGCGGTCTACCTGACCAAGGAAATCCAGGACGTCTACCGCCTGCAGGGCGTGAAGATCAACGACAAGCACATCGAGGTGATCGTTCGCCAGATGCTGCGTAAGGTCGAGATCGTCGACGGCGGCGACAGCAAGTTCCTCAACGGCGAACAGGTCGAGCGTCAGCGCCTGATCGAAGAGAACGTGCGCCTGCAGGCCCGCAGCGAGATCCTGGCCAAGTACGACCCGGTCCTGCTCGGCATCACCAAGGCCTCGCTGGCGACCGAGTCGTTCATCTCGGCGGCCTCGTTCCAGGAGACCACCCGCGTGTTGACCGAGGCGGCCGTACGCGGCACCCGCGACAACCTGCGCGGCCTCAAGGAGAACGTGATCGTCGGTCGCCTGATCCCGGCCGGCACCGGTCTGGCGTACCACAGCCAGCGCCGCAAGAACGCGTCGGGCCTGACCGACTCGGAGATGGAAGCGCTGGCCGGTCCGGTCAGCGTGGCGGCGGTCGAGGCTCCGGCTCCGGCCGCAGCCGAGACGGTCGCCGGCGACGACGCCGAGTAAGCGATCCGCGCTCCGGTCCGGCCGCAAGGCCGGGCCGGCGCCGAACCGGCACTACCGAGGCGGGCAGCGATGCCCGCCTCTTTTTTGCCCCGTCCGCTGCTGCGAACCCGCATGAACGGGTGGGTAAGGGCGGTATGGGGCTGGCAAGTCCGGCAAAACATGCTAGACTCGCCGACCGGATTGGACCCTATGGGTCGAAATCCCAGATCACGAAATTAGGCACAGGGAGTGCCTAGTGTTCGGCCCAGGGCAGGGCGGGATCATCGAATAAGGAAACGAAACTGCCGCCTCCGGGCGTCGGTTTCGCCTGTTCGCGCTGCCTGCGTTGACGGAAACGTTAAGCGCGGGCTATACTTTTTCGTCTCGGCAGGTCGGGTGCTATCCGCTTGTCGTTCGTTTCTCACGAAGCGGCCGCCCGGCCCTTAAACAAGAGTTCCAGATGGCAACCATCAATCAGCTCGTCCGCAAGCCGCGGCAGGCGGCCACTTACAAGAGCACCTCGCCGGCGCTCGCCAACTGCCCGCAGCGTCGCGGCGTCTGCACCCGCGTGTACACCACCACCCCGAAGAAGCCGAACTCGGCTCTGCGCAAGGTCGCCAAGGTGCGCCTGACCAACGGTTACGAAATCATTTCGTACATCGGTGGCGAAGGCCACAACCTGCAAGAGCACTCGGTCGTGCTGATCCGCGGCGGCCGCGTCAAGGATCTGCCGGGCGTGCGCTACCACACCGTGCGCGGCTCGCTCGACGCCGCCGGTGTCGCCAAGCGCCGCCAGAGCCGTTCCAAGTACGGCGCCAAGCGTCCGAAGTCCTAATCGCGTCGCTGCCCGGCGCGCCGCAACCGGCGCCGCCACCCGCAATCACGCACGTTCAAGAATCACGAGAATAGGTACGCACCATGTCGCGTAAAGGCTCCGCCCCGCAGCGTTCGATCCTGCCCGATCCCAAGCACGGCAGCGAAACGATCGCGCGTTTCATCAATATGGTCATGCAGAGCGGCAAGAAGTCGGTCGCCGAGAAGATCGTCTACGGCGCGATGGACGTCATCGGCGAGAAGAATCCGAACGCTCTCGAGCTGGTCGAAAAGGCCCTGACCAACGTTTCCCCGTCGGTGGAAGTGAAGTCCCGCCGCGTCGGCGGCGCCACCTACCAGGTGCCGGTCGAAGTGCGCTCCTCGCGCCGCATGGCCCTGGCGATGCGCTGGCTGATCGACTCCGCGCGCAAGCGCGGCGAGAGCTCGATGCCGCGCAAGCTGGCCGCCGAGCTGCTCGACGCTTCCGAGAACCGCGGCGCGGCGATCAAGAAGCGCGAAGAAACCCACCGTATGGCGGAAGCGAACCGCGCGTTCGCTCACTACCGCTGGTGATCGCAAGCCCTGGCGACAGGGCTTCCGCAACATCCGCATGAGATGTTGCCGCGGCGGCTGACGGCCGCCTAGCGAACCGGAGGCCGCCCACGAGGCGGCGTCCGGCCATCTGGAATTCGAAAACTTACGAGAGGGTCCCGTGGCTCGCACCACTCCCATCGAGCGTTACCGCAACTTCGGCATCATGGCCCACATCGATGCCGGCAAGACCACCACGTCCGAACGCATCCTGTTCTACACCGGCGTCAGCCACAAGATCGGCGAAGTGCACGAAGGTGCCGCGACGATGGACTGGATGGAGCAGGAGCAGGAGCGCGGCATCACCATCACTTCCGCCGCGACCACCGCGTTCTGGAAGGGCATGGACAAGTCGCTGCCCGAGCACCGCTTCAACATCATCGACACCCCCGGACACGTCGACTTCACCATCGAAGTGGAGCGCTCGCTGCGCGTCCTCGACGGCGCGGTGTTCGTGCTGTGCGCGGTCGGCGGCGTGCAGCCGCAGTCCGAGACCGTTTGGCGCCAGGCCAACAAGTACTCGGTGCCGCGCATGGCGTTCGTCAACAAGATGGACCGCACCGGCGCCAACTTCGACAAGGTCGTCGAGCAGCTGAAGGCGCGCCTGGGCGCGTACGCTGTTCCGATGCAGGTGCCGATCGGCGCCGAAGACGGCTTCGAGGGCGTGGTCGACCTGCTGAAGATGAAGGCGATCCATTGGGACGTCGCCTCGCAGGGCACCAAGTTCGAGTACAAGGACATCCCGGCCGAGCTGCAGTCCAAGGCCGAGGAAGCGCGCAGCTTCATGATCGAAGCCGCCGCCGAAGCGACCGAAGATCTGATGGAGAAGTACCTGGGCGGCGAAGAGCTGACCGAGGAAGAGATCGTCTCCGGCCTGCGCGCGCGCACCCTGAAGGTCGAGATCGTGCCGGTGTTCTGCGGCTCGGCGTTCAAGAACAAGGGCGTGCAGGCCATGCTCGACGGCGTCATCAACCTGCTGCCGTCGCCGGCCGACCGTCCGCCGGTGCAGGGCATCGACGAGAACGAAAAGGAAGACAGCCGCAAGGCTTCGGATTCCGAGCCGTTCTCGGCGCTGGCGTTCAAGATCATGACCGACCCGTTCGTGGGCGCGCTGACCTTCTTCCGCGTCTACTCGGGCGTGCTGAACTCGGGCGACCAGGTCTACAACCCGGTCAAGATGAAGAAGGAGCGCATCGGCCGCATCCTGCAGATGCACGCCAACCAGCGCGACGAAATCAAGGAAGTCCGCGCCGGCGACATCGCCGCGGCCGTGGGCCTGAAGGACGTGACCACCGGCGACACCCTGTGCGCCCAGGACCACGTCATCACCCTCGAGCGCATGGTGTTCCCGGAGCCCGTCATCTCGATGGCGGTCGAGCCGAAGACCAAGTCGGACCAGGAGAAGATGGGCATCGCGCTGGGCCGCCTGGCTCAGGAAGATCCCTCGTTCCGCGTGCGTACCGACGAAGAGTCCGGCCAGACCATCATCTCGGGCATGGGCGAGCTGCACCTGGACATCATCGTCGACCGCATGCGTCGCGAGTTCAACGTCGAGGCCAACGTCGGCAAGCCGCAGGTGGCGTACCGCGAGACCATCCGCAAGTCGGACGTCAAGTCGGACTACAAGCACGCCAAGCAGTCCGGCGGTAAGGGCCAGTACGGTCACGTCGTGATCGAGCTGTCGCCGATGAACGAAGCCGACCGCGCCAACGAGGACGTCGAGAACGATTTCCTGTTCGTCAACGACATCACCGGCGGCGTGATTCCGAAGGAATTCATCCCGGCGGTCGAGAAGGGCCTGCGCGAGACCATCACCAGCGGTCCGCTGGCCGGCTTCCCGGTCGTGGGCGTGAAGGTCAAGCTCGTGTTCGGTTCGTACCACGACGTCGACTCGTCGGAAATGGCGTTCAAGCTCGCCGCGTCGATGGCGTTCAAGGAAGGTTTCCGCAAGGCCGATCCGGTCCTGCTGGAGCCGATGATGAAGGTCGAAGTGGTGACCCCGGAAGAGTACGTCGGCGACGTGATGGGCGACTTGAGCCGTCGTCGCGGCCTGCTGCAGGGCCAGGACGACACGCCGTCGGGCAAGACCATCAACGCGATGGTGCCGCTGGGCGAAATGTTCGGTTACGCGACCACGATCCGTTCGCTGACCCAGGGCCGCGCGACCTTCACGATGGAATTCGACCATTACGCCGAAGCGCCGACCAACATCGCCGAGACGGTCATCAAGAAGGGCGGCTGATCGGGCCGGGATTCGGGAGTGGGGATTCGGGATTCGCAACAGCGGATCCGACTCGCTCCCGAAATCCGCGCCGAGGCCGCTCAATAACGGATCGATGAGGGGTGGCGGCCTTGGGCCGCCCATCCCGAATCCCGAATCACGAACCACAGAAATTAAGAGAGACAATCATGGCTAAGGGTAAATTCGAGCGCACCAAGCCGCACGTGAACGTCGGCACGATCGGTCACGTCGACCACGGCAAGACCACGCTGACGGCCGCTCTGACCAAGGTCGGCGCCGAGCGTTTCGGTGGCGAATTCAAGGCGTACG
>Ga0102594_1001146_pt1 | contig 17828 bp, 13 predicted proteins | sample AraplaCol_mLB_r2_2_FD_76863 | JGI IMG/M metagenome (GOLD analysis project Ga0102594, IMG submission 76863) | Arabidopsis root microbial communities from North Carolina, USA - plate scrape MF_Col_mLB_r2 (SPADES assembly) (version 2) | ecosystem: Host-associated > Plants > Roots > Endosphere...
GAGCCCAGGACTCCTGAGGGCCCCGCATGCTCGAAGATTTGATGTTGACGCTCGGACTCCCGATGCGATCCTTACGACAGCGGCATCCGCGTCTGGAGCGTTGGCTCGGACTGGATTTGGCGCCAAGTGAACTCGCATCGGTTCTGCAGGGCTGCGCCGCAGATCGAGTGCCCTTGGGCGCCTACTACTGGTACTTCCAGAAGCTTGTCATGGCGCGCTTACTCAGGCGAAGGAACAAGCGCGAGATCCTCGCGAAGATCACCTCTCTGGACCAAAGCAACTACGAACAGTTACTGCACGCCGAAATGCTGGCGGAAGGCCGAGGTCTTGTCGTAGCGATCCCTCATCACGGGCACTACATCCTTTCCATTGTCGCCCTGGCGGAGCGTCTGAGAAGCCGCAGGCAAGTGCTCATCTTCTACGGGGCGCCTGCGACCCATAGCGGAAACGAGTTGTTCGACGAGCTCTACCGCGTCCTGTTTGAAAGCGTGGAATCCAACGTCGTCGTGATTCATGACACTCGACAGGGCTTGTCGAGCGCAATTCGTTCCCTGAAAGAAGGCGCCGCGGTCATCATCATGCCGGATGTCCATAAGCGCGAGTCGGACACATACCTGATTCCATTCTGCGAAAGACCCCTCAACGTGATGTTGGGGACTGCAGCGCTGGCCAGAAAGACCGGCGCAGCCATCATCCCCGCCGTTTCGGTATCGAACGGAAACCGACTCGGCTTCGAAACCCATTTCGCGAGCGCGTTGGAACTCGAGGATGCGACCCCTCACCCTTCGAATCACGACGCGGTCGACATCATCCACCGCGATTACAAGCTCACTGCCAAGCTCTTCCGGATCTACGAGCGATCGATGTCGGCGTCGATCATTCATTGGCAGCACGTTCGCATGCATTACGCACGAGTAGCTCCCTTCCCCAAGTTGGCCGAAAACGAAATCGAGAACGTAGCGGAGCTGTTCTTCAACGACGTCCGTGTTCGAAGCCTTGGCCAGGCCGCCATCCGTATAAGCGATACAGGCTCCAGTTCATGATGCGAACAGCCCGGGCAGCGACGCTGCTTCTCCTGTACAACTTTGCAGCCCATGCATCGGACAAGCCGCCGACGCAACCGGAGCAGATCCACACACTCGAAACCGTCTCGGCGAGTACCAACGCGTCCGGACCGCCGATGTGGGAGTTCACGCGTGGCAGCAAACGGATCGTCGTGCTTGGCACAATGACCTATCTTCCGGAAGGCTTGAGTTTCGATACCGCAGGGATCGAGCGCCACGTCGCACAAGCTCAAGTCGTCGTGTCCTCGCCCGGACTGGTGGTCGGCGACAACATTGGCCTGTTCCGGGGCCTGACGCTGTGGCCCGGCATCCGACGGAACAAGTTCAATGACGACAACCGTACGTTGAGCGATGTACTACCAGCCGACGTGTATCGGGGGTGGGAGAAAGCCCGGCAGGCGTACTTGCCCACCAGAACCGGGGGCGAACGCCTTCGCCCGATGTACGCCGCGATGGAATTGTTCGAAGCCGTCGCGAAGGATGCCAAGCTCGCGTCTGGCACACCATCTGCGCGAATCGTCGCCGACGCTGCAAGCAGCCACGGGATTCCGACGATTGACGCGAGATTTCGCCTCGCGATCGCTGACCCGAAGGCGGCGGTGAAGCAGTTCCATGTATCTTCGGCCGATGACGTCCAATGCTTGAAGCGAACCATCGACCGCCTGGCCACATTCGTGCAGGAGTCGCGGAACCTGGGTGAGGCCTGGAGCAGTGGAGACCAGATGCGGCTGGAGGAATGGCGGGCCCAGGACCGGCCATCTCTATCCTGCTGGTCGGCCCTTACGAATCAGGCTATCGCACGCCAGGAAGGCTTCACCGACCTGCAGGGACAAATCCACCAAAGCTGGAACGCGCGGTTGCAACAGGCGCTCGAGGCGAACGACACGATTTTCACGTCATTGCCGCTGCGCGAGTTGTTGGACGCCAATGGGCTGAGTTCGTCGCTTCGCCGAGCCGGTTTCACAATGACGCCTGTGCAGTAGGAAGTCGGCGATGCGGCTTGATCCCGGCAAAGCAGTCGCGGTGACATGCACCCTAGCACTGCACGCCCTGGTTCTCGCTTGGCTGATGAAGCCCGCTGCCCTGCCGCCGTTGAAAGTCGATGAGCCGTCTATATCCATTGTTTGGATCGCCCGGCCGAGGGCGCAGCCCCAAACAAATCCCCAGCCCTTGGTCGTTATTGCCCGTCACCCAAGGCCCCTGCGTCGCACTCAATCTCCATCGGCAAGCGTCAGAACTACGGGCAGTCATGCACCTCCGGTTTCTGAGCCGCCCCCCCAGTACACCACGGCTGACGACACGTGGGCGCAGCGTGACGCGACATCCGCACAGGCGAACGCATTTGAACGTCGCCTCTCTCGCGATCAGACGGATCCCGTGGAGTCGCGCCCGAGGGTCGTTTTCAATGTGCGCGATTCGTCGCTCATGGGACGCCTCAAGCGAATGAGCGAATCCTCGATCTGCAATGAGCTCCTGACGGCATTGCGCTCGGCCACCGGCGGGGATGCGGACGTCATCGTCCGCACCATGCGCGAGCGCGGGTGTCGCGTCTAGGCCGCCCCAAACGCCGCCTGCATCGCCACCGCATCCGGCCGTTCGATCACGCCCCGCTCGGTCACGATGGCGTCGATCAGTTCGTGCGGGGTCACGTCGAACACGGGGTTCCAGGCGCCGATCTCGTCCGCCGCGGTGCGCACGCCGCCGACGGCGAACAGCTCGCCGGGGTCGCGCTCCTCGATGTGGATGGCATCGCCGGACGGGGTTTCCATGTCGACCGTGGACGACGGCGCGACGACCATGAACTTCAGGCCATGGTGGCGCGCGGCGATCGCGAGCTGGTAGGTGCCGATCTTGTTGGCGGTATCGCCGTTGGCACAGATGCGGTCGGCGCCGACGATGACCCACTGCACGTCGCCGGACTTCATCAGGTGGGAGGCGGCGGAGTCGGCGATCAGCGTGGGCGAAATGCCGTCCTGCTGGAGTTCCCACACTGTCAGGCGCGCGCCCTGCAGCCACGGCCGGGTTTCGCCGGCGAAGACCTTGTCGATGCGGCCTTCGGCGACACCGGCGCGGATCACGCCCAGCGCGGTGCCGAAGCCGGCAGTCGCCAGCGAACCGGTGTTGCAGTGGGTCAGCACGCCACTGCCCGGCGGAATCAATGCCGCGCCGAGCGCGCCCATGCGGCGGTTCGCGGCAAGGTCCTCGTCGGCGATGGCCTTTGCTTCGCGTTCCAGCACTTCGCGCCAGTCGGCGCCGGCGGCGGTCAGCACGCGACGCATGCGCGCCAGCGCCCAGGCCAGGTTCACGGCGGTGGGACGCGCGGCGTTCAAGCGCTGCATGGCCGGTTCGAGTTTCGCGGCCGCATCGCTTCCACCGCTCGCTTCGACCGTGCGCGAGGCCAGCACCACGCCCCAGGCCGCGGCGATGCCGATGGCCGGCGCGCCGCGCACGGTGAGCGCGTGGATCGCTTCGGCGACGGCGTCGCTGTCGGCGCAGGTGACGTACTCGACCACGAACGGCAGCTTGCGCTGATCCAGCAGTTCCAGGGCCTGCCCGGTCCAGCGGATCGGGCGGATGCGGTCGTAGCGGTCGAAATCGATGGCGTTGGTGTTCATGCGGCCAGTTTACAGGCCGCAGGTTTCAGGTCGGGAAACGGGCGCTGTCGGTCCCGTTTCCCGCCGGTGAATCACTGCACCTGGAAGTCCGCCCGGCAGCCGTTGCTGACCCAGATGCCGTTGCGGTCCCAGCCCCAGCTGCGGCCTTCGATGCACGCGGCCTTCGACGCCTGGCGCACCATGCGCGCGTCGCGGCGGATGGTGACGTTGCAGCGGCGCTGACGGTTGTCGTCGGAGCCGCAGTAGAGCGACTGCACCGGCCCGCCACCGCCATTACCGCCGCCCCAGCCGCCACCGTGGCCGCCGCCATTGCCGCCACCCCAGCCACCGCCGTTGTTCGTCGCGAACTCGGCGCGGCAGCCGTTGTTCACCCACACAAAACCGCGACCGACGCCCCAGCTGCGCCCTTCGACGCAGGCCGACTTGGAATACTGGCGAACCAGCGTCGCGCCGCGACCGTCGATGGCGCACTGCTGGTAGCGGTTGTCGTTGGAATCGCAGCGCACGGTGCGGCCATCGCCGCCATTACCGCCGCCGTTCCATCCGCCGCCACCCCAGCCATTGCCTCCGCCGCCCAGCGCGAACTCCGCGCGGCATCCATTGTTGACCCACACGCCGTTGCGGTCGTAGCCCCAGCTGCGGCCTTCGACGCACGATGCCTTCGACACCTGCCGCAGCAGGCGCACGCCGCCGCGCGTGTCGGCGTCGCAGTGGTGCAGGCGGCTGTCGTTGGAATCGCAACGGACGGTCCGATCCGCGCCATAGCGCCCTGCATCGACCTGCGCCTGGGCGGACTGCGCCCACAGCGCACCGGCCGCGATGACGGACAGGAAACCAAAGGTCTTGAGCGATTGCGCGATCATCGGAGCTCCCCTGCGTGCGATGAGAATTGTTCTCAGACTAACGAGGGAAACTTAACGGGGACCGCATGAAACCGGCCCCGCTCGCGGCGGTTCAGCCGCCGGATTGCTGCGGCTTCTGGTGGATCTCGAACTCCGCCCGGCAGCCGCCTTCGACCCAGATGCCGTTGTCGTCCACGCCCCAGGTGCGGCCTTCGACGCAGGCCGCGCGGGAAAGCTGCTTGAAGACCCGCACGCCGCCCTTGGTATCGATCGGGCAATGGCGCGGTCGCTTCTCGACGGAGTCGCAGCGCACGATCTGGCGGGGCGTTTCGTTGGCGACGTCGACCATCATGCGGAACTCGGCGCGACAGCCGCCGGACACCCACACGCCGCGTGCGTCCGCGCCCCAGTTCTGGCCGCGCATGCAGGGGTTCTTCGAAAGCTGGCGGACCAGTTCGACGCCGGCGCGCGTTTCCGACGGACAGTGCGTCCACCGATTGCCCTTGGATTCGCAACGCATGACGCGCGAACCGCTACCGCTGCCTACGCTGCCGCCATAACCCAGGACGAAGTCCGCACGGCAGCCGTCCTTGACCCAGACGCCGGAGGAACTGACACCCCAGGTCTTGTTCTCGTCGCAGTCCGTGCGCGAGAGCGTGCGCAGCAACCGCACGCCGCCGCGGATGTCGGCCGGGCAGATGTTGTTCTCACCATCCTTGGATTCGCAACGCAGGATGCGATCGCCGTAGAAGCGACCACCTTCGTCCTGCGCCCATGCGTCAGGCGCCATCACCGCACATGCCGCAAGCAACGTCGAGACTGCCAAGCCGCGCATCATGCACCCCTGTCTTCCAGACGCCACTGTATAGCGTCCGCGCGTAAACGGGCATCAAGACGCGAGGGAAACGCGAAACCGGGACGTCAGGCACGCGCGAAATCGAAGGCCAGCACATCGGCGATGCGGCCGGTCCCGAGCATCGCCATCATGAGCCGGTCCATGCCCAGCGCGACGCCGGCGCATGCGGGGAACCCCGCCGAGAGCGCGTGCAGGAGGCGCTCGTCGCGCGGCGGTTCGATATCGCCACGGCCGTGCCGCACCTGGCGGTCGCGGTCGAAGCGCGCGCCCTGCTCGGCCGCGTCGGCCAGTTCGTGGTAGCCGTTGGCCAGCTCGAGCGGGCCGAGGTACAGCTCGAAACGTTCGGCCACCGCCGGCTCGCCGTCGCGGATGCGCGCCAGTGCGCATTGCGAGGCCGGGTAGTCGTACACCGCCAGCAGTTCGTCGGTGCCGAACGAAGGCTGCAGGCGATGCGTCATGAGCAGGTCGAGCCAGTCGTCGCGCGTCAGGCCGGCCGGATCGATCACGACATCGCCCAGCGCGGCGCGCAGTTGCTCGTCGCTCGCGGTCGCCACATCGAGGCCGAGGCGTTCGCGATACAGGTCGTGGTACGCGATGCGCGACAGCGTCGCCGTCCGCCCCACCAGCGCCAGCGCGGCCTGCACCAGCGCGGCGGTTTCATCGATCAGGCGCGTGTGGTCCCAGCCCAGGCGGTACCACTCCAGCATCGTGAATTCCGGATTGTGCCGGCCGCCGGCCTCACCGTCGCGGAACACGCGCCCGAGTTCGTAGCAATCGCCAAAGCCCGCCGCCAGCAAGCGCTTCAACGGATATTCCGGCGACGTCCGCAGCCAGCGCGTGCGTGGTGCGCCGTCGGTGCGGCCGCTGAATTCCAGGTGGAACGAGGCGATGTTCGGATCGGTGTTGCCGGCCATCGACATCACCGGCGTTTCCACTTCGACCACGCCGCGCTCGGCGAAGAACGCGCGCACCGCCGCGTTGAGCCGCGCGCGCAGGCGCAATGCGTCGAACGAGGCCGACGGCTGCCAGTCGCTCATCCGTCAGCCTCCGTGCTGCGCGAGGAAGGCGAGCAAGCGCGCCTCGTCCCAGATCTCGACGCCCAGTTCGGTCGCCTTGTCGAGCTTGGAACCGGCGGCTTCACCGGCAACGACGAAGCTGGTCTTCTTCGACACGCTGCCGGCGACCTTGGCGCCCAGCGCTTCGAGTTTCGCCTTGGCTTCGTCGCGGCTCATTGCCGTGAGCGTTCCGGTGAGCACGGCGGTCTGGCCGTCGAGCGGGCCGCTCGCGGCGGTTTCGGCCGCAGGCGTCAGCGATTGCAGCATCGCCAGCGATTCGCCGCCGCGACCGAGCAGGCGCGCGTGCTCCTCGTCTTCCAGCCACTGTGCCAGCGCGATCGCGGTTTCGTTCGGCAGACCCGCCGTGACGAAGTTGTGCTGCGGCGCGTCGAGCAGCGCCTGCACGTTCGGGAAAGACACGGCGAGCTGCTCGGCGCGGATCTTCGTGATCTTCGGGATTTCCAGGTCGACCAGCATCGTCGCGAAATCCAGCCCGTCGCGCAGCTTCGGGTTCGGCGCGTGCGTGTCGGTGATGGCGACGCCACGCGCAAGCAGGTCGTCGATCACCTGCTGGTTGCCCGGCTGATCGAAGAAATGCCCGATGGCGCGCGCCACTTCGCCGCCGACGTCCGGCACGCGCTTGAACAGTGGCCACGGCAGGCGCCGGATCAGCGCGATGTCGCCAAACCAGTTCGCCAGCGCCTTCGCCGTGCTCTCGCCGACGTGCTCGATGCCCAGCGCGTAGAGGAAGCGCTCCAGCGTGGTGGTGCGGCTGTGGTCGATCGCGGCGATGAGGTTTTCGGCCCACTTCGTGGCGACCTTGCCAGACTTCACCGTCTCGGGCGTCGTGCCGTCGCGCTCGTCGGCGCGGCGCTTCATTTCCAGCAGGTCGTCGAGTTCGAGCTTGTAGTGATCGGCGACCGACTTCAGGTAATCCAGGTCCGACAGATCCTCGATGAAACGCTCGCCCAGGCCTTCGATGTCCATCGCGCGACGCGACGCGAAGTGGCGGATCGCTTCCTTGCGCTGCGCGGCGCAGGTGAGTTCGCCCGAGCAGCGCCACACCGCCTCGCCTTCCTCGCGCACGATGTCCGAACCGCACACCGGGCACTGCGTCGGCATCTGCCATTCCGGCGCGTGCGGATCGCGGTATTCGGGCACGACGCGGACGATTTCGGGAATCACGTCGCCGGCGCGGCGCACGATCACCGTATCGCCGATGCGCACGTCAAGACGCGCGATCTGGTCGGCGTTATGCAGCGTCGCATTGGTCACGACCACGCCTGCGACCTGTACCGGTTTCAGGCGCGCGACCGGCGTGGCCGCACCCGTGCGGCCGATCTGGATGTCGATGCCTTCCAGCACCGTGGATTGTTCCTGCGCGGGGAACTTGTGTGCGATCGCCCAGCGCGGTGCGCGCGAGACGAAGCCCATTTCGCGCTGGCCTTCGTAGTCGTCCAGCTTGTAGACGACGCCGTCGATGTCGAACGGCAGCGACTCGCGCTGCTTGCCGATGCCGCTGTAGTAACCCAGCAGGCCTTCGGCACCGACGACGACCTCGTTGAGCGCGCTGACCGGGAAACCCCAGTCGCGCAGCTTCGCCAAGGTCTGCGAATGCGTCGGCGGCAGTTCCGCGCCTTCGACGATGCCGACCGCATACGCGTAGAACGCGAGCGGGCGCTGCGCGGTCACGCGCGGATCGAGCTGACGCAGCGAACCGGCCGCGCCGTTGCGCGGATTGGCCAGCACCTTGCCGCCGTCCTTCACCGCGCGTTCGTTGTAGGCCTTGAACGCGGCCAGCGGCATGTAGACCTCGCCGCGCACTTCCAGCACGGCGGGCCAGTCCTTGCCGCGCATCTGCAACGGGATCGCCTTGATGGTGCGCAGGTTCGCGGTCACGTCCTCGCCGGTCGCGCCGTCGCCGCGCGTGGCGCCCTGCACGAAACGGCCGTCCTCGTAGCGCAGGCTGATCGCCAGGCCGTCGAGCTTGGGTTCGACCGAGAACTTCGGCGCGCGACGGCCGAGTTTCTCCTCGATGCGGCGTTCGAAGTCCGCCACTTCCTCATCGGTGAACGCGTTGCCCAACGACAGCATCGGGATCGCGTGGCGCACTTGCGCGAAAGTGCCGGTGGGCGCGATGCCGACGCGCTGCGTGGGCGAATCGGGCGTGACCAGTTCCGGGTGTTCGGCTTCCAGCGACTGCAGTTCGCGCAGGAGGGCGTCGAATTCGGCGTCCGGGATCGAAGGATCGTCCAGGACGTAGTAACGGTAGTTGGCGTCGTCGATGCGCTGGCGCAGTTGGTCGATGCGTTGCGCGGAAGGGGAAGGCTTGGCCACTTGCGTTCCTGGGGTCGTCGCGATGTCGCCGTCGCGCGGCGGGGCGCGGGTATTCTGCGGGCGCAGGCGTGATGGCGGAAGCGTCCGGCATCGTCCACTACACGCCAGCTTCACGGCACTCTTTTCTTTTGTGGCCCGGGTAAGCGGAGCGCACCCGGGGTTGAGCGTGACAGGTCCCGGGTGCGCTTCGCTTACCCGGGCTACGAAACCTGTCCGTAACGCTTCAACCGCTCCTCCAGCGAACCGGCATGCAGCTCGAAGAGGTGGTTGTCAAAGTCGTGGAAGTACAGCGATTCGCCTTCGCCTTCCACCCTCGGCCTCGGAGGACGGATCTCGACCCCCAGGTCCTCCAGCTTCGCGCGGTAAACCGGCAGCGCTTCAGTGGCGACCTCGAAGGCGATGTGCTGGTACGAGCGCTCCGAAGGCGGCTCGCCCTGCATCGCGGCCAGCCAGGTCCCGCCCAGCACGAAAAACTTCTCGCGGGACAGGGAGAACGTCCGTTCGCCGCTGTCGTAAACCTCGCGTGCACCGAGGCCATCGCAAAGCAGCCTCGCCATGCGGTCGAGATCCTTCACCACGAACGTGATGTGGCTGATCCCGCGAATCGGATCCACGATGTCGTCGGTCACCACCGCGCCGGCTTCGTCAGCGGCGGCGCTTCGCGCTGGCGATCGTAGGCGCGAAGTTCGTCGCGGATGTGGGCAATGCGCTGGCGGCCGAGCGCATTGCGCTGTTCGTCCAGCACCACGCCGTCGAGCAGTTCGGCCATGCGCTGCGCGGTGGGCAGCATGGTTTCCCACGCATCCAGCGCGTTCACCGGCGCGGGCAGCGTGAGGAAGAACGCGATGGCCGGCGTTTCCATCGACTGGATGTTGGCCATGTCGAAGCTGCCCGGCTTCATGATGTTGGCGACGCTGAACACCGGGCCGCGGTCGGGGTGGTTCTCGACCAGGCGGTGGAACACGCCCATGTAGCCGTAGACCAGGCCGGCCTTCTCGGCGGCGACGACGATGTCCGGACCGTGCAGCTTCTGCCCCGCACGCGCGGCCAGGTACAGGGTGACGATCTTGTCGAACTCTTCGGTGACGCGGCGGCCCAGCTCGCTGTTGGCGCCGCCTTCGAGCGTGCGGTCGAACAGCTCCAGTTCGGCCTGCGCCGTGGACCCGCCGGCGGCGGCGCCCTGCGCGAGGTCGCGCTCGATCTGCTCGCCCAGCGTCGGCTCCTGGCGCGGTGCGCCGGCCGACGAGGACGACGGCTCACGCGGCACGCGCTTGCCCTGCCCCGGCTTGCGTGGGCGGCCAAAGAACACGATGGCGGCGACGAGGATCAGGCCCGCGATCAGGATGCCGATCCGCAGCAGGGTCACGTCGGACATCGGTTGGACTCCTTGACGATGAGGTTTCGACGGAACAGGCGTCGCGATCAGGCCACGCCGGCCAGACGCGAGGCTTCGGCGAGGTCCACCGACACCAGGCGGCTGACGCCCGGCTCGCGCATGGTCACGCCGGACAGCTGGTGCGCCGCTTCCATCGTCGCCTTGTTATGGGTGACGAAGAGGAACTGTACCTGTTCACTCATCTCGCTGACCATCTGTGCGAGTCGCCCCACGTTGGCTTCGTCCAGCGGCGCGTCCACCTCGTCGAGCAGGCAGAACGGCGCGGGATTGAGCCGGAAGATCGCGAACACCAGCGCCACGGCGGTCATCGCCTTCTCGCCGCCGGAGAGCAGCGAGATGTTCGACACGCGCTTGCCCGGCGGGCGCGCCATGATCGACACGCCGGTGTCGAGCAGGTCTTCGCCGGTGAGTTCCAAGTAGGCGTGGCCGCCCCCGAACAGGCGCGGATACAGCTCCTGCACGCCGCTGTTGACGCGGTCGAAGGTGTCCTTGAAACGGCCGCGGGTTTCGCGGTCGATCTTGCGGATGGCTTCTTCCAGCGTTTCTAGCGCGGTGGTGAGGTCGTTGTTCTGCGCGTCGAGGTAGTCCTTGCGCTGTTCGGCCTCGGCGTGTTCGGCGATCGCGGCGAGGTTCACCGGCTCCAGGCGGCGCAGCTTGCCGTCCAGCTCGGAAACGGTGCGCTCCCAGACCTGCGGGTTCATGTCGTCGGTGAGCGTGTTGACCACGTCTTCCAGCACGAAGCCGGCTTCGATCACGGCCGCGGCCAGCTGTTCGGCCTTGAGCACCAGCGCCTGCTGTTCCAGGCGGCGCTGGCCGATGGCTTCGCGCTGCTGGATGGCCTGGTCGTCGCGCTGGTGGCGGACCTGCTCGAAGCGGCGCAGGTCGTTGTCGATGCCGTCCAGCGTGGTGCGCGCAAGCGTCAGGTTCTGTTCGGTGATCACGCGCTGCTCGAGCGCGACCTGCCGCTGCTCTTCCAGCACCACGACCGGGTCGTCGCCTTCGGCCAGCTGCAGCGAGAGCTCTTCCAGTCGCGTGTCGAGCTGGCCGCGCTGGCCGCCCATGCGCGACAGCGCCTGCTCCAGCGCGGCGATCTGCGTGCGCTGCGATTCGAGCGTGAGCGCCAGCGCATGCGCGGTATCGCGCGATTCGCGGGCGATGTTGCGCGCCTGGTCGCGCGCGTCGGTCATCGAACGACGCTCGCCTTCCAGCGCCTGGCGCGTGTCTTCCAGTTCGCCCATGCGCACGACCGCCTCTTCCTGGCGATTGCGCGCCTCGCGGGCCTGGTCCTGTGCGGCTTCAAGATTCTGCGAGATCTGCGCCAGCTCGGCGTCGATCTTCTCGATGCGCGAACGGGCGTTGTCGAGACGTCCCTGCTGGCTCTGCAGCTGGCCGGCGAGCTCGGACACGCTGCGATGCGCCATGTACAACGTGCGCTGCGCATCCTCGCGCTGCTGTTCGGCGGCGAGCGTGCGATCGCGCAGCTGCACCAGCAGCGATTCGAGTTCCTTCTCGCGCGACAGCAGCGTTTCGATCTCGCCGCGCAGCGTCTGGATTTCGCGTTCGCGCAGCAGCGCACCCTGCTGGGCGGCGCCGGAGCGCAGCACGCGCACCCAGCCCGCGCCGAGGCGCTCACCCGTGCGGGTAATGACGGATTCGCCTTCGCCCAGCTGCGGCAGCAGCGTGCGCGCCTGCGTCAGGTCGTCGGCGGCATGCAGGCGGGCGAGGATGCGACGGATCGCGATCGGTCCGCGCACCTTCGAGGCGAGCGAGGTCGGCGCGAACTGCACGGCGTCGTTCTGCGGATCGACGAGCGCAAGACGCCCCTCGCCGAGTTCGCCGATGGCTTCCACCAGCGTTTCCGGCGATTCGACCAGCACGCCTTCGATCATCTGGCCGAGCGCGCTTTCCACCGCGTTTTCCCAGCCGGCGTCGACATCGAGCGCCTCGCCCACGCGCGTGGCCGAATCCAGCCCGCGCGCCTTGAGCCAGCCCAGCGCGGCGCCCTGTTCCTGGCCCAGCGCGGCGTGCTGCAGCGTTTCCAGCGACGACAAACGACCGCGCGCGGCCTGCGCCTGCTTGCGCACTTCGGCCAGTTCGGACTGCGTGGAGCGCTGCTGTTCCTGCAGTTCGCCCAGCGTGCCCTTGCGCGTCTCCAGCTCCTCGCTGAGGCTGTCGATGGAGAACTTCTGCGTTTCGTGTTTTTCCTGCAGCTCGGCGAACGAGTCCGACAGCGCGGCCAGGTCGAGCCCCGAGCGCTCTGCGTTGAGCGATTCGCGACGGCGGTCGGCGTCGAGCACCTGGCGATCCAGGTGTTCGATGCGCGTGCGTTCGACGTCGGCAGCGCGCGAGGCTTCGGCCTGCGCGCGGGTATGCGCTTCCCAGCGCTGCTGCCATTCGGTCAGCGCGGTTTCGGCATCGCGCAGCGTGTCCTGGCGCATGCCGTCTTCGTCGCGCAGTTGTTCCAGGCGCGGTTCGATGTCGGCCACCGACTCGCGCAGCACGTCGAGCTTGGACTGGTCGCTGCCCATGTGCTGGCCCAGCTCGGCCAGCGCGGTCATGGCCTCATCGCGCGCCTTGTTGAGGCGGTTGGCCATTTCGCGCTGGTGCTGGATCTGCTGTTCGATGCGCGCCAGCGTGCCGCTGACTTCGTAGCTGGCGGCCTGCGCCTTGTTGAGCGCCTCGGCCGATTCCTCGCGCTTCACGCGGCCGGTCTCGATCTCGCGCTCGGCTTCGCGCTGCTCGGCGATGAGCTGCTGCAGGCGCGTTTCCTGCTGGTCGAGCTTGGCGCGCTGGCCCTGCAGTTTCTCGTCGAGGGCGCGGTGTTCCAGCGCCTTCCACTCGGCGTCCTTGATCCTGCGTTCGGCCTGGATCGCCTGGTACTGCTCGGCCTGTCGCGCCTGGCGCTTGAGGTGTTCGAGCTGCTTGCCGACTTCCTCGCGCAGGTCGTTCAGGCGGTCCAGGTTCTCGCGCGTGTGGCGGATGCGCGTTTCGGTTTCCTTGCGGCGTTCCTTGTACTTGGAGATGCCGGCGGCTTCTTCCAGGTAGACGCGCAGTTCCTCGGGCTTGGCCTCGATGACCTGCGAGATCATGCCCTGCTCGATGATCGAGTAGCTGCGCGGGCCCAGGCCCGTGCCGAGGAACAGGTCGGTGATGTCGCGGCGGCGGCACTTGGCGCCGTTGAGGTAGTACTGGTTGGTGCTGTCGCGGCTGACGGTGCGCTTGACCGAGATCTCGTTGAACGCCGCGTACTCACCGGTGATGGTGTGGTCGGAGTTGTCGAAGATCAGCTCGACCATCGCCTGGGAGACGGGCTTGCGGGCCGAGGAGCCGGCGAAGATCACGTCGGTCAGCGAATCGCCGCGCAGGCGGCTGGCGGAGCTTTCGCCCATCACCCAGCGCACGGCGTCGATGATGTTGGACTTGCCGCAGCCGTTCGGACCGACAACACCGGTCATGTTGGTCGGCAGGTGCAGCGTGGTCGGATCGACGAAGGATTTGAAGCCGGACAGCTTGATCGTGGACAGACGCATGCGTCGATGGGTTCTCGGTCTCGATGCGTGTCGCCTGACCGCGCGCGCATCCTCGTGAGGTGGATGACTTATCTACGCTAACTGCTTGATCGGTATAGCGAAGGATCGGCGTTTCGGCCGAAAGATGAAAGAGTATAGCGAGGCTGGCCGCCGCTGCGGGCCGGATTGGCCGTCCGGTGGGCCTTCCGTTCCGGAACCGGCCCCGGTCGACGCGGCATTTACGGGCCCGCTGCGAGGCTGGGGCCCATGGATCCGGGTTTCTGGTTGCAGGCTGGCGCGATCGCGTGGCCACTGACGATCGCGCTCGTGCTGGGCCTTGTGGTCCATCGCGCCCTCCTTGCCCTGTCCCGCCGGGCCGACGCCCATGCGGCGACGCGGATGCGGGCGCGGGTCGTCCAGGTCATCGCCACCCCGGCCGCGGTCGCCCTGCCCCTGTTCTTCCTGAGCCTGGCGATCCGGGCCACGCCCCTGACCGAATCGTGGCTCGAACGCACCCAGCACTGGCTCGGCATCGGCGTACTGCTGTGCCTGACGTGGCTGGCGGTACGGGCCGTCGGGGCGGTCGAGCGGCGGATCCTGCGCCAGCACCCGGTCGAAGTCGCCGACAACCTCGATGCCCGGCGCATCCAGACCCAGACGCGGGTGCTCAGCCGCATCGCGCAGGGCGCGATCATCCTCGCGGGCGTCTCCATCGCGCTGATGACCTTCCCCGCCATCCGCCAGTTCGGCACGACGCTGCTGGCCTCGGCCGGCATCATCGGCCTGGTCGCGGGCATCGCCGCCAAGCCGGTGTTCGGCAACCTGATCGCCGGATTGCAGATCGCCATGACCCAGCCGATCCGCCTGGACGACGTGGTCATCGTGCAGGGCGAATGGGGCCGCATCGAGGAAATCGACAGCACCTATGTCGTCGTTCGCATCTGGGACGAACGCCGCCTGGTGGTGCCGCTGCAGTGGTTCATCGAGAACCCGTTCGAGAACTGGACGCGCACGACCTCGCAACTGCTCGGCACCGCGTTCCTCTGGCTGGACTACCGCACGCCGATGCCGGAAGTGCGCAAGGCGCTGCAACGCATCTGCGAAACCGACGAACGCTGGGACGGCCGCGTCTGCGTCGCGCAGGTCACCGACTCGGACCGTTCGACCCTGCAGGTGCGATTGCTGGTGAGCGCGCGCAACTCCGGCGACCTGTTCGACCTGCGCTGCGCCGTGCGCGAACGCATGATCGAGTTCCTCAACGCCGAACATCCGTATGCGCTGCCGCGCGTGCGGGTGGCGCGGGCGATTCGCGCGTCGGGGGATTCGGAATCTCGGCAGTTCCGGCCGCATGAGGCGGCGGCTACGACCACTTCGCCGGGGGCGGAAGACGTGAATGCGGCGGACGTGACGCGGGCGGCGACGCAGTCCGAATGAGCGCTACGCCCGCAAACTGCGCCCACTCTCCGCATCGAAGTAATGCATGTGCTCGGGGTTGTGCCCGAGGTGCACGAGGTCGCCGGCAACCGGAAGGCTGCGCGGTGGCAGGCGGACGACGAGTTCACGGCCGCCGGAATCCAGGTTGAGGAAGGCTTCGTTGCCGACCGGCTCGACGGTTTCGACTCTCGCCTGCAGATGGCCCGGACCAGGTGCGGCAAGCGTGAAGTCTTCCGGGCGCAACCCAATCGTCAGCTGCTTGCCGACATGGCCGCGCACGCGCTCGTGCAGCTCGGGTTCGGGGTGCAGCGGAAGGTCGACGTTGTCGGAGATGCGCAACGAAAGCCCGTCGCCGTTCGCGACGACTTCGCCCGACAACACATTCATCTTCGGACTGCCCAGGAACGTCGCCACGAACAGGTTCGCCGGGCGGTTGTACAACCCCATGGGCGTGTCGATCTGCTGGATGCGCCCCTTGTCGAGCACGACGATGCGCTGGCCGAGCGTCATCGCTTCGACCTGGTCGTGCGTGACGTAGATCATGGTGGTGCCGAGCTTGCGATGCAGGCGCGCGATTTCCACACGCGTGGATGCACGCAGCTTCGCGTCGAGGTTCGACAGCGGTTCGTCGAGCAGGAACACCTGCGGTTGCCGAACCAGTGCGCGACCAAGCGCGACGCGCTGGCGCTGGCCGCCGGAGAGCGCCGCCGGTTTGCGATCCAGCAGCGGTTCCAGTTCGAGCATCTGCGCCGATTCGCGCACGCGGCGCGCGACTTCATCCTTCGATGCGCCGCGCAGCTTCAGGCCGAAGCCGAGGTTCTCGGCGACCGTCATGTGCGGATACAGCGCGTAGCTCTGGAACACCATCGCGATGTCGCGATCCTTCGGCGCCATGTCGTTGACGACGCGGTCGCCGATGCGCAGCTCGCCGCTGGTGATGGTCTCCAGGCCCGCGATCATGCGAAGCAGCGTCGACTTGCCGCAGCCCGACGGGCCGACCAGCACGAGCAGTTCGCCGTCGCCGATGTCGAAGGTCGCATCGTCCACGCCCACGTAGCCGTTGGGGTACACCTTGCGCAGACGATCCAGCGTGACCTTCGCCATTGAGTTCCTCGGGTGAGCCCCTGCGGGACGGCGCCCGCATTTTCGACCACCGGCGATGCAAATATCACCGGTGTCGGCTATCCTGCCATGTAACCGTTTTCATGCCTATCCACCCCGCCAGGCCACCGCACAGATGAGTCAGCCGTCAGAGCAGTACGCATTCCCCAAGGGCTTCCTGTGGGGCGCCGCCACCGCCGCCCACCAGATCGAGGGCTCGCCGCTCGCCGATGGCGCCGGCCCCAGCATCTGGACGCGCTTCGCGCACACGCCGGGGATGATGCTCAACGGCGACACGGGCGATGTCGCATGCGACCACTACAACCGGTGGCGCGACGACGTGAAGCTGATGCGCGAGCTGGGCCTGCAGGCGTATCGCTTCAGCGTGTCGTGGTCGCGCATCCTGCCCGAGGGCACGGGCCGCGTGAACCAGAAGGGCCTGGACTTCTATTCGCGCCTGGTCGATGAGCTGCTGAACAACGGCATCGAACCGTTGCTGACGCTGTTCCATTGGGACCTCCCGGCGGCGCTGGACGACCGCGGCGGCTGGCTCAATCGCGACATCGCCGACTGGTTCGCCGAATACGCGAGCGTGATGTACCGCGAGCTCGACGGCCGCGTGAAGAAGTGGGTGACGCTCAACGAGCCGTGGGTGGTCACCGACGGCGGCTACCTGCACGGCGCCCTCGCCCCGGGCCATCGCAGCAAGTACGAAGCGCCGATCGCCTCGCACAACCTGATGCGCGCCCACGGCGCGGCGGTGAAGGCGTATCGCGAGCTGGGCAAGCACGAGATCGGCCTGGTGGTGAACATCGAGCCGAAGTACGCGGCCACCGAATCGGCCGAGGACGCCGCCGCCGTCCGCCGCGCGCATGCCTACATGAACGAGCAGTACCTGCATCCCGCCCTGCTCGGCCATTACCCGCCGGAACTGAAGGAGATCTTCGGCGACGCATGGCCGGAATGGCAGGCGGAGGATTACGCGCTGATCCAGCAGAAGCTCGACTTCGTCGGCATCAACTACTACACGCGCAGCGTCACCAAGGCCGCCGAGAGCTATCCGCTCAACACCGGTGTCGTGCGCCAGCCGCTGGGCACGTACACCGAAACCGGCTGGGAAGTCTTCCCGCAGGGCCTGACCGACCTGCTGGTGTGGTTCAAGCAGACCTATGGCGACCTGCCGGTCTACATCACCGAGAACGGCGCGGCCTTCTTCGATCCGCCGGCGGCGATGACCGACGACGACGGCAAGCGTCGCATCAAGGACCCGCTGCGCACCGACTACCTGCGCAAGCACCTGCGCGCGATCCACGATGCGATCGAGGCCGGCGTCGACGTGCGCGGCTACATGCTGTGGTCGCTACTGGACAACCTGGAATGGTCGCTGGGCTACTCCAAGCGCTTCGGCATGGTGCACGTGAACTACGTGACGCAGGAACGCACGCCGAAGGACAGCGCGCTGTGGTATTCGAAGGTGATCGGCAGCCACGGCCGTTCGCTGTCCGAGCCGCTGCCGTACTGAGCCGCACGGGTTTTTCAACGGCGAGATCCGCTGCCCCCTCCCTCCCACTGGCAGCGGGTCCCGCCGTTTCTGGCTGTGCAGGTCGCGGCATGGCGGG
>Ga0102594_1001149_pt1 | contig 17816 bp, 14 predicted proteins | sample AraplaCol_mLB_r2_2_FD_76863 | JGI IMG/M metagenome (GOLD analysis project Ga0102594, IMG submission 76863) | Arabidopsis root microbial communities from North Carolina, USA - plate scrape MF_Col_mLB_r2 (SPADES assembly) (version 2) | ecosystem: Host-associated > Plants > Roots > Endosphere...
TTGGACGCGCAGTTTCTGTAGCTCGTCCAGCGTCGTACGCGACGAGATCGGATCAACCTCGAAGAGCGGAAGTTCCCACTCTTCGTCCCCAAGCCAGCTCTCGTCGAATTCGATCTGGAAGGTGTCGCCCGATCCGTGCCGCGTCTTGATGCGCACGTCGCGCGCGAGCGCAACCACGGCTCGCTTGGTTCCCACCCCGAAAATGCCGATCGTCTGGTCGGAAGCTGAAGACCCGGTCTGGCCGGGCCCGACGATGTACCGCAGCTCGTCGCGAGCGAGTCCGCCTGCGTCGTCCTCCACCTGGATCGTTCCGAGCTCGCCGTCGAGCCGGACCTGGATGCGGATCGCCCCGGTCCGGCCCGCCCGCGTCCAGACGTCCAATCCGTTGTCGACCAGTTCGCAGATCGCCTTGTTCAAGTCGTAGTCGGCGATGATCGAGAGAAACAATCTCTTGGACGGGATCGCGTCCAAGGTCGAGACTTGCCGTTTCATCTTGAGTCCCCCCGGATCTCGATCTTTACTGCGGTAACGCGAGCCGCGAAAGAACGCTCGCCAAGGTTGCTGGGAGTGGGGATTGCTGTACGTCGATCGCGGCCGGGTTTCTCCGCCTCTGGCCTTCCGCGAAGAAGCCGCACGAATGGAGCGCCTCGACCTCTTCCGTTTTATGGGCGGGAGATTGGAGCGAATCGCCCAGACCACGCCAGAATCCGTACGATCGTTCGATCTCGAAGGCGATGACGTCTACGAGGCGTTGAGCGAACTCTTCCACGGGAAGTGTGCCTTCTGCGAGACGCGGGGACATCTCCGCGCGCGTTATTTTAGGCCGGAACGGGAGGCGGAACCGCTCGCGCGTTCGGAATACGCTCATCTCTATTATACTTGGCTTCGTACCGATTGGGGCAACGTGTATCTCGTGTGCGGGGATTGCTCCGCCGCCGCGGGGAACCGCTTCCCGACGATCAGGCCCGACCGTGGACCCCTGCCGACTCTCGATCAGCTCGAATCATTCGCCAACGAAGGCTTTGGACTCTGGCGGTTCGGGCATCGGGACCGCAGACTCCTCCTGGACCCTTGCGCGGATCGGGCGTTCTCCGGGCATCTTGGCCTCGCTCGATCCGGTAGGATCGAGGCCTTTACGCGGAAGGGAGCCGAAACGATCGGGACGTTCGATCTCGATCGGTCCGACCTCGTGCGCTCCCGCGCTGACGCGTTCGAAAATTACTTCAGCCTCCTCGTCGATGAGCTTCAACGCGGCGCGCGGCCCAACGTTTTCGATTTCGCGAGGATGGAGCACGGGGGAGCCTGGGGGTTACTGCTCCGCAGGATCCTCAAGCTGACCGAAGGTCGCATCGGTCGCGACTTGCGGCTGTCGACGGGTCGCCTGGACGGGAAGGTGTCGCGGATATGGAAGGCGCCGATCGAGCGCAAGGCTCTGCTCGCCGCATGGGAGGACGTCCAAGGCCCGGTTGAGCGCGCGACTGTGGATCGTCCCCCGCCGAGAGGCGGGACGCGAAAGCCCATCGCGATAGGCATACGCGACTTCAAAGCGCTTCAGCACCTTCGCGTGTCGTTCCCTCCTCCCGTAGCGGCTGACCCGAAGGTGAACCGTCAGGCGGAGGCGAGCGCACTCCTTATCCTCGGCGAGAATGCGGCCGGAAAGAGCTCGATCCTGGAGGCGATGGCGCTCGCCTTGATGGATGCCAAGATCAGGGCGCAGGTCGTGCGGTCGCCCCGCGACTTCGTGCTCTCGCCGTCTTTGATGGGGTCTGAGGATCACCCCCCACCCCGATCTGCGACCGTAACGCTGGGGTTCGCCGGAGGTGCGACCCTTGCCGTCGAGGTTTCGGACGTGGTGCGCGAAACCGGCGCTACCGACGACCTCCCGCCCGTCTTCGCCTACGGCGCGTTCCGACAATACGCGGCAAGCTCCCCGTCCGAACCGCCTGCCGATCACGTCGCTACGCTGTTCAAGTCCGATTCCTTGTTGGCGAATCCTGAGCAGTGGCTTCTGGGCCTATCGGCCGAGGATTTCGCCATGGTGGCGAGATCGCTTCAGAAGATCCTCCTCGTCGAAGGCGAGTACGACATCGTCGAGCGCGATCCCCACAACGGACGCTGCCTCATCGTGACCAAAGTCGGCGAGGGGACAGAGACGCGTTACGTCAAGACGCCGCTAAGGGTCGTGTCGTCCGGCTTTCGCTCCGTGCTTGCGATGGTCTGCGACGTGTTCGCCGGTTTACTGTCCGTACAGGTCGCGGGAGAGCGCAAGAGCTTCGCCGAACTGGAGCCGGTGATCCTGATCGACGAGGTGGAGGCCCATCTCCATCCCCGTTGGAAGATGCAGATCATGTCTGCGCTTCGACGGGTCCTGCCGAAAGCCATGATCATCGCCACGACACACGATCCGCTTTGCCTGAGAGGAATGCACGACGGGGAGGTGCTCGTGCTAAGCCGGTCGTTGAGGCCGGAGGGTGAGGATCCGGAAGGGCTGCCCGTTTTCGTCGAGGCGATCTCCGAACTCCCCAACGTCGAGAACCTGACGATTGAGCAGCTCCTGACCTCCGATCTCTTCTCCATGTTCAGCACGGACGCCCCCGCGACGGAATTGAGGCTCGCCCGAATAGGGGACCTGATCGCACAGGGAGCGGCGCCCAGTGGTTTGACCGAAGATGAAAGGAAGGCTCTCGACCGGCTACGCACCGAGATCGCGAGCGCCTTGCCGCTGGGTTCGTCGGAGGTCCAACGGCTCGTCGAAGAGGCCGTACTCGACCACGTGCGGCGGCGGCGAGCAACGCGGCATACGCAGTTGGAGCGTCTCAAAGACGAGACGCGGTCCCGGATCGCGAAGGCGTTGGAGGCGTACTGAGGTGCGAGGCGTCCCGCGCGGAAGCAAGCTCCCGCCGTCCAGCTTGCTTAAGCGCGGCAAGGACGGGACCGAACTTGAGCGTGCGCGCGCTCACATGACGACGCCCTTGCCCGCCGGCGCCAAGCGCAAAGCTTTCGACTTCATTGCCTACAAGGCCGACGACGTGAAGCGAAGACTAGAAGAACTGTTCCACGGGAAGTGCGCCTACTGCGAGTCGCGATACGCCTCGCAGGCTCCTGTGGACGTCGAACATTACAGGCCGAAGGGAAGCGTGGAGGGCGATGCCGCACATCCGGGATATTGGTGGCTAGCGGCAGAGTGGACGAACTTGTTGCCCAGCTGCGTCGACTGCAATCGAAGGAGGAAGCAATCCGTTCCTGTCCACTCGTCGGGACTGGTTCAGCTCCGACAGCAGATGCTGACTGGCAAGCAGGATGCGTTTCCGATTGCCGGCGTGCGCGCGTCGGGGGAGGTCGACGACGTGATGGCCGAGCGAGCCTTCCTGCTGGATCCGACCAGGGACGATCCAGATCTCCATCTCGCGTTTTGGCTCGAGGATGATCGGGCTTCGGGTGTCGCCTATCCGCTAGCCGACGCTCATCCCGCCGCTCCAGCGCTCCCTGTGGCGGCCAACGATCCGGCGACAATAGTTGTCGCAGCGGATCGGGATCGCATCAGCATCCGGGGGGCGGTGTCCATCCAGGTGTACGGTCTCAACCGTCTCGCGCTCGTGCAGGAGCGCGCGCGCTTGCTTCAGCAGCTTCGATTTCTCGAAGGCGTCTTCCTCGACGTTGGCGACGTGGCGCAGAATCTCGTCGCCTTGAACGAGGCAGCTCCCCAACCCGGGCTGGCGGATGCCGCGAACCGACTGAATCGTCTCCAGTCCCGCATCCTCGACCAGATGCGCTCGTTGGCCGAGCCCGACGCTCCTCATTCGGCGGTAGCAAGGGCCTACCTTCGCGATTTCCGTAAGCGGATCCTGGCATTGCCAGCTTGACGGCTCAGGGGCGCCGACAGATTGCGCGACGGTCCTGGGTACGCGCGCCCTATCGGACCTCCTCGTCGAGCTCGCCGCCTAGCGTCGAGCCCCGCGTCGGGTAGTCGACGACGGGCTCCTCGCGTTGGTGCGGATTTGGCGGGCATCACGGATGCGTGGCGGCAGGCTTTCGCGCTTTGCCGAGCAAAACAACCGGGTTGCCTTCTCCGCACTCGATTGCTTTCGGCCGAGGCGAAAGCGATGACCAATCCGCTCCAAGAGTGCTTTCGAAGACTTGGTCAGGTTAAGGCGCGCCCGTTAGCCCCGGTCTACTGCCTGCCCGTACCAACGATCGCGATCGCCTCGATTGTCACCGAATCTGCGATCTCCCGAACGTGAGGAAGAGGATTTGCTCTGCTCAGGCTGAAATCTATGTTGTGGTACTGCCCCCGGATGCGCGCGCAATATCCGGATAGTACTGTGGGCTCTCACGTCGATCGAACATGCCGTAGTCACGTACGATGCGCACGACACGATGCCTTACCAGGTCTCCGCTTGCGACAGGAACGACGCCGAACCGCTCCGCGGATTGGCGGTCGCGCCAAGTGGTGAGGAGAGCCAATTTCCCCTCGTTGTAGATGCTGGCGAAGACGTCATGGTCTAGTGGATCCGAGCGATGTCGATCGGGCGCCAACAGCTCCGAGATGTTTTCTAAAACGTGGTAGCCCGCCGGCGAAAACTCGGTCAGCGCTACGAATTTCGCGACGCCTACTTCAGTCTCGTCCAATCTCTGCTCGACAACCTTAACTCCGACGGGCGGCCTTGAGTCGGACACGACTTCGCCTACGCGCAGATGATAGTCGCTAAAGACCTCGTCGCGGCCGCGTTGCTGCGTCTCGTGATGCTTGGCGATCGTGCGCCATCGCACGACGGACTTCTCGTCGCGCCAGGTTGAATGTGACAGAATCCACCCCGGTCGACGCGTGCTCTCGAACCGTTCGTTGTCAATGAACCCGTCAACTCTCTCAAGGATCGGCTTCAGGTCTTTCGCGAGCGCGAGGTAGAGCTCGAATTTATCGCGCTCAGGGTGGACCTCAAAAATAACAGAGAACATTCCGCTGAACTCGCATGCTCGGAGATACAACCGGGACGAAGTGCTTCGTGCTCACAGACTACGGATGAACTCTCAGTCCGAAAGCGCTGGCCCAAAATCGACGACAACCAAGTGATATACCACGGCGCCCTATCGATAGATAGATTAAAGTTGTTGTTTTTGACCTCTCAAAACCCCACCTATCGGGAGATAGTCCACGGAGAAGACCTAATGAGCGATGTCGCTTCCGCCATCATGAACGCCGCAGAGCGGCGAATGCGCAGAGGCGGCTTCAACGGTTTCAGCTTTCGCGAGATCGCCGCCGACGTCGGGGTGAAGAGTTCGAGCGTGCACTACCACTTTCCGACGAAGGATGATCTCGCTGCGGCTGTTATCAAGCGCTATACCGCCGAGACGGCGGAATTGATCGAGCGTGAGCTTGGCAAGGAGAGTGACCCAGTCAAAGTCTGGGTACAGGCTTTCCGAGGAACGCTTCATTCGCAGGATCGGATGTGCCCATGCGCAGTGCTCGGAGCTTCGTCGCAGGACTTGCCTCCACAGGCTGCGGCGGAGGTGAACCGTTTCTTCAAGATGTGCCATGACAAGCTCGTCGAGGAGGGCTTGCCGCCGGACGAGGCGTCCCAGTTGCTGTCCACCATCACGGGGGCCCTCGTGGTCGCCAACGCGGTGAACGATTTCAGCGTCTACGACCGAGCCACGAAAGAATTTTCTAGAAGCGGGAAGCGCGTGCCATCCAAGTCAACGTCGTTCAAGGCGGCGGCACGGCAATCCAAGTAATTGATGCGGTTTCCGAATGCGTGGCGTTTTACCACTTTGAATCGAGTTCTCTGTCCCTAATATAGAACTGAGCGAGGAATTTTGTAGCTAATCCGCATCGGATAGTCTATCTATCGATAGACAGGAGGACTGTTTCGTGAGCGGAACGGCAGAGCGTTTGCTGGATCTCGCTGAAGCCCACATTCGAGATCGCGGATATGCCGGGTTTAGCTTCCGCGAGCTCGCCGCAGAGGTGGGGATCAAAAGCGCGAGTGTCCATCACCACTTTCCGACGAAGGCGGCAATGGCGAAGGCGGTCGCTGAACGCTACGCCAAGCGCTTCCTCGCGTCTGTCGAGGCCAAGCCCGACGAGAGTCCCGACGACGCAATCGACGCTTACCGTGGGGCGGTCAGGAGAACGATCCAGCAAGACGGTCGCATGTGCCTCTGCGGCATTCTAGGAGCTGAGGCAGGTGCCTTGCCTCCGGAAGTGACTGCCGAAGTCGGGTCGTTCTTCCGACGCTGTATTGAAGATCTCGCCGGCCGTGTCAGAGGCCCGGATGCCTACGCGCGCGCTCATCACGTAATCGCCACGTTGGAAGGTGGGCTGATCCTCGCTCGCGCCTGCGGTGACATCGGCGCCTTCGATAGGGCGGCATCCGCGTTGTACCCCTCGACAGACGGACGGGTATCTTAATTTCGTAGCCTGAGCATTGACAATGCAGTTATGCGAGGAGGTCGAATCCGTGAGCTACTTCATCGTGGCACGTTGGGTCGCGATACCCGAAAATCAAGCAGAAATAGAGGAAATTCTTCGCGAATTAGTTCCACAATGTCGCGCCGAACCCGGTTGTATAAGTTTCGTTGCGCACCAATCCGCTGAGCGAGCGAACGAGTTTCTTTTGTACGAACATTATCGCGAGGAAGATGACTTCGCCAATCACCAGCTTACGCCGCATTTCAAGGAACTCGTTCTCAGGCGCGCAGTACCGTTGCTCGCCAGTAGGGAGCGACTGCCATACAGGGTATTGGTTTGAAAGGTGGCCGCCGAGGTAGAATCGATACCGACGACCGCTGGCATTGACGTGCGGCAGCAACCGACAGGCTCGCTGTATCAGGTGCCGCCGCATTGAATGTAGGTGCTCTACGACGCTTCTTTAGTCGACCGCTCGTGGGCGTGCGTTGCGTCGAGTAGACACCAATCTCTGCGTCGTCGAAACCGGCAGTAGGGCAAAACCAATACGAACAACAATACGGGTGACGTCTTCAGAACAGCGCGAATGCGTGTGCCGACGCCAACGACCCACGAGGTGGCCACGTCGATTGACGCGAGGCGATCAAGTTGCGGCGTAGAACAACGATCATTTTGAGAAACTAGCATTGCCGCGTTGAGCATGGGCAATGAAGCCAGTCGGTCCGAATCCCGCTGAAGAACCTTCCGACGAGTCCTGGTCGCGTCCCGCAAAAGTGGGCGCCGCCGGCTCGCTTCGGATCTCCATTCTCAAGGGCGACTAAAACCCCAATCGGGGAAAGGCGAGACGCGGGATTCCCTGCATCTCGCTGTGCGCGTGAGATGTCGCTTCGCAGCTGCCTACTGCCGTCCCGCCATGATGCCGCCATCGACGGACAGCACGACACCCGTGATCCACTTCGCCTGATCCGAAGCGAGAAACAGCATGGCCTCGGCAGCGTCTTCCGTCTGGCCATTCCGACCTAGCGGATGCATCGAGTTAAACGTCGGAAGCACTTGGGCGACCTGCTCGTCGGTAAGGAACGTGTTGAATACTGGAGTTTCGATGATGCCTGGCGCGATCGTATTGACGCGAATATTGTCCGCCGCGAGTTCGATAGCGAGATTCTTCGTCAAGGCATGCACACCGGCTTTGGCCACCGAATACGCGGCCGAAGGCGTCGCGCCGATCGCCTGCAGAGCCCACATCGAACCGGTTTGCACTATCGCCCCACCGCGGCCTGACGCCTTCATCGCCTTCGCTGCGGCTTGGGCGGCGAAAAAGCTTCCCTTCAAGATGGCGTCGGCGAAACGGTCGTACTCGGTCTCGTCGACCTCCAGGAACGGCTTCGGCGTGAAAATTCCTGCGTTGTTGAAGAGCACGTCGATTCTACCAAATCGGTCGAGCGCCGCCTTGACTAGGGCCTCCCCAGTCGCCGGCACCGCAACGTCACCTACTTGCGCGATAGCGAGCTTGCCCGTCGGATCGATTTCCTTGATCGCGGCTTCGGTCTTAGCTGCATTCCGGCCGTTGATTACAACGCGACCGCCCTCCGTCACGAAGCGGCGAGCGACTTCCTTTCCCATCCCGGAGTTTCCACCGGTTACGATCGCTACTTTGTCCTGAAACCGCATGTTGATTGTCCTCCGCAACCTATCGATGGATAGATAGATTCGTGGCTAGCGCTGATGCGGCCCGGCGTCAATATCTATCTATCGATAGATGGCCACCGGCGCGTCGTCCGGGAGGATCGGAATGAGCTCGCATACCTTATGGGGCGAGAGGTCGAATGGCAGAGCCGCGGCAAAGGAATGCGGACATCCGCCGGCTCAAGCAGAACTGCTACGGTCTTCGTCTTGAAAATTCTCAAGGACGTTGCTGCGGCAGCGCTCGGGATAATCCCCGTCGTCAGGAGCGATTTCAAGGCAAGCCACGGTGAGGATCTGAGATCAGCCTCTTCTTAGGTTCAGGAGAAAGTGCTTGGTGTTCGGAAACAGCCACTCCACATCTGCTCGATCCAGGCACGTCTACGCGATTTCGGACGGCTTTCTCGATGTAGGCTAGGTTGACGTCCCAAGATCATGCGGCTCTCGACGAGGATCGTGAGGCGAACGCTCGTACACTTATCGCATATCGTCGATTTCAACGCGAAACGCTGTGTAAATCGACACGAGAGCATCGAGGCTGAAGCCCCGGTTCAAACCGCTGGGGTTGGGCAGGACCCATGTCGGGACGTCCCCGATCGATCGCGGTTGGCGACCCCAATCGAGGTCGTGCCGCCTAAGCATCGCCGAAAGCGCACGCTTTCCAAGGAACGCGATTGAGCGCGGGGCAAACCCGCGGATGCGCTCTTCGAAGTGCGGCCTAGCGGTTCGGAACTCGCCCGTGCTCACTTCGATTCCCCGCCGTGTCGGCCGAGTAACAACCGCAGTGATGCCGAAACGGTATGCCAACAGTCGATACGCCTCCTTGGGCTCGAGCTGCACGTCCGTGAACCCGGCGAGATACAGCACCTTCCAGAAGCGATTGCTGGGCGCTGAGAAGCTATGCCCCGAGGTATCTGCGCTGATCGCCGGATTCATTCCGCAGAACACGGCTTTCAAACCTGTCGCGAGGATATCTGGATCGTACGGCAAGGCTACGTGCCACTCGGCGGCTATCACGCCGCCGCTGCGAGCGTCGGTGTCGCTAAACTGGCTGTCGCATGATCGAACGCGCTTATATCGCCGTATGCACGCGCGAGAATGAGCCCGCCTTCAAGCGCAGCCATCACATGGAAGGCACGCTCTACGGCGTCGGACCCTCCGATCCTCGCCGAGAGATCCTCGATGCATCTGCGGAAGAAAGTCTCAATCTCCCCGGCGACTTCCGACGGTATCCCCCCCGCTTCAGCTCCGAGCATGCCGTTTAGGCACATTCGTCCGTCGCGCTCGATCACATTACGGAAAATCGCCCGGTACGTCGCGATGACATCGTTCGCGCATTCGCCGGATCTCGGTCCAACCAAGTCGAAGAAGCGCTCGCCATATCGTCGAGCCACTGCGGCGGCCATCCCTGCCTTGGTTGGAAAATGGTGATGGACGCTCGCGCTCTTGATTCCCATTTCGGCCGCTAGCTCGCGGAAACTGAAGCCTCTGTACCCAGCATCTCTAATTCGTTCTTCGGCTAAATCCATCAAACGCTCAGCTGTTAAGCTCATGGTCAATTCTCCTGTCTATCGATAGATAGACATATTGGTGGAAAATTTCCAGTCCCGTGCGCGTCTGTTAGCCAAGGCCAAACCTACCCCGAGCTGGTGATTGGACGAGATGCCAAACTAGGCCGACTTCGGCGTCTCCCGGATCCCACGCGATGGGACGTTACCGCGATGATCAGAAGCTTCCGATTTAGTGACCCAGGGTAACGATACACCGACGCCCTAAGCCGCGATCCCAATCGATGCGCATGCCATCGTAGGCGATCTCGGGCTCGATCGGGCAACTCGTCGGCCGGCACCGGTTTCGACGTGGTATGGCCTGCGAGGCGAAGATCGCCCTTTGCATGGCAATATCGAATTATCGAAATGTTCGCCCGATAAGGCCCTCGCTAAGGGACCACAGCCGCGATGCAAGGCTACGGTCCGTCGCCCAAGGTCTAACGCCGCGCGGCTCGGTGGAATCGGCCGGCAACGGTTCGGCGATGTCGCAATTCTCGCAATAGACCCCGCCCATGCCATCGAGTTGGCGGCTCGTGGCACACCAAACGCTGGTCGCCGCCCCCTGTTCAGGCGTCTTCAGATTGTTTGCCGGCGGGAGGATGGGCTCACCGCCTTCGCCGACCGCTCCCGCAGCGCGGAGCTCCGCAGCGGACATGTGTCGCAAAAGATCCGTGATGACTGCTCCCGGATGAACTGAAAACGCGCGGACCCGGTGAGGTTTGCCCACTTCATCCAGTTTAAGGGCAAACAGTGCGTTGGCAGTTTTCGACTGACCATATGCAACCCAGCGATCGTAGTCGCGCCGCTTGAAGTTCCAGTCATCGAAGTCGACACCGCTACGCACATGTCCGCGCGAGGAAAGCGCTACGACACGGGCTCCGTGAGCATTGCGCAAGGCAGACCAAAGCCTTGCGGTTAGTTGGAAATGACCGAGATGATTGATGGCGAATTGAGACTCGAAACCTCGCCCGTCCCGTGCGAGCGGCGCCGCCATGACGCCGGCGTTGTTGATGAGGATGTGAAGAGGTCGGCCGGTTTGCAGAAAGCGATCGGCGAAAGAGTCCACCGACGCCGGGTCGGCTAGATCGAGCGCGTCTTGGAAGATCCTCGGGAACGGCCGTAACGCCTCGCGAGCCTTCTCCTGATCGCGCGCGGGGACGAAGACCTCCGCTCCCGCTTCCGCGAGCGCTCTGGCGGTCAGAAGTCCGATGCCGGAGTACCCGCCAGTGACAATGGCGGTCTTCCCGGTCAGATCCACGTGTCGGATGACGTCGTGCGTTGTCGTCGAGGCGCTGAGACCGGACGCGATAGGCGCTTGAAGAGTATTCATGCGAGATTTCCGTTTGCGATGTTTTATCATACCGCCCAGCAGTCGTTTCCTTCCCGAGTGTCCGAGTTGGACTGGATTGGGCCATCGCCGACCCTCGCTTGGCTTTAGTCACCGCAGTGAGAGGTTCACGACGAGTTCTGCAAGCCGCGGAGGCTCGTCTCGGGCAAGAAATTGCCGGCGCCATCGATTTGGACGGGCCGACAGTCGTTCATAGCTGCCGCGAGGCGTTTGCTGTAAGCAATCGGCCGTAAGACGTCACGCCCGTCCAAGGCGACGAGCCGGTATTGCGAGCGCCTCGACTTCATGCGTCCAAGGCCCAAGCTCGTCTATGCGTACAGCTCGCGCTGCTCTGAGACGCGGTCGTCGCCCTTGGTGCCGGGGAACGGCATTACGTCCGGATCGGGAGAAGGCGATCCGCCGTCCCCCTATCAATGAGAAATCCATTTTCCCGATCACGCCCACGGACCAGTTCTTTTCGGTTTGACACAACCGAGGCGACGGAACGGAGATCGGCCGGATCGTTTCTCACGCCGGTCCGCTTCACGCGGATTGCGATACGGAAGCCGTCTCTTTCACCACGGCTCGCTTCTTGGACCCGATCCGCTGGACCATCACATAGAAGGCCGGCGTGAACAGAAGCCCAAAGACCGTTACGCCAAGCATACCGAAGAACACGGCCGTTCCGAGCGATTGCCGCATTTCAGCGCCAGCGCCGGTCGCGACTGCGAGTGGTAGGACGCCGAGGATGAAGGCGAACGACGTCATCAGGATAGGCCGTAGGCGGGTCTTGGCTGCACCGACCGCTGCTTGCTCGGGCGTTTCTCCCCGATCTTCCTCCTGACGCGCGAACTCTACGATCAGGATAGCGTTTTTCGCAGCGAGGCCGACGAGAACAACGAAACCGATCTGCGCCAGGATGTCGATCGGCATGCCGCGAAACTGCAAGCCTGCGGCAGCCGTGAGTAGGCACATGGGTAGGATCAGGACAATCGACAACGGCGTCTTCCAGCTCTCGTACTGGGCTGCGAGGACGAGGAAGACGAAAAGTGCGGCCGCCGCGAAGACGAGGAGCGTCGGTGTTCCCTGCTGCTTTTCTTGATAGGAAAGCTCGGTCCACTCGAACGACATGCCGCTCGGCAAGACCTGCTTCGCGAGTTCTTCCATTCGCGTCATCGCGGTGCCCGATGAAATGCCGGGGCCGGCCGCACCCATGATTTCCGCTGCGGGGTAGAGGTTGTGGCGTGGTACGCGATAGGGAGCCGTTTCGCTGCGGAAGGTGGCAACTGAGCCGATCGGCACCATTTCACCGGCGGCATTTCGGGCTTTCAGGCGGGCGACATCGTCCGGCGTCCCGCGGAATTGTCCGTCGGCTTGCGCGATCACCTGGAACGTACGGCCCAGGTAGTTGAAGTCGTTGACGTACTGCGAGCCGATATAGAGCTGAAGCGTCGAGAACACGTCCGTCGGCGTCAGGCCGACTTTCTCGGCTTTCAACCGATCGATATCGGCGAATAGGGACGGCGATCCCGCATTGTAGAGGGTGAACACGCCCCCGAAGGCCGGGTCCTTATTGGCGGCTGCGACGAGTTCGTTGGCGGCCTTGGCGAGCGCTTGCGGACCCACACCGCCGCGGTCTTCAAGCATCAACTTGAAACCACCTGCCGAGCCGAGACCCTGGACGGGCGGCGGCATGACCGCAATGACATAGGCATCCTTCACGACGGAGACCTTCTCCCGGAGGATCTTGAGCATCGCGGCGGCATTCACGCCAGGAATGTTCTTTCCATAGAGCGACGGCAGCGCGACGAAAATAGTGCCCGCGTTGGGCGCGATGGTGTTCGTCGTTACGTCGAATCCGGTCACGGGCGACGTATGCTCCATACCCTTGATGTTGAGCGCGATGTCGTTCACCTGACGGACGACCTCATCTGTGCGGGCAAGGCTAGACCCCGGCGGAAGCTGAACGACCACGACGAGATAACCGATGTCCTGTTCGGGAATGAAGCCAGCGGGCATTCGCGACATCTGGAATCCCGTCAAGCCGATCAACGCGACGTAGACGATCCCGACGATGGCGGCCGCGCGGACGAACCGAGCCGTCATCCTGCCGTAGGCAGACGACAGCCATTCGAAGCCGTTGTTGAAGCGGCCGAATACGGCATGCGTGATTCGGCCAAGGCCACGCGGCTTGGCGTGCTCGCCGGTCGGATGCGGCTTGAGCAGGACGGCGCACAGAGCTGGGCTCAGCGTCAGGGAGACGAAGCACGAGATAACGGTCGAGGCGGAGATCGTGATTGCAAACTGCTTAAAAAACAGACCGCCGATCCCGGAAATGAAAGCAGCGGGAACGAAGACGGCGCAGAGCGTCAATGCGATGGCGATAAGCGCCGTCGAGACATCGGTCATGGTTTGGTGCGCGGCCTCTCGCGGCGACATGCCGGCTTGCATGTTGCGCTCGACATTCTCCACCACGACGATCGCGTCGTCGACGACGATACCCACGGCAAGAACCAGCCCGAACAGGGACAAATTGTTGATCGAAACCCCGAACATGGCGAGGATCGTGAAGGTGCCGATCAATGAGATCGGGATCGCCAAAACCGGAATGATCGTCGCGCGCCAATTTTGTAGGAAGACGAACACCACGATCACGACGAGCACGATCGCTTCAAAGATGGTGTGCACGACTTCGTTGATTGACTGACTGACGAAGGTCGTCGGGTCGTAGATGTTGATGTAGTCGAGGCCCGGAGGGAAGCTCTTCTTCAGCTCCGCCATCTTGTCCCATACCGCCTTCTCGACCTGGACGACGTTCGCTCCTGGTTGAGCGATTACCCAGAACGGCGACGAATCGTAGCGGTCAGCATAGGCCTTCGAGCCGTAGTCGGCCGCCCCTAGTTCGACGCGCGCGATATCCCGGATTCGCGTCACTCGTCCCTGTGCGTCCGATTTAACGATAACGTCGCTGAACTGCTCCGGCGTCGTCAGTCGCCCGAGAGCCTCGACGCTGATCTCGTAGGCCGCCGGATTTGCTACCGGTGGCTTGTTGAGAACGCCTGCCGAAACCTGTGCGTTCTGGGCGCGCAACGCGCCCAGGATTTCGTTTGCGCTGATATTGGAGGAGGCGGCCTTGTCGGGATCTACCCAGATTCGCATAGCGTATTGACGCTCGCCGAGGTTCCAGAGGTCGGCGACACCAGGCAGACGGGAAATCTCATCTTTCACGTGTAGAATGAAATAGTTCGAGATGTACTCCGCGCTTCGAGAACCGTCGGGCGAATAGGGGTGGACGCCAAGCAGGAGTGCCGGGATCGTCTTTTTGACCTGCACGCCCTGAAGCTGCACCTCCTGCGGCAGGCGCGAGAGCGTATCCTGCACGCGGTTTCGGGTCAGCATCAGCGCGGTGTTGGGATCCGTTCCAACCTTAAAGATGACCGTAATGGTCAGAAGGCCGTTCCCAGTCGACTGGCTGGTGATGTAATCCATGTTCTCGACGCCGTTCACCGCCTGCTCAAGCGGGGTGGCGACCGTACGCGCTACCGTCTGGCCCGAAGCGCCGGGGTAGGCGGTCGTGATTTGCACCGTCGGCGGAACGATGTTGGGGTATTGCGCGACGGGCAGCGACGTCAGCATCGCGAGACCGATGAGCACGAAGAAAATATTGATCACCGTCGCGAAGCGAGGGTGATCGATAAAGAAATGTGCGAGCTTCATGGATAGATTCAGCCTGATTTTTTAATAGACGCGGCTTGGATGAGCCCCATCACGGTCGAGGCCGCGTAAAGTCCAAACCGTAACTATCTATCGATAGATTGCTTGAAAACTAGAGGGACCCACGGAGGCGTGTCAATACGCTATCTATCGATAGGGCCGTTCAGCGGCAGCTAATTCCCCAAACGGCCAAGCGACGTAGCGCTGATCCGTTTGGGGGGCTGCGGGGCGCTCGAGGCGTCCCTTTGCCTACGTAGCTGCGCAGCGGCCGCATCACGCGTCACTCCGACGAGGTCTTGTCCCATGCGACCTTGGACTGCTCGACGTGCGGATCGACGACGGAGCCGGGGCGGGCCGTCGGGATGCCATCGACGATGACCCTGTCCGTGGGAGCGAGGCCCGACCGCACGACGCGCAGTCCACCGCGCAGGTCGCCGAGCTCGACGGGCTTGGGCACGACGACGTTCTTTTCGCTGACGGTGAGGACCACATGCGCCGACTGATCGGCGAGAACCGAGGCGTCGGGCACGAGGAGCGCGGGGGTCGGCGCAGTCAGGCCGATGCGAACGCGCGCGAACTGTCCCGGCGCCAGGAAGAGGTCGGAGTTCTTGAACGTCGCACGGGCGCGGATCGTGCCGCTTGAGCGGTTGACCGTGTTGTCGAGGAAGTTCAGTGCGCCCTGGAAGCCGTAGCTCGTCTCGTCGCTCAGTGAGGCCTCGACCTTGTTGTCAAGCGGGCCTTCCTGCTTCTGGCGCTGACGCTGGAACTTGAGAAAATCCTGCTCGCTCATGTCGAAGTCGAGATAGATCGGGTCGAGCGAGACGAGCGTCGCGAGCAGCGTCGTCGGGCTCGTGGCGGCGCGGTTGCCGGCAATCAGGCCGCCGGCAGAGACCTGCCGGGCTCCGATGCGCCCGGTGAAGGGCGCCGTCACCCGGGTGTATTCGAGGTCGAGCTGAGCATCGCGGACGCGTGCCTGTGCCTCGTCGATGGCGGACCGGGCTGCCTGCTGCTCCGTAATGCGCTGGTCGAGAAGCTCCTGCGTCGAATTGCCGGTCTTGCGAAGAGCCTGCGTGCGTTCGAGCTGGTTGGTCGCAAGCTCAAGCCGCGAGTTTGCGGATTCGAGCCCTGCCTTCGCCTGGGCGAGCTTGATCTCGTATGGCCGCTGGTCGATGACGAAGAGGAGGTCGCCCTTGCGGACGATCTGGCCGTCCTCGAAGTGTATCTCGGAGAGGGTGCCGCCGACCTGGGCACGCAACTCGACACGGTTGACGGCCGAGAACTGGCCGATCGCTCCGAGGCGTGCCTCGACGTCGCGCTGCAGCGGGTTACTGACGGTCACGGCCGCAAGCGGAGCCGCAGGGGGCACAGAGGCTTGCGAGGCCTCCTGGCCGAAATAGGCGAATCCGCCAATGCCGCCGGCTGCAAGAAGCGTGAGAAGCGGGGCCTGCCACAGCCAGCGCTTGCGGCGGCTGGAGGTGTTGGCGGGCTGGATGTCGATCGGCGACGTTACGACGAGTTCTCCCGTTGCATGCGAGCCGACGGGGGCCTTCAGGACAAATTCGCTCATGATGTACCTGCCGTGTGAAAAGAGGCTGTTCGAAAGGGCTTTATTTTTGGAGCAACAACTCCTATATTCATCATTACGGCGAGGGACCAATCCCAGTCAAGCGAATTTTGGAGTAGGAGCACCAAAAATGTCGGAGCCACAAAAACGAGGCCGCGGCCGGCCGTCGACTTTCGATCGGCCCACGGTGTTACGGGAGGCCATGAAGCTGTTTTGGGACAATGGCTACGAGGGCACGACTTTTGACGAGCTCATCACCAAGATGAGCATAAGCCCGTCCACGTTTTACAACTCGTTCGGTAGCAAGGAGCGCCTCTATCGCGAGGTGACCGAGTGCTTCATGGACGAGGCGCAGATGTGGATTCAGAGTGCGCTGTCGAAGGACGGGGCTACGACGCGCCAAGCGTTCGCTCATCTCCTGGAGTCGGCCGCCGAACAGTTCACGCACGAGGACTTGCCGCGCGGTTGCATGATCTCGCTCTCGGGTACCCATCAGGCGCCCGACCTCATGCCGATCCGCGACATGATGGTCGAGTATCGCGCGGCATCCGAGATCTACCTGGCCGACCGGATCAGGAAGGGAATCCGCGACGGCGACATGCCGAGCGCTATCGACGTCGATGCTCTCGCCGCCTTCATCCACGCCATCGTTCGCGGAATGGCCGTCCAGGCCCGCGACGGTGCAAGCCGCGCAAAGCTGGAGAACATTGGCGCGGTCGCGATGGAAGCTTGGCCTGAAGCCAGCAAGGTTGCCGCCTGAGGTAGTCTGCGAACCGGATGGCGCGCGTCGAACGTCGCGTGCCTAGGCCGCGCTCCAAAACGTCGAGTGCCTCTCGAAAGTCAGAAAGAAAAAATCGAGGGCTGGCGCACACAGGGCCGCGCGAGTGGGGCGTGAGCTGTCGATATGGCCCGCTCGGCGGCGGCTTGATCGGGCGAGCGGGTATGGGGGCTTGGTCAGGCCGCCGCTAGTGAATGGCAGTCCGTGTTTGTGCGGCACGATCGGAGCCAAACAGGTAGGCTCCGATCGCCGCGAGCTGAATCACTATCGAAGCGACGAAGATGATTTCGTCGGACCAGATCTCACGAAAAAGGCCGAATATGGCGGGGGCGATGGCGTAGGCGCCCTGGGAAATAGCGACGATCAAGGCAACGGCGCGAGCAGCGTCCATCTTGGAGAACTCAAGATTGGCGATCACCGGCGGGACCGAGATGGCGTTGCCGACCCCGAGGCCAAAGAGCACGACGCCCAAAACGAGTAGGTGAGGGCTCGTTCCATCGGCGAGGAGCAGTACGCCGCATCCGAGCGCCTGCGCGACGAGACTGTACGAGGCAATGGCGCGCCAGTTCGAGGTTCCGGATGCACGCCAGCCGACGGCGACGCGGCCGACGACTGCGGCAATGCCCGACGCGCCGGCTGCTAGCCCCGCCCCTTGTCTGCCGAGAGCAGGCGCCAGCACGGAGACGAGATGCGCAACAAGTCCGGTTTGAGCGAAAAGGGCCAGCGTCATTCCGACGCAAAGCGTGAGGAAGGCCCTATCGTGGAAGAGGGGAGTGGGGGCTGACGAGGGAATC
>Ga0102594_1001154_pt1 | contig 17756 bp, 18 predicted proteins | sample AraplaCol_mLB_r2_2_FD_76863 | JGI IMG/M metagenome (GOLD analysis project Ga0102594, IMG submission 76863) | Arabidopsis root microbial communities from North Carolina, USA - plate scrape MF_Col_mLB_r2 (SPADES assembly) (version 2) | ecosystem: Host-associated > Plants > Roots > Endosphere...
AACGCCACCGTGCGCATCGGCAACGTGCCGGTGCTGTACGTGCCGTGGTTCATGTTCCCGGTCGACGACCAGCGCCGCACCGGCCTGCTGTACCCGCAGCTGTCGATTTCCGGCCGCAACGGTTTCGACTACAAGCAGCCGATCTACCTCAACCTCGCGCCGAACTACGACGCCACGCTCTATCCGCGCATCATGCTCGATCGCGGCGGACTGCTCGGCGCCGAATTCCGCTGGCTCTACGAGCGCGGCAAGGGCGAGGTCTACGCCAACTGGATGCCGAGCGACAAGCTGCCGGGCGATGAGCCCGACCGCTACCTCAATCCGGAAGTCGGCTTCCCGGTGTCGAGCCTGCCGGAGAACAACCGCGGCCAGTTCGCGCTGAGCGCCTCGCACAACATCAACAGCAGCTGGTACGCCAACACCAACCTCGGCTGGGTGAGCGACACCCATTACTTCGAGGATTTCAGCAGCAGCCTGTACGGCATCTCGGCGTACTCGATCCGCAGCGATGCGGGCGTCTACGGCCGTGGACGCTACTGGCAGGCCGCGGTGATGGCCGATCACTACCAGCTGGCCGACTACACGCTGGACGAAACCAACCTCGCCTTCGACCGCCTGCCGCGTGCGTTCATCAATTGGGCGCAGCCTTTCACGCCGTGGCTGCAGGCCGGCGTCGACGCCGAAGGCGCACGTTTCGAACACCAGGAATTCCTCGGCGGTACGCGCATCGACGTGAAGCCGTTCGTGACCCTGCCGCTGGAAGGCGCGAGCTGGTTCATCCGGCCGAAGCTGGCCTGGCGCTACACGGCCTACCAGTTGGACGGCAATGCCCAGAGCCGCGCCGACGAGTACGTGAAACGAAACGGCGGCACCGCCGATCCGGCGGACTTCCGCGACAGCAACCTCACGCGCAGCCTGCCGATCGCCTCGGTCGACGCCGGCATGTACTTCGACCGCAACACCACCTTCCGCGGCACGAGCTACCTGCACACGCTCGAACCGCGCCTGTACTACCTGAACGTCCCGTACCGGAACCAGGACAACTTCCCTGTCTTCGATACCGGTCCGATGACCTTCAGCTGGGGCCAGCTGTTCCGCGACAACCGCTATACCGGCGCGGACCGGCAGATGGACGCCAACCAGCTCACCGCCGCCCTGACCACGCGCTTCATCAGCGAGGAAGACGGCCGAGAGCGCCTGGCCGCGAGCATCGGCCAGATCCAGTACTTCGACGACAGCCGGGTGACGCTGCCGAACCAGTCGACGATCGAATCGGGCAAGTCGGCCTGGGTCGCCGACGCCAACGTGTCGCCGAACGACCGCTGGAACCTGGGCGCGACCTACATCTGGAACCCGAAATACCGGGGCGAGGACTTCGTCAGCGCCCGCGTGCGGTACCTGTTCGAGCGCGGCGGCATCGTCAACCTGGGCTACCGCTATCGTCGCAACGCCGCCTTCCGCCAGGGCATCGACCCGCCGGAACTGCGCGACCAGCTCGAGCAGGCGGACTTCTCCTTCCTGTATCCGATCAACGAGACCTGGAGCGTCGTCGGGCGCTACTACTACTCGATCCTGGACAAGAAGGAACTGGAGACGATCGCCGGTGTCCAATGGGAAAGCTGCTGCCTGGCCGCACGCCTGGTGGGCCGCCGCTACCTCCGCAATCGCGACGGTGAACTGGACACCCGGATCATGTTCGAATTCGAGCTGAAGGGCCTGGGCTCCGCGGGCCAGAACACGGAGCGCGTGCTGCGCCGTGGTATCCTCGGCTACGACCGCGATGACCTCTATCTCGTGCCGCCCACTTCCACGCAACGCCTGAACAACGGCGGCGGCCAAGTCGAAACCACCCCCGACCCGACCCTATGAAGAAACTACTCGCGTCCGCCCTCGCCGTCGCGGTGCTCTCCGGCACCGTCCTGCCCGGCGCGACCGCCCTGGCCCAGACCGCGGCTTCCATCCAGTCCATCGACGGCATCGCCGCCATCGTCGACGAGGATGTGATCCTCAAGACCGAGCTGGACCGCGCGATGAACAACATCCTGGCCCAGTACGCAGGACGCGAGAACCAGCTGCCGCCGCGCGACGTGCTGCAGCGGCAGGTGCTCGAGCGCCTGGTGCTGGTGAAGCTGCAGGTCGCCCGCGCCCAGGGCACCGGCGTGCGCGTGACCGACCAGGAAGTCGAGCAGGCCATCGCCGGCATCGCCCAGCAGAACCGCGTCTCGCCCGAGCAGCTGCGCCAGCAGCTGGCGCGCGAAGGCACGCCGTATACCGATTTCCGCAACTCGATCCGCGACGAACTGCTGATCCAGCGCCTGCGCCAGCGTTTCGCGCAGAGCCGCGTGTCGGTCAGCGAAGCCGAGGTCGACGCCGCCATGGCCGCCCAGGCCAACCAGGGCGCGCAGTACCACCTGGCGCATATCCTCGTGGCCCTGCCGGAAGGCGCGACCGCCGAGCAGATCGCCACCGCCCAGAAGAAGGTCGAAGGCGTGAAGGCGCTGCTCGACAAGGGCGAGATGGACTTCTCCGCCGCCGCGGTGCGCTACTCCGACAGCCCCAACGCGCTGGAAGGCGGCGACCTGGGCTGGCGCAGCGTCGATGAAATCCCGAACGCGTTCGCCTCGCTGATGCGCAACATGACGCCCGGCCAGGTCACCGACCCCATCCGCGGCCCCAGCGGCTTCCAGCTGCTGAAGCTGGTCGAAGTGCGCGACGCCTCGCAGGCCGGTCCGAACCTGGTCACCCAGTACCAGGCGCGCCACATCCTGATCCGCACCAGCGATTCGGTCGACGACGCCAAGGCCAAGGCCCAGGCGCAGACCCTCCAGGCCCGCCTGATGGGCGGCGCGGACTTCGCCCTGCTCGCGCAGGAGAACTCGCAGGACCAGAGCTCCGCGCCCAAGGGCGGCGAGCTGGGCTGGTTCACCCGCGACGAATTCGGCCCCGAGTTCGGCAACGCCGTCGCCGGCCTCCAGCCGAACCAGGTGTCGCAGCCGATCCGCACCCAGGCCGGTTACCACCTGATCAAGCTGGAAGGCACGCGCGAGACCGACGTGGGCGACCGCAACCGCCGCGCGCAGGTGCAGGAAACCATCGGCCGCCGCAAGCTGGAAGACGAGTGGAACCGCTTCCTGCGCGAAATGCGCGGCGAAGCCTTCGTCGACGTGCGCGTGGGCAAGACCGCCGACGCCACCGCCGCGCCCGCGACCCCGGCCAGCAACGGCTGAGTGGTCCGGACATGACCCCTGTTCGGCTCGCGCTGGTGCCGGGCGAGCCGGCCGGAGTCGGTCCTGAACTTTGCGTCCGGCTGGCGCAGCAACCCCGCGATCACACCCTGACCGTCTTCGCCGACGCGCGCACCCTGCGCGCGGCGGCAGATGCGCTTTCACTGCCTCTGCGCCTGCTGGGGCCCGACGAAGCGACGACCACGGCCGGTGAACTGGCGCTGGTCGACATTCCCAACGCCGTCATCCCCGATTTCGGGCAGCCCGATCCGCGCAACGCCGCCGCCGTGATCGGCGCCCTGCGCCAGGCCGCGCAGGGCTGCCTGGATGGCCGTTTCGACGGCGTGGTCACCGGCCCGGTGCACAAGGCGGTGATCAACGAAGGCGGCATCGCCTACACGGGCACGACCGAGCTTCTCGCCGACCAGGCCGGCCGCGACGTCGTGATGATGCTCGCCAACGACGTCGTGCGCGTCGCGCTGGTCACCACGCATCTGCCGCTGCGCGAGGTCGCCGATGCGATCACCGCCGGCGCGCTCGAACACACGCTGCGCACCACGCACAATGCGCTGGTCCGCGATTTCGGCATTGCCGACCCCGTGATCGCCGTGCTCGGCCTCAACCCGCATGCGGGCGAGGCGGGGCATCTGGGCCACGAGGAGATCGACGTCATCGAACCGGTGATGGCGGCGCTGCGCACGACGGGCATGCGCCTGGTCGGGCCGCTGCCCGCCGATACCGCCTTCCTGCCCGCCAAGCTGCGCGGCTTCGATGCGGTGGTCGCGATGTACCACGACCAGGGCTTGCCGGTGCTCAAGTTCAGCGGCTTCGAGCGCGCGGTGAACCTGACCCTCGGCCTGCCCTACCCGCGCGTCGCGGTCGACCACGGCACGGCGCTGCAGCTGGCCGGCCGCGGCACCGCCGATCCGTCCAGCCTTTTTGCCGCGGCCGAGACCTGCGCGCGCATCGCACGCGAACGAATCCGCACCACCCGCCAGTCCCCGGCATGATGCCCGCATGAGCACGCGTAGCCCCCATTTCACCGAGCCGGCCAAGAAGCACCTTGGCCAGCACTTCCTGACCGACCGCGGCATCATCGACAACATCGTGCGCGCCGTGGATCCCAAGCCCGGCGACCGCCTCGTCGAGATCGGCCCCGGCCAGGGCGCGATCACGTTCCCGCTGCTCGACGCCCACCACGAGCTGACGGTGATCGAGTTCGACCGCGACCTGATCTTCCCGCTGACCGAAGCCGCGCGCGCGCACGGCACGCTGGAAGTCATCCACCGCGACGTGCTCACGGTCGACTTCACCGCCCTGGCGCGCAACGCCGGCGATGAAGGCGGCCAGATCCGCCTGGTCGGCAACCTGCCCTACAACCTGTCCTCGCCGATCCTGTTCCATGCGCTGGAACACGCGGACGCGATCCGCGACATGCACTTCATGCTGCAGAAGGAAGTCGTGGACCGCATGGCCGCCGGCCCCGGCAGCAAGGTCTACGGACGCCTCGGCGTGATGCTGCAGGCGTACTGTCATGTCACGCCGCTGTTCGATGTTCCACCGCTTGCATTCCGTCCGCCGCCGAAGGTGGATTCGGCCGTGGTGCGGCTGGTGCCGCGCGCGCCGGACACCATCGGCATCGACGATCCGGAACTGTATTCGGCCGTGGTGCGCGACGCCTTCGGCCAGCGCCGCAAGACGCTGCGCAACGCGCTGTCGAACCAGTGCGATGCCGCCGCGATCGAGGCCGCCGGCGTGCGTCCCGACGCGCGCGCCGAGCAGATCGAGGTCGCCGATTTCGTTCGCCTGGCCAATTCGCTAGCGCGACAGCGCAACGCGTGAATGCCCGCGTCGATGGAACGCGGTCTCCACGACGCGTTGACCTATCGTGCACCGCAGCCCCTACACTGTCCGCATGAACCGCAGTACCGACGACTACGCCTTCGACATCACCGTGGCGACCCGCTATCTCGACTCCCAGTCCGAGCCGGGCCAGGACCGCTACGTCTTCGCCTACACCATCAGCATCCGCAACAGCGGCAGCGTCGCCGCGCGCCTCACGCGCCGTCATTGGCTGATCACCGACGGCAACGGCAAGGTGCAGGAAGTCGAGGGTGAAGGCGTCATCGGCGAGCAGCCGTTCCTGCGTCCGGGCGACGACTTCGAATACACCTCCGGCGCCGTGCTGGAAACCACGCACGGGATGATGGAAGGCAGCTACACGATGGTCGGCGACGACGGCACGCCGTTCGAGGCGCCGATTCCCGCCTTCACCCTGTCCGTGCCCCGCACGCTGCACTGACGGACACGCCATGAGCATCTGGGCCATCGGCGATCTGCAGGGCTGTTACGACGCGACGCAGCGACTGCTGGAACGCATCAATTTCGATCCCGCACGCGACCGGCTGTGGTTCTGCGGCGATCTGGTGAACCGCGGCGGCCAGTCGCTGGAAACGCTGCGCCTGGTGCATTCGCTGCGCGAGCAGAGCGTGGTGGTGCTGGGCAACCACGACCTGTCGCTGCTGGCCATCGGCGAGCGGCGCGAGGACGAGCAGCGCAAGGTCAATCCCGACCTTCAGCGCATCGTGCTGGCCGAGGATCGCGACGTGCTGCTGGACTGGCTTCGCATGCAGAAGCTGGTGCACGTCGACCGTTCGCTGGGCTGGATGATGGTGCACGCCGCGCTCGCGCCGTCGTGGACCACGCAGATGGCCGAGCGTTTCGCGCGCGAGATCGAGGAGCGCCTGCACGGCGACCAGTTCCGCCGCCTGCTGAAGAACATGTACGGCGACAAGCCGGCATGGCATCCCAAGCTCGCCGGCATCGATCGCCATCGCGCGATCATCAACGTCTTCACCCGCATGCGGTACTGCACGCCGCGCGGCCGCATTTCGTTCGAGGACAAGGGCGCGCCCGGCACGCAGCCGGTCGGCCTGTATCCCTGGTACGAAGTGCCGGGCCGGGTCGAGCGCGACCTGAAGATCGTGTGCGGCCACTGGTCGACGCTGGGGCTGTTCATCGGCCACGGCGTGCATGCGATCGACACCGGCGCCGTGTGGGGCGGCAAGCTCACCGCGTTGCAGTTGGACACTGATGAATTGCGACTCGTGCAGGTGCCGGGCCGCGACGTTCCCGCGCAGCCGCCGCGTCCGCGCCCGCCGCACCATCCGGGCGACAAGCATCCGCAGCGTCCGCGCCAGAATCAGCAGGGACAGCAGCGGCGTCACAACGGGCGGCCACATCCGAATGCGTCGCAAGGGCCTCGCAGTGAGGCGCAGGCGCCGAAGCCGACGTCGGAGCAGGATCGCGAGTGAGCGGTTTCAGCGCCTGACCGAACACCATTCGCTGGTGCCGGGCAGGCGGTTTTGCATCAAGCCCGCACGTAATCCACGAACTCGAACGCCAGCGCATGTTTCGCATCGGCCTCATGCCGCTCCCGCGACACGACGCGCCACTGCAACGCATCGAACGCCGGAAAGAACGCTTCCGCGCCTTCCACCTGCGTCTCCACATGCGTCAGGAACAGATGCGTCGCAACTGGCAGCGTCAGCGCGTACACCTCGCCGCCACCGATCACGCACAACGCTTCAGCGCCATCGGCTTCCGCAAGACGCAACGCTTCGTCGACCGACGCCACCGCCTGCATGCCCTCGAACGGCACCTCGCCCGATCGCGTGAGCACCAGGTTGCGCCGCCCCGGCAGCGCGCGGCCGAGCGACTGGGCAGTCTTTCGCCCCATCAGCACCGGCTTGCCCAGCGTGAGCGCCTTGAAGCGCTTCAGATCGTCCGGCAGGCGCCACGGCAGGTCGTTGTCGCGACCGATCGCGCGGTTGCGATCGAGCGCCGCGACCAGGCTCACCTTCATCGTCACACCGCCACCGGCGCCTTGATGGCGGGCAGCGGGTCGTAATGCTCGATGGCGATGTCGTCGAAGCTGAAGCCGAAGATGTCCTTCACTTCCGGGTTCAAACGCAACTGCGGCAGCGCGCGCGGCGTGCGCGTCAGTTGCTCGCGCGCCTGATCGAAATGGTTCGAATACAGGTGCGCGTCGCCCAGCGTGTGCACGAAATCGCCCACGCCCAGGCCGCACACCTGCGCCACCATGTGCGTCAGCAGCGCGTAGCTGGCGATGTTGAACGGCACGCCGAGGAAGATGTCGCCGCTGCGTTGGTAGAGCTGGCAGCTGAGCTTTCCGTCGGCGACGTAGAACTGGAACATCGTGTGGCACGGCATCAGCGCCATGCGCGGAAGATCCGCGACGTTCCAGGCAGAGACGATCAACCGGCGCGAATCGGGATTGCGCCTGATCTCATCGACCACCCAGCGGATCTGGTCGATCTCGGTGCCGTCCGCACCCGCCCAGCTGCGCCACTGCTTGCCGTACACCGGGCCGAGTTCGCCCTTCGCGTCGGCCCATTCGTCCCAGATCGAAACCTTGTTGTCCTTCAGGTACGCGATGTTCGTATCGCCCTGCAGGAACCACAGCAGCTCATGCACGATCGAGCGCAGGTGCAGCTTCTTCGTGGTGACCAGCGGGAAGCCTTCGGACAGATCGAACCGCATTTGCCAGCCGAACACGCTGCGCGTGCCGGTGCCGGTGCGGTCGGCCTTGTCGGTGCCGTGTTCCAGCACATGGCGCAGCAGGTCGAGGTACTGCTTCATCGCGACACTCCGGTCATTTCGCGGGGACGAACGGCTGCGGTTCCAGCGTGGGCTGGCGACGCGACCACACGAACAGCCAGAACAGGCCGAGCGCGATCAGCGGCAGGCTCAGCAACTGGCCCATCGTCAGCCAGCCGAAGGCGAGATAGCCCAGCTGCGCATCCGGCACGCGGACGAATTCGATCAGGAACCGGAAACAGCCGTACAGCAGCGCGAACAAACCCGACACCGCGTAACGCGGGCGCGGCTTGCGCGAGAACCACCACAGGACGACGAACATCGTCAGCCCTTCCAGTGCCGCCTGGTACAGCTGCGAAGGATGGCGCGCGAAGCGGTCCAGCGCGCCGGTCGCGAACTGCGCCTGCAGCTGCGGCAGCGTCATGCCGGCGAATTCGGACTCCGCGCGCGGGAAGATCACGCCCCAGCCGGCCTGCGTGTACTTGCCCCACAGTTCGCCGCCGATGTAGTTGCCCAGCCGGCCGAAGCCCAGGCCCGGCGGCACCAGCGGCGCGAGGAAATCGACGGTGTCCATCAGGTGCAGCTTGTGGCGCCACGACCACCACCACGCCGCGGCGACGACGCCGATCAGGCCGCCGTGGAAGCTCATGCCGCCTTCCCAGACGCGCAGGAGCATCAGCGGATCGCGCAACAGGTCGCCGAAGGAATAGAAGAAGACATAGCCCAGCCGCCCGCCGAGCACGACGCCGAGCATCGCGTAGAACAGCAGGTCGCCGTAGGACTGCTCGTTGACGCCCGGCAGGCGTCCGGCGCGCACGCGCAGCCGGCCCAGCCACCACGCCGTGCCGAAGCCGAGCAGGTACATGATCCCGTACCAGTGCACCTTCAGCGGGCCGAGGTGGAAGGCGATCGGGTCGATCTGGTGCAGGACGGTCATTCGATGGCTCGGGAAGGCGTCGTCGTATTGTGCCGCAGCCCGGTGCGCGGCGGATTGCCGGAAGCCATCCGGAATCGCTCACCAACGAACGCCCCTTCAGCCTCGTAGCCCGGGTAAGCGAAGCGCACCCGGGGTGACCGTGACAGGTCCCGGCTGCGCTTCGCTTACCCGGGCTACAGCACGTAGGGCAAATCCGGCAGCTCGTTGACGTCCTGCGCCCCTTCCTCGCGCGGGAAATGCTCGACCAGGATCGCCGTCAGCGCTTCGACGCCGGCCATCACGCCCGCCTCGGCCTCGCCGGCGCGCAGGCGTTCCTCGATCAGCTGGCACACGCCGCGCCACTGCTCGTCGCTGACGCGGCCAAGGAAGCCGCGGTCAGCGACGATCTCGATCCGGTGGTCGGCCAGCAGCAGGTACAGCAGCACGCCGTTGTTGGCGTGCGTATCCCACACGCGCAGCTGGGCGAAGGCTTCGTGCGCGCGATCGCGGGCCTGCGCACCGGACATCACCGCACGCGGATGCAGCGACGGTTCGACGGCGAAGCAGATCTCACCGGAGTGATGGCGCTCGCTTTCGGCGATCGCGTCGGTGATGCGCTTGAGGCTGTCGCCGGGGAACAGGCGTTTGGCCGACGGCGCGAACAGGTGCTTGAAGAGCCTCATCGCGTCCGCCTCACCAGCTGCCGGAGGCGCCACCGCCTCCGCTCATGCCACCGCCGCCACCCCAGCCGCCACCGCCGCCGAAGCCCCCACCGCCGCCACCGAAACCGCCGCCGCCCCAGCCACCACCGCCCCAGCCGCCGAATCCGCGATCACGCGCGTAGCGGCCGGTCGGCATCGAGGTCAGCCCGAAGAAGAAGCCGATGAGCGCACCGATGCCGCCCACCAGCAGCAGCGAGGAAAGCAGCCAGGCGATGCCGCCCGCCGCCGCGCCGCCGAGGATGCCGCGCAACAGCGACGGCGCGCGACCGAAGATCCCGCGCACCACCTGCGCGACGACGAACGCGACGAACAACGCCACCAGCCAGCCGCTGCCGCCCTGCCCGCGTTCGGGGCGGTGGTCGGCCATCGGCGCCGGCAACGGCTCGCCGTCGATCAGTTTCACCAGCGCGGCGGTGGCATCGGTAATGCCGCCGGCGTAATCGCCGGTGCGGAACTTCGGCACCATGTATTCCTGGATCACGCGCATGGACGTCGCGTCCGGAATCGCGCCTTCCAGTCCGTAACCCACTTCGATGCGCACGCGCCGGTCGTTCTTCGCGACGATCAGCAGCACGCCGTCGTCCACGCCCTTGCGGCCGAGCTTCCATTGCTCGAACGCGCGCACGGCGTATTGCGCGATGTCTTCCGGTTCCGTGGTCGGGATCACCAGCACCTGCAGCTGGCTGCCCTTGCGCTGCTGCAATGCGAGCGCCTGCGACTGGAGCTGCTGCTTCGTCGCGGCATCGAGCGTGCCGGTGGTGTCGACCACCGGCGAATCCAGCGGCGGGATCGGCGCGAAATCCTGCGCCTGCGCGATCGCGCAACACACCATCAGCACGACAAACGCGAACAGGCGCCGCCACAGCGGAGGCGCCTTGGTCGCGACGGAACTTCGATGCATCGACATCACCGGTCCGTACCGCCAATCAACCCTGCGGCGGAGCCGTCTGCTGCTGCGGCTGCTGTTGCGGCGGCGGCTGCGGCTGGGCCGGAGCCGGCGCACCGAAGTCGACCTTCGGCGCTTCCTGGATCTGCGCTTCGTTCTCCACGGTGAAGTTCGGGCGCGTCTTGTGGCCGAACACCATCGCCGTGAGGTTCACCGGGAAGCGGCGGATGTAGGTGTTGTAGTCCTGCACCGCGCGGATGAAACGCTGGCGCGCCACCGTGATGCGGTTTTCCGTGCCCTCCAGCTGCGCCTGCAGCTGCAGGAAGTTCTGGTCGGCCTTGAGCTGCGGGTAGTTCTCGCTGACCACCAGCAGGCGGCTGATCGCGCTCTGCAATTCGCCCTGCGCCTGCTGGAACTGCGCGAGCGAAGCCGGATCGTTCGCGTTGACGTTGATGCTGCCCACGCGCGAACGCGCTTCGGTCACCTGCGTCAGCACCTGCTGCTCGTGGCTGGCGTAACCCTTCACGGTCGACACCAGGTTCGGCACCAGGTCCGCACGGCGCTTGTAGTTGTTGAGCACTTCCGACCAGGCGGCGTTCACCGCCTCGTCCTTCTCCTGGATGGTGTTGTAGCCGCAGCCGCTGAGCGTCGCGACCATGACGAACAGAACGAACGCCTGCACCAGACGGACCATGGGGGAACTCCTTCCTGACGTTGGCCGGCATTGCAGCACTGCGACTGTCGATGCGCAATGAGGCCGTCTGGCGTCCACGGCGAAAGCGTTAGGGATGCGTTAGCGCCGCAACGAAAAACGGCCTCCGCAAGGAAGGCCGTTCTCGTGAAGACGCGGGGCGGGGCGCGCACGCCCTACCGCTTACTCCGGCTGCAGGCGGCGCTGCGCGCGGCGCTTCGCCCAGAGGTTGAGGCATTCCACCAGCGCCGAGAATGCCATGGCGCCGTAGATGTAGCCCTTCGGGATATGCGCCTCGAAGCCGTCGGCGACCAGGTACACGCCGACCAGCACGATGAAAGCCAGCGCCAGCATCTTGATCGTCGGGTTGTGGTCGATGAACTGGCCCAGCGGCTTGGACGCCAGCAGCATCACGGCGACCGCGAGCAGGATCGCCGCGACCATCACCGGCGTGTGGTTGGCCATGCCGACCGCGGCGATCACCGAGTCCAGCGAGAAGACGATATCGATCACCGCGATCTGCGCGATCACGCCCATGAACGACGCCTTGGGCTTGGTGTGGATGTCCTCTTCCTCGGACTCGCCGGCGATGAGGTCGCGGATCTCCATCGCGCCCTTCACGACCAGGAACGCGCCGCCCAGGACCAGCACCAGGTCGCGCACCGAGATGCCCTGGCCGAACACCGCGAACAGGTCGTTGGTGAGTCCCGCCAGCCACGCCAGCGTCAGCAGCAGCGCGATACGCGTGATGCACGCCACCGCGATGCCGAACTTGCGCGCCTTCTCGCGCTGCGCATACGGCAGCTTGCTGACCGCGATGGAGATGAAGACGAGGTTGTCGATACCCAGCACGATCTCGATCGCGCTCAGGGTCACCAGGGTGAGCCACACATGTGGATCGGTCAGCAGTTCAACGATCACTTTCGATTTCCTACCTGATCAGAGCAACCGGGGCAGCACGATCGCGCCCCAGGTCAGCAAGACGTTCATCATCACCACGAACACCGCCGCCGAACCCATGTCCTTGGCACGGCCCGCCAGTTCGTGGAATTCCGGGCCGTAGCGTTCGATCACCGCCTCGACGGCGGAGTTGAGCAGCTCCACGCTCAGCACCAGCAGCATCGAGCCGATCAGCAGCACGCGTTCCACCGGCGTCTGGCCGAGCCACCAGCCGACCGGGGCCAGGAGCACGAACAGGTACACCTCCAGCCGGAAGGAGGACTCGTGCAGCCATGCGGCGCGCAGGCCCTGCATCGACCACTGGGTGGCTTTGAATATCCGCGCCGGACCGCGCGGAAGGTGTCCGAATTCGTCGGCCATGGATTGGACTCAGGCGACCGGCGACGTGCGATGGCGATCGCCCGCGACGGCGACGCGGCCGGGAATCCCGGCGGGCGCGCACACGGCGTGGAGCGGATCGGCGATCGGCATGGAGGCGGTCGTGGGCTGGAAAAGGTCGCGGACGCGCCGCGGCAGGGGGCCGATTTTGCCACAAACCCCTGAACCGGCCCGGGCCGAACGTTGGGGGGCCGTCGTGTCATGTGGCGGTAGCGGGTTTTTCGCGTCGCGTTAGCGGCCCCGGCCTTAGCCTGACCGACCCGCCCGGAGGTGCGCCCATGTCCCGCTGCGCGTTGCTGGCCCGCCTGGAGGCCAAACCCGGCAAGGAAGAGGAAGTCGAACGGTTCCTGCGCGGCGCCCTCCCGCTGGCCAAAGCCGAACCCGGCACGCGGACCTGGTTCGCGCTGCGCTTCGGCCCGACCTCCTTCGGCATCTACGACACCTTCGACACCGAGGCCGGCCGCCAGGCGCACCTGGACGGCCCCATCGCCGCCGCGCTGATGGAACGCGCGGGCGACCTGCTGGCCTCGCCGCCGCAGATCGACCGCGTCGACCTGCTGGCGAGCAAGCTGCCGCACTGACGTCCGCAACGAGTTCCCGAACCGGCGCATCGCGCCGCCCCACGCCCATGGAGGGCCGAAAAGATGAGTGTCCCCACCACTCCCGAGGGTTACCACAGCGTCACGCCGTACCTGATCGTCGACGATGCGAAGGCCGCGCTCGCGTTCTATCGCGATGCCCTGCGCGCCGAAGAGGTGTTCCGCCTGCCGATGGGCGACAAGATCGGGCACGCGGAAATCCGCATCGGCAACTCGATGCTGATGCTGTCGGACGAATGGCCGGACATGGACGCCTTTGGTCCGAAGCACCGCGGCGGCGCGACGGCGACGTTCGTGATCTACGTGCCGGACGTGGACGCCGCGTACGACCACGCGGTGAAGGCCGGCGCGAAAGTCGACCGCCCCGTGGAGAACCAGGCCTGGGGCGACCGCATGGGCACGATCGTCGATCCGTTCGGCCACAAGTGGAGCCTGGCGACGCACGTCGAGGATGTGCCGCCGGAGGAGCTCAAGCGCCGCATGGATGAGTGGATGCAGCAGCAGGCGGGGTTGACGGCGTAGGCCGTCGAACATCCCGCGCCTTCAGCCCTTCTCCCGCACGCGGGAGAGGGGTTGGGGGTGCGCGAAGGCACCACGTATTCGCGATATGCGCCCCCGTAGCCCGGGTAAGCGCAGCGCACCCGGGGCCTGTCACGCTCGACCCGGGTGCGCTGCGCTTACCCGGGCTACAAGGATCAAGGTGGGTCCCAGCTTTCGCTGGAATGACGGCGACAGGGTTTATTCCCCCTCGTGAATCGCCGTGCCCCGGCTGCCATCGGGCTTGATCCACCCGCGGAACATGCTGCCGCTGTTGAACGGCATCGCGATGTTGCCCTCGCGATCCAGCGCGATCGCGCCGCCATCGCCGCCGGCCTTGGTCACGATCTTGTTGACCACTTCGTTCGCCGCGACTTCCAGCGAATCGCCGCGATACGCCACGCGCGCGCAGATGTCGTGCGCCACCGCGTTGCGGATGTAGAACTCGCCCCAGCCCGTGCCCGAAACGCCGCAGTTCTCGTCGGCCCAGGTGCCGGCGCCGATGATCGGCGCGTCGCCGACGCGGCCCCACTTCTTGTTCGTCATGCCGCCGGTGCTGGTGGCTGCGGCGATGTGGCCCTGCGAATCCAGCGCGACCGCGCCCACCGTGCCCAGGTAGGTCGGCGGATCCAGCACCACCGTGCCGTCCGACGCCTGACGCGTGGCCTTAGCGGCGTCCTTGGCTTCCTTGGCCTGCGCGCGTTCCAGCTGCTGGCGGCGCTTGTCGGTGTCGAAATAGCTGTTCGGCACGCGGTCGATTTCCGGATGCTCGTCGGCGAACGCCTCGGCGCCCTCGCCGGCCAGCATCACGTGCGGGCTCTTCTCCATCACCGTGCGCGCGAGCCTGATCGGGTTCTTGATCGTCGTGACGCCGGCGATCGCACCGGCGCGGCGCGTGTGGCCTTCCATGATCGCCGCATCCAGCTCGTGGCCGCCCTTGGCGTTGAACACGGCGCCCTTGCCGGCGTTGAACTGCGGTGCGTCTTCGAGCACCACCACCGCCGCGGTCACCGCATCCAGCGCGGTGCCGCCGCGCGAGAGCACGGCGTTGCCGGCGTCGAGCGCGCGGTTGAGGGCTTCGTGGTAGGCCTTGCGCTCGCCGGGCGTGATCGACTGCATGGGCACGAAGCCTGCCCCGCCGTGGATGACCAGCGCGGTCTTTCCGGTGGCGGGCGCGTCGGCCGCGGAGGCGTTGAAGGACATGGCGAACAGGACTGCAAGCGGGAGCGAAAGACGCATGGCCGGGCCGGATGGGGACTCCGGCCGAGGATAGCGACTTTTTCTCGTGCGACAGAGTCGCAGTTTGGCGGGCGTCCGGAGGGCGCCTGTGTAGCCCCTGCGCCGACGTAGCCCGGGTAAGCGAAGCGCACCCGGGAGCTGTCACGCCCAACCCCGGGTGCGCTTCGCTTACCCGGGCTACAACGGCCACGTTATTGCTGCCGCAACGCCTCGATCGGATCCAGCTGCGAGGCCTTGCGCGCCGGGTAATAGCCGAAGAACAGGCCGGTCATGATCGAGAACGTCGCCGCGAGCGCGATCACCTGTCCGTTCAGCGCCACCGGCAGGTCGCTGAACCGGCCGACCGCCAGCGCGCCCACGACGCCGATTACGATGCCCAGCACGCCGCCGCCCAGCGAAAGCAGCATCGCCTCGGCGAGGAACTGCCTTCGCACGTCCGACGGCCCCGCGCCCACCGCCATGCGCAGGCCGATCTCGCGGATGCGCTCGGTCACCGACACCAGCATGATGTTCATGATCCCGATGCCGCCGACGATCAGCGAGATCGTCGCCACCGCGCCCAGCAGCAGCGACATCAGCCGCGTCGTCGCGGTACGCGTGGCGACGATCTCGGAGATGTTGCGCACGTTGAAGTCGTCCTCATCGCCCGGCTTGATGCGATGGCGCTGGCGCAGCAGCGCTTCGACCTCGCCCTGCGCGTAGGACAGGTCCTTCGCATCGGCCACCGTCAACGCGATCTGCATCACCGCACCGGCCGGCAAACCCATCGCGCCCATCAGGCGGCGGCGCGCGGTTTCCAGCGGCACCATCACCACGTCGTCCTGGTCCTGGCCGAAACCGCCCTGCCCCTTCGGATTGAGCGTGCCCACGACGATGAACGGCACGCGCCCCAGGCGAATCGTCTGGCCCACGCCGCTGTCGTCGCCGAACAGCGTGCGGCGCACCGTCTCGCCGATGATCACGGACTTGCCGGCGCTGGTGTAATCCTGCGCTTCGAAGCCCTGCCCGTTGGCGATCGTCCAGCCGTTGATGTCGAAGAAGTCGGCCTGCACGCCCTGCCAGCTGGTGGACGCGTTGTTCTCGGCATAGACGACCTGCGTACTGCCGCGCAGCGCGCCTGCGACGTACTGCACTTCGGGGATCTCGTTGCGGATCGCATCGACATCGCCTTCGTTGAGCGTGAAGAAGCTCGACGAACTCATGCGCACGCCACCACCGCCGCGACGCGCGCCGGGGCTGATGTCCAGGCGCTGCGAGCCCAACCCCGACACCATCTTGTCGATTTCCTGCTGCGTGCCCTGCCCGACGGAGACCATCACGATCACCGCCGCGATGCCGATGATCACGCCCAGCGAGGTCAGCGCGCTGCGCATCCAGTTGCCGCGCAGCGCGTAGATGGCGGTGCGCAGGATGTCGGAGAAATTCATGGCGAAAGGCCGGGAATCGGGAATGGGGAATCGGGATTCGCAGGAGCGATGCGACTGGCTGCGCTGCGCATATGGGATCTGTTGGAGATGAAGCTCATGACGTTTGCTCCTCCATTCCCGATTCCCTATTCCCGAATCCCGGCTCCTCGTGCAACTCGCCATCGCGCATCACATAAACGCGATCGGCATGCGCCGCGACATCGGCATCGTGCGTGATCAGCACCACGGTGTGGTCGTCGTCGCGCAGGCGCTTGAACAGCGCGAGGATCTCCTCGCCGGTCTTGCTGTCGAGCGCGCCGGTGGGTTCGTCGGCGAGCAGGATGGGCGGACGGTTGATCAGCGCGCGCGCGATCGCCACGCGCTGCTGCTGGCCGCCGGACAACTCGCTGGGCTTGTGGCCGACGCGTTCGCCCAGGCCCACCGATACCAGCGCTTCGCGTGCGCGCTCGATGCGCTCGTGCGGCGGCACGCGCGCATAGCCCAGCGGCATCGCGACGTTGTCCAGCGCGCTCATGCGCGGCAGCAGGTTGAAACCCTGGAAGACGAAGCCGATCTTGTCGCGACGCAGCGCCGCGAGGTCCTCGGCATCGAGCGTGGACACATCGACGCCATCGCATTCGTAGGTGCCGGACGTGGGCGTGTCGAGGCAGCCGATCAGGTTCATCAGCGTCGACTTGCCCGAACCCGACGGCCCCATGATCGCGACGAACTCGCCGCGCGAGATGCGCAGGTCCACGCCGATCAGCGCGTGCACTTCGGCTTCGGTATGCGCGGCGTAGGTCTTGCTCAGCGAGCGGGTGAGGATCACCGGCACGTCGTCACGCGTTGCCGCATCGACGGGCACGCTCACTCGCGCGCCCTCTCGCCCGTCACGATCGCGTCGCCGGCCTTCAGGCCACCGCCGGATATTTCGGTGTCGGTGCCGTCGCTCTCGCCCAGTCGCACCATCACGCCCTGCGGCTTGCCGTCGACGAGACGGTAGATCTGCACGCGCTTGGCGTTGACCAGATTCGAAACCGCGGCGTCCCACTGCTTCTTCTGCGCATCGTCCAGCGACGCGCGGAAGGTGGCGAAGTCTTCCTTGAAGCGATCGGCCATGCGCTGGCGCATCTGCGCCTGCATGTTGCCGGACCCCGGACCGCCCATCACCATCGGGCCGCCCGGACCACCGGGGCCGCGACCGCCGCCGAACAGCGCGCTGCCGCCGCCCTGCTGCGCGGCCTGCGCCTGTCGTGCCGCCTGGCGTGCGCGCACGGCTTCGGCGGCGGTGTCGAACGCGGCCTGCTGGTCTGCGTTCAACTTCATCGACGCCGCGGTGCGCGTGAGGTCGTCGAGCATGCCCGAACCGCCGCGCGGACCGCCGCCCTGCGGCGCGCCAGCCGTCGCGTTCTGTGCGTCGTCGGCGGGCTTGAAGCGCAGCGCGGCGTTGGAGATCTTCAGCACGTCCTCGCGCTTGCTGACTTCGATTTCCGCATTGACGGTGAGGCCCGGCAGCAACGTGCCATCGCTGTTATCGACCGTGACGACGACCGGATACGTCACCACGTTGTTCGTGGT
>Ga0102594_1001165_pt1 | contig 17659 bp, 16 predicted proteins | sample AraplaCol_mLB_r2_2_FD_76863 | JGI IMG/M metagenome (GOLD analysis project Ga0102594, IMG submission 76863) | Arabidopsis root microbial communities from North Carolina, USA - plate scrape MF_Col_mLB_r2 (SPADES assembly) (version 2) | ecosystem: Host-associated > Plants > Roots > Endosphere...
TGGCTGGCTCAGCCGCGCCGCCAAAGCCGATTTCGGCTACCGCAACTCCATCGCTTATCGCATGGCACTGGTGGCAGCCGGCAAGTTCGACGCCGCGATCAGCCTGACGCCGAAGAGCGACTGGGACATCGCCGCCGCCGACCTGCTGGTGCGCGAAGCCGGCGGCCGCTGCACCACGGCGGATGGCGAAGACCTCGCCTATGGCAGCAGCGATCACCGACATCCGTCCGTGATCGCAACCGGCGCTTTTGTCTTTGATGATCTGGTCGACTTGCTGAAGACCCGAAAATCCTGAGCAGTTCTCAGGATTAGTCTTTCCGAATCCAGATAGCATTGTCGTGGAAAGCGGCGCCGCCATTGGGCTGTGCGGCATCGGCACCGGTCAGGGCGTTGATGCCCATGCCGTCGACGAAGGCCTTGTGCGGCCAGATGCTTTCCACCACGGTCACGCCGCGCTGCACGCCGGTGTAAATCTTGGCATGAATGCGGATGTCGCCGCGCCGGTTGCCGATCCGCACCAGATCGCCATCGGCGATCTTCAGCGCCGCGGCATCCTCGGGATGGACGAACAGGGTTGGCCGCTGCTCGCGCTTGGTCGAGGTCGGCGTCTCGGTGAAGCTGGTATTGAGGAAGTTACGTGCCGGCGAGGTGATCATCCGGAAAGGATGCTCGTCGGTCGGAGTCTCGATGCTCAGCCAATGATCAGGCAAAGCCGGCATGCCGGCTGAATCCGGCCCCATCGCCGCCCAGTCGGGCTTGAAGCGGAATTTCCTGTCCGGCCAGGCAAAGCCGTTGCTGAAATGCGCGGTGTCGAAATCCGGCTGGCAATCATGCCACTTCTGCGCCCGCAACGTCGCCACATCGGGCCAGCCCGAGGCTTTCAGCGTCTCGTCCACCATCTGCTCGGCGGTCATGTCGAAGCCGCGATGCTCAGCACCCAGCCGCTTTGCCAGTTCAGTGATCACATAATGGTTCTCGCGTGCCTCGCCCGGCGCCTCGACCAGCTTCGGCCCCAACAGAATATGCTGCTGCCCACCGGCCTGGTAGATGTCGTCATGCTCGGTGAACATGGTGGCCGGCAGCACGATATCGGCCATCTTCGCCGTCGCGGTCATGAACTGCTCATGCACGCAGACGAACAGGTCCTCACGCTCGAAGCCCTGCTTGACCAGCAGGGATTCCGGCGCGACTTCCATCGGATTGGTATTCTGGATCAGCAGAGCCGTCACCGGCGGTCCGTTCTTCAACGCTTTCGCATCCCCGGTCAGCACCGGGCCGATCTGCGACTGGTCGAGCAGGCGGATGGTCGGGTCCACCGCATCCAGGCCGTCGATTAGCGTCTTGTCCCATTTGAAGATCGCGCCGTTATTGTGGAAGGCGCCACCGCCTTCGTATTTCCAGGCGCCGGTCACCGAGGCGATGCAGGTGGCGGCATGCATGTTGACCGCACCATTGCGGCTGCGCGCGAAGCCATAGCCGAGGCGGAAATAATGCCGCCGGCGCTCGCCCAGCAGATGCGCGAAAACCTCGATCTCGGCCGCGGGAATGCCGGTGATCGCTTCGGCCCATTTCGGGTCCCGGGTCTTGAGATGCGCCTCCAGCTCGGCCGGCGCATCGGTATACTGCGCCATGTAGTCGCGGTCGGCCAGATTGTCGCGGAACAACACATGCATCACGGCACAGGCCAGCGCGCCGTCGGTGCCCGGCTTCACGATCAGCGCCACATCGGCCTGTTCGGCGGTGGCGTTGCGATAGGCATCCACGACGACGATCTTGGCGCCGCGTTCTTTTCGCGCCCGGATCGCATGGGTCATGACATTCACCTGGGTATGCACCGCATTGGTGCCCCAGATGATGACCAGGTCGCTTTTCGCCATCTCGCGCGGATCGGGGCCACTCAAATGCCCGGTCGCGGCGATAAAGCCGGCGCGCGCCAGCGTCACGCAGATGGTGGAATGCTGGCCGGAATATTTTTTCACATGACGCAGGCGGTTGATGCCGTCGCGCTGCACCAGCCCCATCGTGCCGGCATAGTAATAGGGCCAGACGCTTTCGCTGCCATGCTTCTTCTCGGCCGCCAGCATGGCCTCGGCCGTGCGGTCGAGCGCCTCTTCCCAGCTGATCTGCCTGAACTGCCCGCTGCCCTTCGGGCCAACGCGCAGCAGCGGATGCAGCACGCGCTCGGTATGGTTGGCGCGCTCGGCATAGCGCGCCACCTTGGCGCAGATCACCCCCGCCGTGTAGCTGTTCTCCTCCGCCCCGCGCACCTTGCCAATCTTGCCGTCCGGCAGAAGCTCGATTTCCAGCGCGCAGGTCGACGGACAGTCATGCGGGCAGGCGCTGTGGCCGATCTTCGGTTTGGCGACGGGGGCGAAAGGAGCGTTCATCTATCTCAGGCGGTTAGGGCTCAGATCCTGCTCGGTCAGACCGAGATTGGCCACATCCTGCGGCAAAGCCCGGCCCTGCGCCAGCGCCGCGGAAACCCGGGCCATGGCGGCTGACGTCTGGATACCATAGCCGCCCTGCGCCGCCAGCCAGAAGAAACCGGATTTCTGTTTGTCGAAGCCGCAAACGACCGTGCGGTCGGAAACGAAGCTGCGCAGACCGGCCCATTTGGCCGCCAGGCGGCGGACCTGCAGGCTGGACACGGTTTCCAGCCGGTCGACGGCGATGGCGATGTCCATCTCGTCCGGCTGGGCGTCGGTCGGCTCGGAATCCGTCTCGTCGCAGGGCGACAGCAGGATGCGACCAGCGTCAGGCTTGAAATACCACTCCTCGTCGGCGTCGATCACCATCGGCCAGGCATGGATATCCGTGCCGGCCGGTGGATCGAAGGTCACGGCCGTACGCCGCTTGGGCTGCAGGCCGATCGGCTGCGCGCCGGCCATTTTGCCAACCACATCGGCCCAGGCGCCGGCCGCGTTGATCACCACCGGCGCGGTGAATACGCCCTTCGAGGTCTCGATCTGCCAGTCGCCGCCGGCCGCCTGCTGCAGCCCGGTCACTTCTGCATCGGTGACCAGCTTGCCGCCAGCCGCGGTCATGCCCCGCAGCAACCCGTTATGCAGGGCATGCACCTCGATATCCATCGCGTCGGGTTCGGCCAGCGCGCCGCCGCTGACGGCTTCGGCCTTCAGCACCGGCATCAGCGCATGGGTCTCGGCGGCACCGAGACGCTTCACGCTCGGCACCAGCTTGCGCATGTCTTCGTATTTTCCGTCCAGCTCATCGGCCTGCGCGGTGCTGCCGATATGCAGCGCACCGCGCGGCGTCAGGATCGGCACATCCGAAAAGCCAGCCGGCGGATTCATCAGGAAATCGCGACTGGCCACGGTGAGCGCACGGATCGGCGCATTGCCATAGGTCTCGGCGAACAGGGCCGCCGAGCGGCCGGTGGTGTGATAGCCGGGCTGGCCTTCGCGCTCCAGAAGCACGACCGTCTTGCCGGCGCGCGCCAGTTCATAGCCAGCACCGGCGCCGGCAATGCCGCCGCCAATAATCACAACGTCACAACGATCCGACATGCGGTCCTCTTCCAGTCCGGGGGATAGCCGCGGCATTCTGTGTGCCGTCGACGCGGACTCGACTATAGGCTTCGCAGCTTTGCAGGACCAATGCCTTCAAGGCATGGTCCGATACTGTGTCGTCAGACGCCGCCGAAGCAGAGGTATTTCAGCTCGACGAAGCTGTCGATGCCGTATTTCGAGCCTTCGCGGCCATGGCCGGATTCCTTGATGCCGCCAAACGGCGCTTCCGCCGTGGAGATCAATCCCTCGTTGATGCCGACCATGCCGTATTCAAGCTTCTCGGCCACGCGCCAGACACGGCTGATGTTACCGCTGTAGAAATAGGCAGCCAGGCCATAGGGCGTGTCGTTGGCCAGCCGGATCGCCTCGGCCTCGTCCTTGAACTTGTAGACCAGCGCGACGGGCCCGAAGATTTCTTCCTGCGCGGAATCCATCTTGGTGGTGGCATCGACGATCACGCTGGGCTGGTAGAACGTGCCGCCCAGTTCATGACGCTCACCGCCGACCAGCACCTTCGCGCCCTTGGCCTTGGCGTCCGCCACCAGGCGCTCGACCTTGTCCAGCGCATCCGTGTTGATCAGCGGGCCCTGGCTGATGCCATCGGTGAACCCCGGGCCGGTCTTCAGCTTCTTCACCGCTTCGGTCAGCTTCTTGGCGAAGGCGTCATAAACGCCCTCCTGCACGAAGAAACGGTTGGTGCAGACGCAGGTCTGGCCGGTATTGCGGTATTTCGAGATCATCGCGCCGGTGACGGCGGCATCGATATCGGCGTCGTCAAAGACAATGAAGGGCGCGTTGCCACCCAGTTCCAGCGACAGCTTCTTTAGCGTGTCCGCGCTCTGGCGCATCAGGATCTTGCCGACTTCCGTGGAACCGGTGAACGACACCTTACGCACGATCGGATTGGTGGTTAGCTCAACGCCCACTTCCGCACCATGCGAGGAGGTGATCACGTTGAACACGCCCTTCGGGATACCGGCCTCGGCGGCCAGATGGGCCAGCGCCAGCGCGCAGAGCGGGGTATCCTCGGCGGGCTTCACCACCACGGTGCAGCCGGCGGCCAAAGCAGGCGCCACCTTGCGGGTGATCATGGCAATGGGGAAATTCCACGGCGTGATGGCGGCCACCACGCCGATCGGCTGCTTGATCACGACGATGCGTTTATCGGCGGCATGACCGGGGATGGTGTCGCCGTAGATGCGGCGCGCTTCCTCGGCGAACCATTCGACGAAGCTGGCGCCGTAGACCACCTCGCCCTTGGCCTCGCTCAGCGGCTTGCCCTGCTCCAGGGTCATCAGGGCACCCAGGTCTTCCTGGTGCTGCAGGATCAGATCGTTCCATTTGCGCAGGATCGCGGCGCGCTGCTTGGCGGTCAGCGCGGCCCAGCCGGGGCCGGCGGCATGGGCCGCCTCGATAGCGCGGCGGGTCTCGGCCTTGCCCATATCCGGCACATCGGCGATCACCGTGCCATCGGCTGGATTGGTGACCTTGAAGCTCTTGCCGTTATCTGCCCCCACCCAGGCCCCGTCGATATAGGCCTGACGACGCAGCAGGTCGGCGTGTTTCAGATGGGTCATGGCGGCGCTCCTCTCGCTTTGGAGAAAAGGTAGCGCCCTGTGCCGGCGGCTTCCAGTGGCCCGGCCGAATTCTGGGGCAATTTTGGCGCTATTTCGCCAGTCGCCCGTCGCGCAGTGCGCGCGTGTTGAATGGGAAGACAATCGACCGGTCCGGGACCGGTTTCACTGCCTTGCCCTTGTCCATGTATTCGACGCGGCTGAGCAGGTCGCGGATCAGATTGAGCCGGGCGGTTTTCTTGTCATTGGCCGAAACGATGGTCCAGGGCGATGCCTTGCTGCTGGTCTTTTCCAGCATAACGTCGCGCGCCTTGCTGTAGTCCTCCCAGTGTTTCAGTGCCGCATCGTCGATCGGACTGATCTTCCACTGCTTGAGCGGATCCTGCCGGCGCGCCTTCAGGCGGCGCTTCTGCTCGGCCTTGTCGATGTCGAGGTAATATTTGAACAGCTGAATCCCTGAGCGGGCCAGCATCTCCTCGAAGACCGGCACATCGCGCAGGAACAGTTCGTACTCTTCCTTGCTGCAGAAACCCATCACACGCTCGACCCCGGCGCGATTGTACCAGCTTCTGTTGAACAGGACGAAGTCACCACCCGAGGGCAGATTGGCCACATAGCGCTGGAAGTACCACTGGGTCTCCTCGCGGTCCGACGGCTTGCTGAGCGCCACGACACGGGATTCACGCGGGCTCATATGCTCCAGCACCACCTTGATCGTGCCATCCTTGCCGGCGCCGTCGCGGCCCTCCAGCAGCACCAGCACTTTACCGCCGGTACGGATCAGATGCCGCTGCAGCCGCACCAGCTCGATCTGCAGGTTGCGCAGTTGCTCGGCATAGGACGGGGCATGTTCCGGCTGGCGACCCATATTTCCCCCTGTCACATCCCGTCTGGCAGCGGGATGAATTCAGTCTCGCCCGGCACCTTGGCCCAATTGCCTTCACGCCAGTCGGCTTTGGCCTGTTCGATCCGGTCTTTCGAGGACGAGACGAAATTCCACCACAGATGCCGTTCGCCATCCAGCGGCGCGCCGCCCAACAGCATCAGCCGGGCCGGGCCGCGGGCGACGATCTTCGGTTTGCTGCCGGGCTTGAGCACGAGCATGCTGCCGCTCTCGAAGACCTGACCGTCCAGCACCACCTCGCCGATGGCGACATAGACCGCGCGCTCCTCATACTCCTCGGGCAGCGGCGCGACGGCATCGTTGCTGAGCTGGGCATCGATATAGAACATCGGCGCGAAGGTCTGCGGCGGCGCTTCGGCGCCAAAAGCCTTGCCGGCGATCAGGCGCAGGCGCGCGCCCGGCTTCTCGATCTCGGGCAGGCTGCTGGCCGGATGGTGATGGAAGGTCGGCTCGGTTTCTTCATGGACCTGCGGCAGGGCGAACCAGGACTGGATGCCATGCAACGGTGCGCCGGTCTCGCGCAGTTCCGGCCGGGTGCGTTCGGAATGGGCAATCCCCTTGCCCGCCACCATCCAGTTGACGTCGCCGGGCCGGATCGGCTGCACCACGCCCAGGCTGTCGCGGTGCATGATCTCGCCCTCGAACAGGTAGGTGACGGTGGCCAGGCCGATATGCGGATGCGGCCGCACGTCGAGGCCCTGGCCGGGCTCGAACTGCGCCGGGCCCATATGGTCGAAGAAGACGAACGGCCCGACATGGCGGCGCTTGGCGACCGGCAGCACGCGGCGGACATTGAAGCCCTCACCCAGGTCGCGCAAGCGCGGCGTGATGATCATGTCGACGGATTCAGGCAGGGGGGCAGTTTCGGACATCAGGGGAACCTCCGGAGCCCGGGAGACTAGCGCGATCCGCCCGCGCCTGCCAGCAGCCGCAAAAGAGAACGGCGGCCCTTCCGGTCATGGAAGGGCCGCCGCCAGGCACTCTGATCGAGGATATATGTAATCAGTGCGTCGGGCCGATGATCAGGTTTGGCAGGAACAGGGAGAACTGCGGCACATAGGTGACCAGGAACAGGGCCGCCAGCAGCGCGCCGTAGAAGGGCCAGATCGTCTTCATCACATGGCCGATCGAGACCTCGCCGATGGCGCAGCCGACGAACTGCGTGGTGCCGACCGGCGGGGTGTTCAGGCCCAGCGCGCAGTTGATCAGCATCAGCATGCCGAACTGTACCGGGCCCATGCCGTACTGCATGCAGATCGGCAGGAAGATCGGCGTGCAGATCAGGATGGTCGCCGCCATGTCGAGGAAGGTGCCCAGGATGAACAGGATCAGGTTGACCAAGAAGAACATCATCCAGGGATTGGTGGTGATGCTGGCCAGCGCCTCGCCGGTCAGGTCGGCCACGCTGTACAGGCTGATCAGATAGCCAAACGTGTTCGACACGCCGATCAGCAGGAGAACGATGCCCGTGGTCTTCACCGCCTTGGCCGCCGCCTTGATCAGGTGCTCCCATTTCAGCGACTTGTAGAGCAGGGTCGCCAGCAGGATGGCATAGACCACCGCGATGGCCGCGGATTCGGTCGCCGTGAACACGCCGGTGAGGATACCGGTGATGATGATGACGACGATGAACAGGCCGGGGATGGCGGCCGCTGCCGAGCGCAGCACCACGTCCCAGCCCGGGAAGGTGCCGGCCGGATAGCCGCGCTTGATCGCCACCAGATAAGCGGCCACCAGCATGCAGAGGGTGAGGATGGCGGCAGGGACCATGCCGGCCACGATCAGCGCGGCGATCGAGACTTTTCCGCCGGCAGCCAGCGAATAGATGATCATGTTATGGCTGGTCGGCATCAGCGCGCCGACGAGCGAGGCATGGGTAGTGACGTTGACGGCGTAGTCGGCGTCATACCCTTCCTTTTTCATCATCGGGATCATCACCGCGCCCATCGCCGAGACGTCGGCGACCGGCGAGCCGGAGACGCCGCCGAACAGCGTGCAGGCAACGACATTCGACATGCCGAGGCCGCCGCGGATATGGCCCACCATATCCTTGGCGAATTTGACGATACGGTCGGCCACGCCGCCGTAGAGCATCAGCTCACCGGCGAAGATGAAGAACGGGATCGCCAGGAAGGAGAAGATGTTCATGCCAGCGGCCATGCGCTGGAACACGACGGCGAGCGGCAGTCCCTCGTAGACGATGGTGGCGATGGCCGAAAGGCCGATCGCGAAAGCTACGGGGACACCGAGAACGAGAAAGCCGAAGAAGCTGACGGCCAGAATGGTCAGTGCCATGACGGGCGAACCTCTTTGCCCGCGAACAGGGCGAGAATGTGCTCGATCGAGAACAGCGTGATCAGGACGCCGGCCAGCGCAAGCGGAATGTGATTGATGCCTTCGGAGATGCCGAGATTGGGAATCTTGTAGGGCATGACGGATTCAGCCAGCACCCAGGCATTCCAGCCCATGACCAGGCCGAAAATGGCGACCAGCACATGGATCAGGACCTCGACCCAGATGCGGTGCTTTTCCGGCGTGACCATCACCAGCACGGATTCCAGGCCGATATGGCCGGCATCGCGCACGCCGACGGCGGCGCCGAACATGGTGACGTAGAGGACCAGAACGAGCGCGAAGCTCTCGGCCCAGGTCGGCGTGTCGTTCAGCACGTAGCGGCCGAAGACCTGGTAGGTGACGACGGTGACGATGCCCAAGAGGCCCGTCACCGCCACATACATACAAAGCCGGGAAATCCAGGCATTGAAGGGGTTCAACCAACGCAGCATGGATACTCCCGGCTCTCTATTTCCAACGAACTCAGTTCGTTTCCTGGATGCGCTTGACCAGCGCCTGCAGCTTCGCATCGCCGGCAAACTTGTCATAAACCGGCTTCATCGCGGCCTGGAAGGCCTTCTTGTCGATGTCGGTGATGATCTGCGAACCGGCAGCTTCCACCGTCTTGCGCGAGGCGGCCTCACGATCGTCCCACTGCTTGCGCATGAAGGGCACCGAGTCCTTGGCAGCCTGGCGGATCACCGCCTGCTCGTCCTTGGACAGGCCGTCCCAGACGCGCTTGGAGAAGACCAGGATTTCCGGAGCCAGCGAATGCTCGGTCATGCTGTAGTACTTGGCCACTTCGTAATGGCGCGAGCTGTCGTAGGACGGCCAGTTGTTCTCGGCTGCATCGACCACGCCGGTCTTCAGCGCGGTGTAGACTTCGGCATAGGGCAGCGGGGTGGCGTTGGCACCCACCGCCTGCATGATCGCAACCCACATGTCGGACTGCTGCACGCGGATCTTGAGGCCCTTCATGTCGTCGACGGTCTTGATCGGCTTCTTGGTGGTGTAGAAGCTGCGCGCGCCGCTGTCATAGAAGGCCAGGCCGATGAAGCCCTGCGGCTCCAGCGCCTTCAGGATGTCTTCGCCGATTGCGCCGTCCAGCACGGTGCGCATATGGGCGGTCGACTTGAAGACGAAGGGCAGCGCCGGGACGATGGTCTCGGGCGCGATGTTGTTGAAGGCCGAGCTGTTGACGCGCACCATGTCGAGCGCGCCGAGCTTGGTCTGCTCGATCGTGTCCTTTTCCGAACCGAGCGCGCTCTGGCCGAACACCTTGATGTTGTGCTTGCCGCCGGTGCGCTCGTTGATCAGCTTGCCCATCTGCACCACGGCGGTGACGGTGGGATAGTCCATCGGATGCACGTCCGAGGAGCGGAATTCCTTGGCCGAGGCCGCACCGGCGAAGCCGGCGGCCACCGCAAGCCCAATGAGGGCGCGAGTTGCTACGCGAGTGTTCATTTTGGTCTCCTCCCTAAGCGGGCGGCTTGGTGCCTTACCCGTCACGACATAGGTTAGTCGTCGTGTCATCATACAACATTTCTGAGAATTGAAGTCAACGCCGATCCGGAAGGCTGGTAAAATTTTACCAGGCCAATGCTGTTACTATATGATTTTACTGGAATTTTACGCTGCACTGCAGCGAATCGGAGATTTTGACCTCATATATGCCGGCGTGAAGAAAAAGCCGTTACCCGTAGGTTGTCATACAAGTTGAAGGATGCTAATCCTCGATCTGACCCTACGGTCGCACCTCTGGAGGACGCCCCTGTGACGGCACTGCGCCGACGCGAAACCCTGACCTCGCAATTGAGCAAGTCGCTGACCGAGCGGATTGCCAAGGGCGCGCTCAAGCCCGGCGACAAGCTGCCGAGCGAGCAGGAGCTGATCGAGGAATTCGGCGTCAGCCGCACTGTGGTACGCGAAGCGATCTCGTCCTTGCGCGCCGCCGGCCTGGTCGCCACCCAGCAGGGCGTGGGCGCTTTCGTGCAGCAGGCCGCGGCCGCCCAGCCCTTCCGCATCGACGAGACCAGCCTCGACCTGATCAAGGAAGTGATCAACGTGCTGGAGCTGCGCATCGGCCTGGAGGCTGAAGCCGCAGCATTAGCCGCGCAGCGCCGCAAGCCCGAGCATCTGGAGGCGATGCGGGGCGCGCTGGACCGCATGGCGCTGGCCATCGAGGCCTCCGAGGATGCCGTCGCGCCCGATCTGGATTTCCACCAGACCATCGCCGAAGCCACCGGCAACACGCATTTCACCCATCTGTTCGGCTATCTCGGCGCGCTGATGATCCCGCGCGCCCGCGTGCAGACCTTCCGCTTCTTCGCCGACGACCGCACGGCCTATCTCAATCGCGTCAACGGCGAGCATGAAGACATTTACCAGGCGATTTTCCGCCAGGATACCGACGCCGCCCGCTCGGCCATGCGCCTGCATCTGAGCAACAGCCGCGAACGCCTGCGCAAGGCCATGGAGCAATCCAAGGAACAGCCGCGGGGCCAACCCGCGCCCCGCCCCTGATCATTCCCGTCCACATCACGCATTTCCGTACAGAGGTGAAATAATGGAACCCAATGCCCTCAAGGCTGCGATTTCGAGCGGTCTGCTGTCTTTCCCGGTGACCGATTTCGATGCGGCCGGCAATTTCGAGCCGAAGGGCTATCGCCGTCGTCTGGAATGGCTGGCGCCCTATGGCGCGACGGCCCTGTTCGCCGCCGGCGGCACTGGCGAGTTCTTCTCGCTCGCCCCGACCGAATACAGCCAGGTGGTGAAGACCGCCGTCGACACCTGCAAGGGCAAGGTGCCTATCATCGCCGGCACCGGCTACGGCACCCGTCAGGCCATCGAATACGCCCAGGAAGCCGAGCGCCTTGGCGCCGCCGGCCTGCTGGTGCTGCCGCATTACCTGGTGGAAGCCGATTCCGACGGCATCAGCCGCCATGTCGCCGCGATCTGCAAAAGCGTGAAGATCGGCGTCATCGTCTATAACCGCGGCATCTGCCGCCTGGGCCCGGATCATCTGGCCAAGCTGGCCGAGGAATGCCCGAACCTGATCGGCTTCAAGGACGGCATCGGCGATCTGGAGCTGATGGTGGCGGTGCGCCGCAAGATGGGCGACCGCTTCAGCTATCTCGGCGGCCTGCCCACCGCTGAATTCTTCGCCGCGCCCTACAAGGCGATGGGCGTGCCGGTCTATTCCTCGGCGGTGTTCAACTTCATCCCGAAGACCGCGATGGACTTCTACCGCGCCATCGCCGCCGATGACACGCCGGCCTGGACCAAGATCCTGGACGAGTTCTTCATGCCCTATTCCAAGATCCGTAATCGCCGTCCTGGCTATGCCGTCAGCATCATCAAGGCCGGCGCCCGCCTGGTCGGCTACGATGCCGGTCCGGTCCGCACCCCGCTGCTCGACTGCACCGAGGAAGAGCATAAAATGCTCAAGGTGCTGATCGACAAGATGGGCCCCCAATAAGACGGTCCGGCAAGCCAGTAAGACGGTATTCAGGGAGGATTTCATGAAGCGCGTTCTGCTTACCGGCGCCAGCGGCGGCGTCGGCACCCGCCTGCGCCAGCTGCTCAAGCCGCTCTACCCGGAGCTGGTGCTGAGCGACCTCAAGGCGCCGGCCGACCTGCGCAGCGATGAGGAATTCATCGCCGCCGACCTGGCCGACTATGCGGCCGTCGAAAAGGCCGTGAAGGGCGTGGACGGCATCGTGCATCTGGGCGGCTTCTCGGTCGAAGGCCCCTGGGAAACCATCCTGAACGCCAACATCATCGGCTGCTACAACCTGTTCGAGGCCGCCCACAAGGCCGGCGTGAAGCGCGTCGTCTTCGCCTCGTCGAACCACGTGATGGGCTTCCATCCGCGCAGCAGCAAGATCGGCATCGAAGCCGTGCCGAAGCCCGATACCCGCTATGGCCTGTCCAAGCTGTTCGGCGAAGGTCTCGGCTCGCTCTATGCCTACAAGCATGGCATGGGCGTGCTGTCGGTGCGCATCGGCAATTTCGGTGACAAGCCGCTGGACCAGCGCCGCCTGGCGATCTGGCTGCGTCCCGACGACCTGGTGCAGCTGATCCGCATGGGCCTGGAAAAGCCCGACCTGGTCTATGAAGTCGTCTACGGCATGTCCGACAACAAGCGCGCCTGGTGGGACAATGCCCATGCGCTGTCGCTAGGCTACAAGCCGGGCGGCAAGTCGGAAGATTTCGCCGCCGAGGCGCTGGAAGCCCAGAAGGCCCTGCCCAAGGACCCGATCGGCGACCACTTCCAGGGTGGCGCGCCTTTCTGCAGTCAGGAATTCGACGGCGACTTCGAGACGATCAAGACACTCAAGTAGGCCATGCGCATCCGCAGCGTCGATACGGTCACGCTGAAGATTCCCTTCAGCGATCTTTATGACGGCCCGCGCGCCAAACGCCGGGGCTGGACCGAATTCGATACGCTGCTGGTGCGGGTGGAGGCCGAAGACGGGACGGTCGGCTGGGGCGAGGCTTTCGCCTATGGCTGCGCCAGCGCCGTCAATGCGATGATCCGCGACACCGTGGCGCCGCTGGTGGTGGGCCAGGAGATCGCGGATGTTGCCGCCTTCACGCTGAAACTACAAAAAGACCTGCATATCTGGGGCCGCTACGGCGTCACCATCTTCGCCATTTCGGCCATCGATATCGCGCTCTGGGACATTGCCGCCAAGCAGGCCGGCAAGAGCCTGGCCGCGCATCTGGGCGGCCGCGTGCGCGAGAGCATTACGGCCTATGCCAGCCTGGTGCGTTATGGCGGAGCGGAGCCGATCGCGGTGATGACGCAGCGTGCTGTGACTGAAGGTTATCGCGACATCAAGCTGCACGAGATCGCTTACGAACCCATCGAAGTCGCCCGCAAAGCCATCGGACCGGACGTGCGACTCACCACCGACGTAAATTGCGCCTGGAGCCTGGCGGAAGCAGAAGACCTGCTGCCGAAGATGAAGGCGCTCGGTCTCTACTGGGTCGAGGAACCCACCTTCCCGCCCGAGGATTACGAAACCCACAAGGCGCTTGCCCGCTTCGGCGTGGCGCTCTCGGCCGGCGAGAATGCCTGCACGGCGCAGGAATTCACTCGCCTGTCGGCGGCGCTCACCTTCCCGCAGCCCAGCGTGATCAAGATCGGCGGCGTCAGCGAATTCGTCAAAGCGACGAACCATGCCGCCAGCCTGGGCAGGACGGTGATGCCGCATTCACCCTATTTCGGCCCCGGCTATTGGGCCACGCTGCAACTGGCCGCGCATCTCGAGGCCGTCGGCCTGTTCGAATACATGTATGTCGAGCCCGAGGCCTATTGCGGCAAGGATATTCCGCTGCCGAAGAACGGCCAGATCGCCATTCCGAACGCGCCCGGCATCGGCTTCACGCCGGATGACGACACGCTGCGGCGCTACCGCGTCGCGTAAATCAGAAAATCCCTGGAGGAAACCATGGCCTATACCCGCATCTTTACCGGCCCGAAACCCAAGCTGGCGCTGCCCAAGGGCGCCTGCGACACGCATATCCATTTCTACGACGATCGCTATACCACGCTGCCCAACACCCCGACCCCACCGGCGGTGGGCGTAGCCGAATACAAGCAGGTGATGGACTGGCTCGGCATCGAGCGCGTCATCGTCGTGCAGGCCAATGCCTATGGTGACGACAACCGCCTGGTGATGGATTCCACTGCGGCGCTGGGCCACGACAAGGCGCGCGCCGTCGTCGTGGTGAAACCCGGCGTGGAAGATGCCGAGCTGGAGCACCTGACCAAGGGCGGCGCGCGCGGCCTGCGCATCATGAACCTGCTGGGCGGCACGCTGAAGCTGGACGTGGCCGAACAGATGGCGGCCCGCATCAAGCCCTTCAACTGGAGCATGCTGCTGCAGCTCAATGGTCGCGAACTGCCCGACCACGAGGCGATGATCAAACGCCTGCCGGTCAAGATCATCATCGATCATGTCGGCAAGTTCATCGATCCTGTGCCGGTCGATCACCCCTCCTTCCAGTGCCTGCTCCGCCTGATCGATACCGGCAATGTCTGGGTCAAGCTGGCCGGCTGGTACGAGACCTCGCTGAACGGCAAGCCGAACTACGAGGATGTCGCCGTCCTGGCCAAGGCGCTGATCAAGCACGCGCCCGAGCGCATGATCTGGGCGTCCAATTTCCCGCATGCCCAGGCCGACAAATTTGGCTATCCGGACGAATCCAAGCTGCTTGATCTGCTGCTCGACTGGGCCCCGAACGAGGCCGACCGCAAGAAAATCTTCACGGATAACCCCGCGGAATTGTACGGCTTCTGACCCATTACCGGCTAATTCGCTTGACGGCAGGCGCAATACCCCCCATATAGCGCCTGTCGTTGAGGCCTTTCGGCAATCCGACGACCTTTCGCGCCCGGCCGCGTGAACGAAGAGCGCTCCAACTGCTCATTCGTCCTGCCGGCGCCTTCAGACTCCCATCATTACGACCCAGGTCACGCGGGGCGTTTCATCGGTCCCCGCGTCCGACCGTTGCGCTGCAGGCGATTCACGCCCCGCGCCGTCGTACGCCTTGTTTCAAGGATTCTCTTTTGACCAATTTCAATGATCTCGGCCTCAACCAGGCCCTGCTCACCGCCATCGCCGCCGGCAAATACACCACGCCGACGCCGATCCAGGCGCAGTCCATTCCGCCGGTGATCGCCGGCCGCGACATCCTGGGCATCGCCCAGACCGGCACCGGCAAGACCGCTGCCTTCGCGCTGCCGATCCTGCATCGCCTGGCCGCTGCCAACCGTCGCCCGGCGCCCAAGACCTGCCGCGCGCTGATCCTGAGCCCGACCCGCGAACTGGCCTCCCAGATCGCCGAGAAGTTCCGCGGCTATGGCCGCGAGCTGAAGCTCAGCGTCGTCACCGTCTTCGGCGGCGTCGGCATGAACCCGCAGACCCAGGCGCTGGCGCGTGGCGTCGACGTGCTGGTCGCCACCCCCGGCCGCCTGATCGACCATATGCAGCAGGGCAACCTGAAGCTCGACCAGGTCGAGACGGTCGTGCTGGATGAAGCCGACCAGATGCTCGATCTCGGCTTCGTGCATGCCATCAAGCGCATCTCGCAGGCCCTGCCCAAGCAGCGCCAGAGCCTGTTCTTCTCGGCCACCATGCCGCAGAACATCGCCCAGCTCGCCGCCGGCTTCCTGAAGGACCCGGTCAAGGTGGAAGTGACCCCGGTCGCCACCACGGCCGAGCGCGTCGAACAGCAGGTGATCTTCATCGAAGCCGAGCGCAAGCGCGCGCTGCTGGCTGAAGTGATGGCCGATCCGGCAATCACCCGCGCCTTGGTCTTCACCCGCACCAAGCATGGCGCCGACAAGGTCGCCCGCCATCTCGGTAACGGCGGCGTGCCGGCGGCCGCCATTCATGGCAACAAGTCGCAGAGCCAGCGCGAGCGCGCCCTGGCCGATTTCAAGGCCGGTCGCATCCGCGTGCTGGTCGCCACCGACATCGCCGCGCGCGGCATCGATGTCACCGGCGTCAGCCATGTGGTGAATTTCGAGCTGCCGAACGTGCCGGAAAGCTACGTGCATCGCATCGGCCGCACCGCCCGTGCCGGCGCCGCCGGCCAGGCGATTTCCTTCTGCGCCCAGGACGAGCGTCCCTACCTGCGCGACATCGAGCGCATCACCCGCCAGCGCATCGAAGCGACCGACCGTCGCGGCGACGAGAAGCTGGCGGCCGCCACGGCTGCCGAGCCCAAGGGCGAGAACCGCCCGCAGCAGCAGCGTCCGCACGGCCAGAACCGCAACAATCCGCGCGGCAACCACAAGCATGGTGGCCAGCGTCATGGCAGCGGCCAGCGGTCGGAAGGCCGCAGCGACGGCCAGCGCAGCGAAGGATCGCGTGGCGACGGCCAGCGGCCGCAGCAGCGTCAGGGCCAGAACCGGCAGGGTCAGCGGCCCCAGGGCCAGCGCTCCGGGCAGCAGAGCGGCGGCCAGAAGGCCACCCGCCACTAAGACAAAAAAACGGCGCCGCGAGGCGCCGTTTTCATTTGTGCAAAGGGATCGGCCCTTACGGCGTCTTCAGCCCATCTTTTTCCATCTGGGCGAAGACTTCCTCCGCCCAATGGGTGGCGCTGTTGGCCGCCGGCACCCCGCAGTAGATCGCCGACTGCTTGATCACCGCGCGGATATCCGCCCGGTTCAGGCCGTTGTTGAAAGCGGCCTTCACATGCAGCTTGAATTCGTCGATGCGGTTTAGCGCGATCATCGTCGACAGCACCATGCAGCTGCGCGTCTTGCGGTCCAGCGTGGTGTCGGTCCAGATCTCGCCCCAGGCATAGCGGGTGATGAAATTCTGGAAGTCGCCGTTGAAGTCGTTGATCTTGGTCAGCGAGCGGTCGACATGCGCATCGCCCAGCACGCCACGCCGCACTTTCATGCCGGCGTCGTAACGATCCTTGTCATCCATCCTGCGTCTCCTCAGCCGGCCAGGAAGCCGGTCAGTTCCTTGGTGAAATCGGCAGCCACTTCCACATTGGACAGATGCGCCGCCGGGAATTCGACATAGCGAGCGCCCGGAATGGCATCCGCCGCCGCCTTGCCATCGGCCGCCGTGGTGGCCAGGTCATGCGTGCCGGCGATCACCAGCGTGGGCAGGCGGATCGCCTTGATGCTGTCACGCTGGTCCATGTCGCGCACCGCACCGCAGGCGGCGTTATACCCTTCGGGCCTGGTTGCCAGCAGCACGGAGGAAATGGCCTCGACGGCAGCCGGCTGCACCTTCACGAACCCTTCGGTAAACCAGCGCTGGATCACGCCCGGCACGATGGCTGCCATGCCGCCCTTCTGCACCGCCGCGATCCGCGTATTCCAGACTTCCGGCGTGCCGATCTTGGCCGCGGTGTTGCACAGCACCAGCTTGGTGAAGCGGTCTGGCGCATGCACGCCCAGCCACATGCCGGTCATGCCGCCCATCGACAGGCCGCAGAACATCGCCTTCGGAATATCCAGCGCATCCAGCAGCGCCACGACATCCTTGCCCAGGCGGTCGACCTGGTAATCCCTGGGCGACAGGCCGGACTGGCCATGCCCGCGCGTGTCGTAGCGCAGCACGCGGAAGCGTTGGCTGAGCGCCGGCATCTGCGGCTGCCACATGGTCACGTCGGTGCCGAGTGAATTCGACATCACCAGGACCGGTGCATCCTCCGGCCCGTCGAGACGGTAATGCAGTGCGACGCCGTCATCGGTGGTGATCTGCGGCATAAATCCTCCAGAAAGTTTTTTTACGATTTGCGCGCCGCCAGCACGCGGTCGACCAGGGCGGTGGCGACGCCGCTGT
>Ga0102594_1001167_pt1 | contig 17612 bp, 10 predicted proteins | sample AraplaCol_mLB_r2_2_FD_76863 | JGI IMG/M metagenome (GOLD analysis project Ga0102594, IMG submission 76863) | Arabidopsis root microbial communities from North Carolina, USA - plate scrape MF_Col_mLB_r2 (SPADES assembly) (version 2) | ecosystem: Host-associated > Plants > Roots > Endosphere...
GCGCCGGCGCGAAGCTGCGTCAGGCCGATGGCCTCCTGCACCCGTTCGACAGTGCAGCCGAGCACGTCGCGGTAGAAGGCCACCATGCCGGGGACATCGCGCACGCGAAGGACGACGTGGTCGAGTTGCTGGAGCTGGAACGGAATGCTGGCCATCGCGCCCTCCCTGACGTGGGCGACAGGATACCGCCGTCCGCGTTGCGTCGCAGGGCAGATCGTCGCGAAAACGAAGCGTTGCCGGGCAAATCGTTGAGAGAGCGAAGCCATCCTACGTTCGCATGCGCGATGGCGGCGCTGTTAGCCCCTCGACCAACGGCGACCGCAGGGAGTGCAGAGCTGAGAGGGGTGGGGTGAGCACCGTAGGATGGGTTTCGCGTCGCGAAACCCATCGTTGATGCGTCCGGGCGATGGGTTTCGTTTCACGAAACCCATCCTACGTCAGCGATCGAGGCTGCTACTTCTTCGCGTTGAACGCAGCCACATACGCACGCAATCTCGACGCCCAAGGAGCCTCGAAACTCTGATCGTAGCGGGACCCACCTCCGTCATCCGGTGGGTTTTTTATGCCTGAAATCCAGGCGTTCCGACGTCGGTAGTTCTGCGTCGGGAGGGCGGCTTAATACAACACCTCGCAAGAGGAAATAGGCCCAGCCGACTGCGTACGGTTTTCGAGCCTCCTGACACCTTGCGTCGCAATCCCGCGACGCAAGCCGGCTGTTCGCTGGAGACCCCCACGATGCAAAAGGATGTTTGCTGTTCCCACGCCGCGTTTGCCGGCGTGCTGTTGCCCAACTTCGCGCATCACAAACTGAAGCAGGCGCGCGATCAGCTCGTGCTGCTGGCGCAACTCGCCGGTTCGCGAGGCGAGGGCGACGAAACCGAGTTCCGCATCGCGCCCGACGCGCTGGCGGAATTGTTCGAACGACAGGCGGCCTACCTGGACGAAGTGCTCGACTGCGTGCTCGACGCACCGCCGTAAGCGGGCCGCCCGGCGTTCGGCCCTCATCCGCCTGCCGGCGCCTTCTCCCGCTTGCGGGAGAAGGGCGACCGAACCACTGGGATCGATAGCGTCGATGCGACCGTCGAGCGCCGAAATGCCGTCGGCCAGCGTGCCGGTCGTTTCCTTGCCGTCGATGGTATAGGTCGGCTTCGTGATCATGCCGTCCGGACCCACCTTCGAGCCGCCGACGATCTCGTCAAGCTGCTTCTTGCTGACGGCATCGTTGCCATTGACGGCATCGGCCACGCCGGTGATGCGCTGGTTGGCGCCCTCACGCTGGGCGTTGTAGGCCGTCGCGTCCTTGTCCCAGTTCAGCGAATCGCCAACCGGACCGTTCGAAACGGCGGCAAACGCCTCACCCACGGTGGCGTAGGTCTTGCTGCCCACGGTGAACGTCGGCGCCTTGGCGGTGCCATCGGCGTTCATGCCGCCATTCGTGCCGCCCAGCGTGTCGGAGACGAACTTGTTGCTGGCATACAGCTGCGAGCCGTTGATCGCCTCGTTGCTGCTGGCCGAAACGGTGCCCGCCGCCAGGTTCTTGATCTTCGCGTTGGTACCGCCGTGCGAAGCCGAGTACGCGTTGGTATCCCACATCAGCGCATCCACGCTGCCGCTGTTGCCGGCGGCCGTGATCGCCTCACCCACGGTGGCGTAGGTCTTGCTGCCCACGGTGAACGTCGGCGCCTTGGCGGTGCCGTCGGGATTCATGCCAGCATTCGTGCCGCCCAGCGTGTCGGAGACGAACTTGTTGCTGGCGTACAGCTGCGAGCCGTTGATGGCGTCGGTGCTGCTGGCAGAAACGGTGCCCGCCGCCAGGTTCTTGATCTTGGCGTTGGTGCCGCCGTGCGAAGCGTCGTAGGCGGTGCTGTTCCACAGCAGCGCGTCGGACGACGGACCGGACTTCGACGCGGCGTCGAGCGCCGAGCCCACATCGCCATAGGTCTTGCCGGCGATGGTGTACGTCGGTGCCTTGATCGTGCCGTCGGTGTTCACCGCGGTACCGCCGCCCAGCACGGTCGTCACGCCCTTGAGCTGGCTGACGTTCACCGCGTCGGTGTCGGCGGTGCCCTTGGCGACCTGCACGATCTGACGCTGCTGACCCGAACTGCCCACCGACACCGTATTGGCGCGGTCAGCGAGCGAGTTGGCGCCGATGGCCGCCGCGTTGGCGCCTGTCACCTGCGCGGCCGCACCCAGGGCAGTGCCGAGAGCACCGCTCACCTTGGTGTTCGTGCCCAGCGCCACGCCCCAGTCCTGCGTCGAGCTGTCCGCATTGCTGCCGACCGTCACCGCATTGTTGGCCGACTTGGCGCTGCCGCCGATGGCGACGGACTCCGTTCCGGAGGCCGACGAGTCGGCGAGTGTCGAGTTGGCGTGGAAGTACTTGATGCCGCCACCGTTGACGATGTTGTTCACCGTGTTGGTGACGTTGGTGACGTTCTGGTTGGTGGTGAACAGCTGGCCGCCGTTAACGGCTTCCTTCGAACCGGAGGCGAGCGTGCCGTCCGATACACCCTTCAGGCGGCGCGTACCGGCCGTGCCGGTGAAGTCGACCGCCGCACCGTCCTTCGCCTTGGCGACGGTGATGTCGGCGCCACCGGAAGCCTGCTGCACGAGGCCTGCGGTGCCGTTGATGATGTTGTTGATGTTGGTCGTGTTGCCGTTGACCGTGTTGGTGATGTTGTCGACGCTGGTCTGCGCGCCTTGCGCGATCGCCTTCACCGCGTTGAGCTGGTTGACGTTTACAGCATCATTACCGGCCGAGCCGTCGGTCAGCTCGCTGATCCTGTGACTTCCCATGAAGACGTTGGCCGCCATGGAGACCTTGCCGCCCCATAGCGACAAGCCCTGACTGCTGCCGGTAATGCCCGATTGTCCGGCGGCACTGAGTTCGAAGCGGTTGCCCAGCCCCCAGCATTCCAAGTTGACCTGCCCCTTGTTCCCGTACATCGTCCCGAAGGTCATATCGTTGGCGCCGCACATGTCCAGATACGAATATTGGTACGAGGCAGCAGATGCATCGAAACTACCTGCCAGCGAACCAGCGGCAACGGCGACCAGCACCAACGATGTTCCCGCAGAACCCGACGCGGACTTCTTCTTGCGGCCCTTGGCCATTTCCGACGCCACGACCCACTGGCCGAGCTCGGTATTCCACACAACGCGATAGATCTTGTTCAAAGGATCACCTGTATCAGTTGGGAATGCGCGTTCTTGGTTGAGATGCATCTTTGAGATAACTCTCAGCGCGGCGCGATCCTATGAACGGGATCCTTCAGTCGAATCAGATTTGTCTGAAATTTGTTGAACTTTTCAGATGGGTAGGAACGGTGTATTTGGAGAGCACGAATTGACAACATGCTGGGCTGAAGAGCGCATTGATTTCGTGCGATCCAAGCAGAAGTTGTGTTGTGTGTTGCTTATTCGTTCTGCGGCGTGGTTTTTCGCGAAGTCGTTCGGGAAGAGGTTTGCCGTGTTGTGCAAATAGAAATGGCGGCTAACGTGCACAGTTCGACATGCGAGCACACAGGGAACGTCGTGATTACTGCGTTCGGGAGGAACTGCGGAAGCAGGATGGGTTCCAGCTTTCGCTGGAATGACGGGGAGGTGGTTCGCCCTTGTCTGGAGTGCCCATGCGTTACGGGCCTGGGTCCCGGCGTTCGCCGGGATGACGGGATGAGAGGTGATGGCGTGACAGCGCGATGGCGCGGTGGTGTGGCGGCGTGACTGCGTGACGGCCGTTGTTCCGCTTTCGCTGGAATGACGGGGAGGTGGTTCGCCCTTGTCTGGAGTGCCCATGCGTTATGGGCCTGGGTCCCGGCCTTCGCCGGGATGACGGGATAAGAGGTGATGGCGTGACGTGAGGTGGTTCGCCCTTGTCTGGAGTGCCCATGCGTTACGGGCCTGGGTCCCGGCCTTCGCCGGGATGACGGGATAAGAGGTGACGGCGTGACGGGATGACGGGCGGTGTGCGGAGGTGTGCGGAGAAGGACCGCGTTGTCGTTATCGCAGCCCGGCGAGCGCGGCGCGCCTGGAGCGCGCAGGGAGCAGAAGCGCAATGGGTTCCAGCTTTCGCTGGAATGACGATGGGCTGGTCGCGGATCTTCCGCGGTCGTGCCTGGGCGATGGGTTTCGCTTCGCTCAACCCATCCTGCGAGGGGACCAGACTGGGCCGGGGCCTCGACCGCAGGCAGGAACGGCCCGCGACCGGTATGATTCGCACCCAGCAGACGGTGGGAGAAGCGGGCCAGCCTGAACAGGCCGGATCCGCTGCCGAAGGCGCAAACGCCCGGAATCGCTCAGGCCCCATAACCGCCGTCGGCTCACACTCTGGAGAGACCGGCCGCGCCCCGCTTGATGGGCCGGAACCGGCGCCGAAGGGGCAAGAAGCCAGCGGGGTCCACCTCCCCCGCCCCGCGCTTTGAAACTCTCAGGCAAAAGGACAGAGGGGCACTCCATAGTGCGCACCCGCGCACGCCCGGCTTTCGAGCCACGACCGGACGCCCCTGCATGAGCCAGAAGACCCCTTCCCTGCGCGATCTCAGCCTGCTCGCTTTGGAGCAGCACGACGCCTTCCTCGAACGCCACATCGGCCCCAACGACGCCGAGATCGCACAGATGCTGCGCGTGGTCGGCTTCGATTCGCTGGAAGCGATGACCGACGCGATCGTGCCGGCGTCCATCAAGTCGCCCGCGCCGCTCGCGCTGCCGGCGCCGATCACCGAGGTCGAGGCCATCGCCAAGATCCGTGCGATCGCCGACAAGAACCAGGTCTTCCGCAGCTTCATCGGCCAGGGCTACTACGGCACGCATACGCCGAACGTCATCCTGCGCAACATCCTGGAGAACCCGGCGTGGTACACAGCCTACACGCCGTACCAGGCGGAGATCTCGCAGGGCCGCATGGAAGCGCTGATCAACTTCCAGACGATGTGCGCCGAACTGACCGGCATGGAGATCGCCAACGCCTCGCTGCTGGACGAAGGCACCGCGGCCGCCGAGGCGATGACGCTGGCCAAGCGTTCGGCCAAGTCGAAGTCGAACACCTTCTTCGTTTCGTCCGGCGTGCATCCGCAGACGCTGGAAGTGCTGCGCACGCGCGCCGAACCGCTGGAGATCGAGCTGGTCGTCGCCGATGACAGCGAAGCGATGGCCATCGACAGCTTCGGCGTGCTGCTGCAGTACCCGAACACCTTCGGCCAGATCAACGATTACAAGGCCCTGGCCGACGCCGTGCACGCGCGCGGCGGCCTCGTCGCGGTGGCCACCGACCTGCTCGCGCTGACGCTGATCGCCGCGCCGGGCGAATGGGGTGCGGACATCGTGGTCGGCAACTCGCAGCGCTTCGGCGTGCCGTTCGGTTTCGGCGGCCCGCATGCGGCGTTCATGGCGTGCCGCGATGCCTACAAGCGTTCGATGCCGGGCCGCCTGATCGGCGTGTCGGTCGATGCCGAAGGCAAGGCCGCATACCGCCTCACGCTGCAGACGCGCGAACAGCACATCCGCCGCGAGAAGGCCACCTCGAACATCTGCACCGCGCAGGTGCTGCTGGCGGTGATGGCGTCGATGTACGCCGTCTACCACGGCCCGGAAGGCCTGCAGCGCATCGCGCGCCGCACGCACCGACTGGCCTCGATCCTCGCCGCCGCGCTGCGCAATGCCGGCGTCACGGTCGGCCCGGACTTCTTCGACACGCTGCACATCGTCGATGTCGACGCCGATGCCCTGCACGCCAAGGCGGTCGCCGCGCGCATCAACCTGCGCCGCATCGACGGTCGCAGCGTCGGCATCTCGCTGGATGAAACGACCACGCGTGCGGACATCGTCGCGCTCGGCGCGCTGTTCGGTGCGAAGGTGGACATCGAGGCGCTCGATGCTTCCGCCGGCGACGCGCTGCCGGGCGGCCTGCTGCGCACCAGCGCGTTCCTGACGCACCCGGTGTTCAACACGCACCACAGCGAACACGAACTGCTGCGCTACATGCGCTCGCTGGCCGACAAGGACCTGGCGATGGATCGCACGATGATCCCGCTGGGCTCGTGCACCATGAAGCTCAACGCCACCGCCGAGATGATCCCGGTGACGTGGCCGGAGTTCGGCAACCTGCATCCGCTCGCGCCGGCCGCACAGGCCGCCGGTTACAAGCAGCTGATCGACGAGCTCGAGGCGATGCTGGTCGAGTGCACCGGCTACGATGCGGTGAGCCTGCAGCCGAACTCCGGCGCGCAGGGCGAGTACGCCGGTCTGCTGGCGATCCGCGCCTATCACCACTCGCGTGGCGAAGCGCATCGCGACATCTGCCTGATTCCGGATTCGGCGCACGGCACCAACCCGGCGTCGGCGCAGATGTGCGGCATGCAGGTCGTGGTGACCAAGACCGACAGCAACGGCAACGTGGATGTCGAAGACATCCGTCGCGCCGCCGAGAAGTACAGCGAGCGTCTGGCCGCGATCATGATGACCTACCCCTCCACGCACGGCGTGTTCGAGGAAGAGGTGGTCGAGATCTGCGAGATCATCCACAAGCACGGCGGCCAGGTGTACACCGACGGCGCGAACATGAACGCCCTGGTCGGCCTCGCGAAGCCGGGCAAGTGGGGTTCGGACGTGTCGCACCTCAACCTGCACAAGACCTTCTGCATTCCGCACGGCGGCGGCGGTCCGGGCGTCGGCCCGTGCGCGGTGAAGTCGCATCTGGCGCCGTTCCTGCCGCGCGCGCTCGGTAACGAGGGCGTGACCACGCAGGGCGTCGGCAAGGGCGACGTGGGCATGGTGTCGGCGGCGAGCTTCGGTTCGGCGTCGATCCTGCCGATCAGCTGGATGTACGTGACGATGATGGGCGCCGCCGGCCTGCGCCGTGCGACGCAGGTCGCGCTGCTCAACGCGAACTACATCGCCAAGCGTCTGGCCTCGCACTACGAGACGCTCTACACCGGCCGCAACGATCTGGTCGCGCACGAGTGCATCCTCGACCTGCGTCCGCTGAAGGATTCCACGGGCGTGTCGGCCGAGGACGTCGCCAAGCGTCTGATCGACTTCGGCTTCCACGCGCCGACGCTGAGCTTCCCGGTCGCCGGCACGCTGATGGTGGAACCGACCGAGTCCGAGTCGATGCACGAGCTGGATCGCTTCATCGACGCGATGATCCAGATCCGCGACGAGATCCGCGCCGTCGAGGAAGGCAAGCTCGATCGCGAGGACAACCCGCTCAAGAACGCGCCGCACACCGCGACCGCCGTTTCGGCGAGCGAGTGGACGCATGCGTATCCGCGCGAGCTGGCGGCGTTCCCGCTGCCGTCGCTGAAGCTGCAGAAGTACTGGCCGCCGGTGGCGCGCGTGGACAACGTCTACGGCGACAAGAACGTCATGTGCGCGTGCATTCCGGTGGATGCGTACAAGGACGATGAGGCGGTCGAGGCCTGATCGGTTCGCTCACCCGCTTCGCGCGGGGTTGAATGGAGACGCCCCGCATTGCGGGGCGTTTTCTTTTTGTGTTTCGCCTGTGGGTGCTGGGTTGGCGCGCGCTTTAGGCCCTCTCCCACTGGGAGAGGGGTTGGGGTGAGGGTCGGGACGTGCGGCCGCGCACGCACTCGAGATGCACGCTTTCGTACGGGGACGCGATGCCTCGCCGAAGATCAAGATGGGTTCCAGCTTTCGCTGGAATGACGGTGAAGGAGTTGATGGCTTGATGACCTGGGTCCCGGCGTTCGCCGGGATGACGTTACGTGCAGGGCCGGGGCATGAGATCACGCGCATTCGCGATTTCCGCTCTCGTAGCCCGGGTAAGCGAAGCGCACCGCGCCCCCATGAAACTCAGTCCCCATGCCGATGAACGCGCCGCAGCGCGTTGCACCGCTACGTACGACTGCTTTTCTTGAAACGATCGCGACCCCGAGGTTCCAACTTTCGCTGGAGTGACGGTGAAGGAGTTGATGGCGTGATGGCCTGGATCCCGGCCTTCGCCGGGATGACGGTGAAGGAGTTGACGGCTTGATGACCTGGGTCCCGGCGTTCGCCGGGATGACGTTACGTGCAGGGCCGGGGCATGAGGTCACGCGTGCATTCGCGATTCTCGCTTTCGTAGCCCGGGTAAGCGAAGCGCACCCGGGGACCCGATGCCTCGCCGAAGATCAAGGTGGGTTCCAGCTTGCGCTGGAATGACGGTGAAGGAGTTGACGGTGCGATGGCCTGGGTCCCGGCCTTCGCCGGGATGACGGTGAAGGAGTTGACGGTGTGACGGTGAATGATTCGCCTACGTGAGTGCCCAAAAGAAAACGCCCCGCAACCGCGGGGCGTTTTCCACTTCACGACGAAGTTACTGCGAAACGCACCAGGAATCGGGGCCGCAACGCAGCTACAGCATCAACGCGCGACCACTTCGACCCGCACGCGGCGGTTCGGCTTCAGGCACTCGATGACCTTCGCGCTCTTCGCACCCGGGCAGTTCACGACCGGGTCCGCGGCGCCGTGACCCTGCACCATCACCGCCTCACCCGGCACGCCGCGCGCAACCAGATACGCCTTCACCGCCTGGGCACGACGTTCCGACAACTGCTGGTTGTACGAAGCGCTGCCGAAGCGGTCGGTGTAACCGGTCACGCGCAGGCTATCCACATGCTCGGCCTTGTCGAGCGCGTTCATGACGGTTTCGAGTGCGGCAGGCGCGTCAGCCGACAGCTTCGCGCTGTCGAAGCCGAACAATGTGTCGGCCGACACGTCCAGCTGCTGCACCACATGCGGCTCGGTCGGCGGCGCGACGGTCGGCGGCGCGACGCCAAGCAGATCCGCACAACCCGCCGGATTCCAGAACGTCTGGCTGGTCAGCATGTTGTCGTCGAACAGCACCTTGTACTGGCACTGCACTTCGCCCTGCGGGGACGGCAGCTTGAACAGGTAATCCCATTCGTGCACGCCGGCGATGCCTTCGCGGTACATCGGGTGACCGACGTTCACCGCGTCGCGGTCGCCCACGCCGTCGGCGACGTTGTGGATCGCCACCGGTGCCGAAGCGCCTTCGCCGCCCAGCGTGAGGCTGCTCTTGTCGGTGTTGTCGTAGGTCACGACCGACTTGGCATGGCCGCTGGGGTCGATGACACCGGCGTCCTTCAGCTGCTTCACGTTGACCGCTTCGTTGTCGGCCGAACCGGCCGCAATGCCCGAGAGCACGCGATCGCCATCGGTGCCGGTGAAGTTCACCGCCTTGCCGCCCGTGTCCTTGGCGACGGTGACGTCGGAGCCCGGCGTCGCCTGCTGCACCAGACCGATCCCACCGTTGTTGATCTGGTTGGTGATGTTGTCGATCTGGGTGGTGTTGTTGACCGTGCGCTGATCGAGGTTGGTGATGGCGTCGACGACGATGCTGCGACCCTTGCCGGTGGTGATGCGCGGCGCGGTACCCACCGTCACGCGGTCGTCGGCGGTCAGCTTGCCGCCCACGGCGATCTGGCCATCGGCATCCGAACGCAGTTCGATCGAACCGCCGGCACCGGTGGTGGCGCGACGGGCTTCGATGGTGCCCGTGCTGCGCACGGCGTTACGCACCGCGTCGCCGGTCGCGGCGGCGGTCAGCATGACGTTGCCGCCCTTGGAGACGATCACGCCGCCGTTGTCGACCAGCGCGTTCACTTCCGGCGCGTCCAGGGCGACCGAGAAGCCGGAGTTGGTCAGCGACAGCGTCGCGGTATCGGCGGCGCCGAGGGTGACGTCGCCGGTGGCGTTGATCGTGCCCTTGTTCACCACGTTGGCGCCGAGCAGCGCGACCTGGCGGGCATTGATCTGGCCCTGGTTCACGACCGAGGCGTTCGCCGCGTTCGAGGTCAGGTCCAGCAGCTTCTGGTTGCCGGCCACGCGGCCGCCCGCCATGAACTGCTGCGCGTTGATGTCCAGCGTCGAGGCGACGACGCTGTCGGCGTTGACCACGGCGGTCGAACCGAACATCACGCCGGCCGGGTTGACCACGTACACGCGGCCATTGGCGCTCAGCGTGCCCTGGATGTCGCTGGCCTTCACCGGACCGGTGACGCGGTTCAGCACGGCGGCCGAGGTCGTCGGCTGCGCGAACTTGACCGTCTGGCCCTGGGCGATGTCGAAGTTGCTCCAGTTCACGACCATCTTGTCGGTGGACTGGGTGACGGTGGTGGTCGTGCCCGACGTGGCGATGTTGCCGGTGCCGTTGACCACGACACCGCCCTGGGCCGCCCACGCGCTGCCCACGCAGCCCATGGCGACGGCCAGGACGGTGGGCTTGAGAACGCGCAGGGCCTGTTGCGACGCCGACAGGGTGTCGGCTTCGTACTCGTTTTCGAACTGATTCATTACGGACTCTCTTTCCTGTGGGTAATGCACCCGGAACGGTCTCGTTCCGGAATTCCGAACGCGACTAGCGCGTCCGGCGCTGCCGAAGAGCAGACGACCTCACCGGAATCACCTGGCGGTCCATTCGCCCTCCCAACGAGACGCTGCACTTCGGCCGCGAAATGTAGGCGGGTGTCCAGATGCCGAACATGAGAGTTTTCCCACTCTCCAAATGATCGTTAACCAGTCGCTCCGTCAGCACGCCCCAGACACGCGAAAGCCCCGCAATGCGGGGCTTTTTCTCACTTCTTCCGCATGTCCACCGAGCGTCATCGTCGTCGTTCGACCATCGACATCGCGCCCGTCGCACGCGCACCCGACGCACCGCTACGTCGTTGCGCTCCGTCGTTGCACGGCTGCATCGGCCACACGCGCGTCAGGCGCAGGCGGATCACGCAACCCAGCGCGATCCAGCGATCCAGGCGCACTTCCGCACGCGAAGGCGCAATGCGCTGCGGCATCAGCCCGCGCCGCGCCGAGCCGCGCGGGATGGCCAGCGAGGCCCGGCGCGCGGACGCCGGGCGCATCGCCAGTGCCGTGCGGCGCACATCGGCCACGTCGCTTCCATCGCGAACCGCATGCACGCGCACCGGGGGGAGGTCGTGGATGCGCGTCGCCTGCACCGCCGCGAGGGGGGCCGCCTCGGGTTCGACCGTGGCGTAGACGCGCACGGTGGGCAGGTCGAAGGTGTGGATCGCGGGTGCGGTCGTGGTGTCGCTCGCAACGGCGGTGCGTGTGGCGATGGAATGGGTCGCCGCGACCATCGCCAGCGCGGCCATCAGGGTCATCGTTCTCATGTCGCAAAGTCCTGTCTTGCGGCGGCCGCAAACGGTCGCCGTGTGGGGCGTGGAGCAATCGGGGGAATGGTTCTTCTGCTGGATCAGTCTTCGGGCACGATCGACATCAGCGCCGCGTCGAAGCGCATCCGTTGCGCGGGCGTGGCCAGTTCGGCCAGGACGCTGGCGAACCGCGGATGCCGCGCGCCCGAAGCGATGTACTGCCAGCGGTACGCGCGACGCAGCACGTCGAGCAGTTGCAGCTGCTGCCGCATTCCGAACGGTCGTCCGCACGCGGCGACGAAATACGCCGCGTCCGCATCGGCCTGCGCGCGCAGGATGTCGTCCACCGCGCCCAGCAGCGCGATGAGGTCGTCCATGGCCGCCTCGCGCTCTTCATGCGCGATGCGTGCGTCCTCGGCGCGCCATTCGATCTCGTCCAGGATCGAGTGCTGGCACTCCTCGCGGAAGTGGAACAGGAACACGTCCTTCCACAACGGGCACAGCTCCTGCGTCGGCGCGATGCTTTCCTCGTAATGCCGCTGCACGAACAGCTCGATCATGAACACCAGCGCCAGCACCGCCCAGCTGCGGCGCGCCAGCACGAACTGCGCCACCGCGTTGGCCTGCGCCGTCTTCACGTGGCCATCGGGCATGTGCGCTTCCAGCAACGCTTCCAGCCGGCGGAACAGTTCCTGGTGCTTGATCTCCTCGTCGGAAAATCGCACCAGCGCTTCCAGCGCCTTCTGCTCGCCCAGCCAGTGCAGGCCCGAGGTCTGCAGCATCTTCGCGCCGATGAAACGCTCGCACAGGCCGAACATCCAGGCGTAGGTGCGTCCCTGCACCTGGCTGAAGAAGCGGCGTTCGTCCAGGTCGAGGAAGTCCAGCCGGTCGACCAGCGACAGGCCTGCCGGCAGGAACGTGCGATCGAAATCGAAGTCGCGGCCGCGGATCACGTCGCGATCGATCTCCCAGCGCACGCGCCGGGACACTTCGATGCAGCGCGCATAACGCGCTGCGTCGTCGGCCGCCACTTCGGCGTTCCATAGGGCGTTGTTGCGGGCAGTTGCAGCGTTCATTCGAAACTCCGGGGGTGCATCAGGGCGACGGCGTTCACGCCGGCGCCATGGTCGGATCCAGGACCGTCTTCACCTCGGCAACCGAATTGGCGGGGAAGCCGGAACGTTTGGCGTGCTCGTGGATCAGCGCCTCGTCGCGCGCCAGGTACACGCAGTACGTCTTGTCGTTGGTGACGTATGAGTGCAGCCACTGGATGTCGGTGCCCAGCTCGTCGAGCACGTTGTTGGATTTCAGCGCGACGCCGCACAGCGCTTCCATCGGCTGCGCGCCGACGCCGGGGATGTTCCGCTCGATGACGTACTTCTTGAACATGACGACTCTCCTTGGTGCGCCATAGCCGGCGCGGGCCGCCGGCGGGGGCCGGCTGGATTCGAAACCAGGAACCGCTTCAGCGCCTGTGCGCGAGCACGTTGACGCCGTATGCGTGCAGGTGCGTGTGGAACTTGCGGTCGATGTCGGTGCCAGCGAAGCATTCGAAGCGCTCGGTCACCTGCGCATCGCTCAGGCCGCACTGCGCGAGCAACGCCATCAACACCGCTTCGGTCACCGCGCCGCCGATGCACGAGGCCCACAGGTCCGCGTTTCCGCGCACGCCGTCGGCCAGTTCGCGATCGAGCACGACATCGGCCAGGAACAGGCGACCGCCCGGCTTGAGCACGCGTGCGATCTCGCACAGCACGCGCGGCTTGTCCGGCGCGAGGTTCAGCACGCCGTTGGAGATCGCGACATCCACGCTCGCGTCTTCCATCGGCAGGTCCTCGAACGTACCTTCGTGGACGCGCACGCGTTCCAGCAGACCGGCCTGCGCCGCCGCACGCAGCGCGCTGGCGCGCATGCCTGGGGTGAGATCCACGCCGATCGCGCGGCCCTCGGGGCCGGCGGCCTTGGCGGCGAGCAGCAGGTCCATGCCCGCGCCGCATGCGTGGTCCAGCACCACGGCCCCGGCAGGAATCGTGCCGATGCGCAGCGGATTGCCGACGCCGGAGAAACGTTCGGTGCATGCCTGCGGCAGCGCAGCAAGCTCGTCGGCGTCGTAATGCAGCTTCTCCACCGCATAGGCGGCGCCGGTATGGAAGTGGAATCCACTGGCCGGCGCGCGAGCGACACGCTCGTACGTCGCACGAACCTGCCGATTCAGGTACATCGTGTCCAGCACGAGCGGGCAACGGTCCATCTGGGCCTCCATCGCCGGCGCATTGCCGGCATGGGGCCAATCTACGGACGGCCGGTAACGGTCCGATGTCCCGTGTCGATTGATTTGTAACCGTTGGTAACAGAAGCGGATACTTCGGCCGACATGCGGCAGGATGCCCACCGGCAATCCCTTGGCGATGACAGGTACGGCGATGGCCCACACGCCCTGTGTCCTGGTGGTCGACGACGACACCCCCACGCGCGAGATGCTGCTCGAAGCGCTCGCGACCCACGGTTTCCGCGCGTTGCAGGCCGGCGACGGCGCGGGCATGCGTCGCGAACTCGAACGCGAGGCGCCGGACCTGGTGCTGCTGGACATCCGCCTTCCGGGCGAAGACGGCCTCACGCTCGCGCGCTTCCTGCGCGAGCGTTACGACGTGGGCATCATCATGGTGACCGGCTCGGGCGATGTGATCGACCGCATCGTCGGGTTGGAGATCGGCGCGGACGATTACGTCGCCAAGCCCTTCGATCCGCGCGAATTGCTGGCGCGCGTGAAGAGCGTGCTGCGCCGCATCCAGGCGCGCCCGGACGCCGCCGCCGCGCCTGCACAGAACGCGCGACGCGTGCCGTTCGGCCGCTGCGAACTGGACCTGGACTCGCACCAGCTGTTCGACAGCGATGGCAGCGAGGTGATGGTCACGCACATGGAATTCGACCTGCTGCGCGTGCTGCTCGAACACGCCGGCAAGGCGCTGTCGCGCGACCAGATCCTGACGTTGACGAAGAACCGCGAATGGGAGCCGTTCGATCGCTCCATCGATATCCGCATCGCACGGTTGCGCAGGAAGGTGGAAGTCGATCCCGACAATCCGCGTGCGATACGGACGGTGCGGGGTGTGGGCTATATGTTCGTGCCGTGATGCCCCTCTCCCGCGGAGAGTGGGGCCGAACGCACCGCCGTTTTGTTTCAACCGTGTAACACCCCACCCGAAGCACAAATCGCATTCCTATACTCGCCTCACGCGCAACACGGGCCACGCCATGAACACCGGCACCCAAACGCCGCACATCGACGAACGCGAACGCGCCCTGCGCGAAAGCGAACTGCGTCTGCAGCAGGTGCTCGACAACACCTCCGCCGCGGTGTTCGCGAAGGATCGCGCCGGACGCTATCTCTTCGTGAACCGCGAGTTCGAACGCCTCACCGGCCGCGACGCGGACGAACTCATCGGCCGCAACGACCGCGACATCTTTCCGCCGCAGATGGCCGCCGCGCTGCGCCGCAACGACATGCTCGTGCTGCTGGAGGCGCGCGCGATGGAGTTCGAGGAAAGCGGCATCTTCGCCGGCGAACAGCGCACCTTCCTGTCGGCGAAGTTTCCGCTGCTCGACATCGACCAGGTGCCGTATGCGGTGTGCGGCATCGCCACCGACATCACGCGCCGCAAGCAGGTCGAAACCGCGCTGACCAGCTCCGCGCTGGCGGTATCGGGCGCGTACGGGCGCGATCTGTTCGTCGAACTGTCGCGTTACCTCGCGGCCATCCTCGACGTCGATGTCGCCTTCATCGCGCAGATCCGCGATGACGTGCCCGGATCGATGCGCATCCTCGCCTTCGTCGCCGACGACAATCCGCGCGAGAACTACGACTACGCCATCGCCAACACCGCCTGCGACACGGTGGTCGGCCACGGCTTCCGCATGTATCCCGCCGGGCTCGGTTCGCTGTTTCCGCTGGACGACGAGTTCATCGAGATGGGCGCCGAGAGTTACGCGGGCTACCCGCTCAACGATGCGCAGGGACGCCCGCTCGGCATCATCTCGATCGTCTCGCGCCGTCCGCTGGAGCAGCCGGAGTTCATCGAATCGGTGATGAAGATCTTCGCCGTTCGCGCCGCTGCCGAGATCGAACGCCAGCGCGCGGAAGAAACCGCGCACCGCAACGCCGAGCACCTGCGCGCGACGGTGAATGCCGCGCTGGACTGCATCATCGCGATGGACGAGCGCGGCATGATCGTGAAGTTCAATCCGGCGGCGGAAGCGTGTTTCGGCATCCGCGAGAAGGACGCCATCGGCCGTTCGCTGGCGGACACGATCATTCCGGAACGCTTTCGCGAACGGCACCAGTTCGGCTTAAAGCTGTATCTGGAAGGCGGCCCGGGGCCGGTGCTGAAGAAGCGCCTTGAGGTGATGGCGATACGCAGCGACGGCACGGAGTTCCCGGCCGAGCTCGCCGTCGGCGTGGACGACAGTCCGTCGGGAAAGGTCTTCATCGGCTATCTGCGCGACATCACCGAACGCACCGAAGCCGAACAGCGGCGCCGCCGCCTGGAAGCGCAGCTTCTGCAGGCGAAGAAGATGGAAGCGCTGGGACATCTCACCGGCGGCATCGCGCACGATTTCAACAACCTGCTGGCGAGCATCATGGGCTACGTCGCGCTCGCGCACGAGCGAAGCGACCAGGGCGAGGACGCGCGCATGTCGGGTTACCTCGACCAGGCGCTGCAATCGTGCGAGCGCGCGCGCGACCTGATCCAGCAGATGCTGATGTTCAGCCGCGGCCAGAAGGGCCAGGCGCAGGCGATAGACGTGGCGACCTGCATCGAGCAGAACCTCGCGGTGCTCGGTCCGACGCTCGCCGAGGGCATCGCCATCGACCAGGACGTGGAGCCGGGCGCATGCGCGGTGCAGTTCGATCCGGTGCAGCTCGGGCAGGTGTTGCTGAACCTGTGCGTGAACGCATGCGATGCGATGCAGGGCGAAGGACGGCTACGGTTGTCGCTTCGAAATGCGCGCATCGACGCAACCGAATGCGCCGCATGCCGGCAACCGGTCGACGGTGAGTTCGTAGAGCTGTGCGTCGGCGATACCGGCCCGGGCATCGAGGCGTCGGTGCTGGAGCGCATGTTCGATCCGTTCTTCTCGACGAAACCGCCCGGAAAAGGCGCCGGCATGGGCCTGGCGACCGTGCACGGCATCGTGCATGAGCACGGTGGCCACCTGCTGGTGGATACCGCGCCGGGCGCAGGCACCTCGTTCCGCGTGCTGCTTCCGTCCTGCCCCGATACGGCGCGGCCGACCCCTTCGCGGCGGCGCTCGGATCGGCCCGGCGCCGCGCGCCGCGAGGGACGCGTGCTGGTGGTCGACGACGAGCACAGCGTCGGCGAGTTCATGTGCGAACTGCTGTCGAACTGGGGGCTGGAGGCGCATTTCGTCTCCACGCCTGAACTGGCGCTCGCCCGCGTGCGCGAGTCGCCCGCGCATTACCGCCTGGTCATCACCGACCATTCGATGCCCTCGATGACCGGCGTGCAGCTGGCGCAGTCGCTGGAACCGCTTGCACCGAATCTTCCGGTGCTGCTGTACACCGGCCTTGCCGACCGCATCCGCGAGACCTCGCTGCCAGCCAACATGCTGCGCACGGTGCTGCGCAAGCCGATCGATCACGGCCAGCTGGCGCGGATCGTCGACGATGTCCTCGTTGAACGGGGCGCACGCGATGCGGTGACGTGAATCCGGGACCGTGCTCACGCGTCTCAGGCGACGCCGACACGGGATCATGACGCTGTCGTTACGAACCGATGCGGCACCATGCGCGTTGGTGTGCGCGCCGGGCGTATTCATGAAACCCAATGTATTGATGGTCGAAGACGAGGCTTATCTGGCAATGGCGCTGGAGGATCTACTAACCGACGCGGGCTACCACGTCCTCGGCGCCGCGCGCCTGTCCGACGCGCTCGAGATCGCCAACCAGGAACACGTCGACGTCGCGCTGCTCGACATCAATCTCCATGGCGAAAAAGTGTTTCCGCTGGCGAACCGCCTGCGCGAGTGCGGCGTGCCGTTCGCATTCGCCACGGCCTATTCGCGCGATACGCTGCCCGAGGATTTCCACGACTGCGAGCTGGTGCGCAAGCCGTACACGTCGGAGCGGATCATCGAGACGGTGGAGTCGATGGTGGAGCGGGCTCGGCCGCATTGAGTTTCGTGCGAAGCGTGCGATGCACTCGCATGCCGTCCACTTCTGATCCGTCATCCCGGCGCAGGCCGGGATCCAGGCTGAGTGCGCCTGAGTCGCTTCTCGGCCGCATAACAACCTCACCGTCATTCCAGCGAAAGCTGGAACCCATGTTGCTTCGTTGAACGGGTCGTCTTGTCTCAGCGCCGTAGCCCGGATAAGCGAAGCGCACCCGGGTTATGCGTGACAGTTCCCGGGTGCGCTTCGCTTACCCGGGCTACGTTGTCTTGTTGCTCTCCGAGAGTCCC